>Ga0136554_1000350_pt1 | contig 17028 bp, 12 predicted proteins | sample AntRauTorckE5431_FD_104637 | JGI IMG/M metagenome (GOLD analysis project Ga0136554, IMG submission 104637) | Saline lake microbial communities from Rauer Islands, Antarctica - Metagenome Torckler E5 #431 | ecosystem: Environmental > Aquatic > Non-marine Saline and Alkaline > Saline | place...
CTTGCTAATCTTCAGATTGGTGTCCAGCACTTTGAGAAACGCGTCAGCGCCCAAATCTCCGACTTTGTTGTTCCACATGACCTGTGTACACATGTATAGTTGGCAAATGTGCATAGGCTGCTTATTCCTTTTTCCTTCGGATGACTGCTCGAATTCCCATGCTTTGCATCTCCATCGCGCACAACAGCTTATCCCTCAAAAAGAAACCGAGTAAAATGCACGAGGAATCTACTAGTACGTCACTCTATCACTACCACACCCACTTCTACTTTTATACTACAGTAGGACCAATGGCACCATTATAACCGCATTACTACAACGCTTATCACCATCGATATCTATCATCAAACAATCTTCCATGCTATAATACAGTACCAATGCGTCGAGGTTGGCGTTACTTTCGAGCGCTTTTGCCAAAGCTCTTGCTGAAATATTGATGGAAGAGTGCACAAGAATAGCATGGAAAAACGACAGGCGAAAGAAAGAGAAAGCCTTGAATGGTGAGTACAAAGTTCAGGCTCTTATTCGTGACAAGTAAAATCATAAATTATGCACGAATGTGCCAGGCGTTAAAATTGAGTGCTCATGTTCCTCATACGAAACACGCCTATCTCCCTCGTTCCCGACACATGATTATCCCGCATGTGTTAAATTCGCGGGCGTTGCTCCTTTTGCTCTATTTTATAATACTTCCACTCAAGCCTACCTCCCTCGTTGCCCACGTGGTTGCCCCACAAGTACAGCTCCCGTAAACCAGCGCCTCCTACGCTGCTGCCCAGCGCACTCGCCAATGCTTTTGCTCCTTCGTCGCCGACGCGGTTTTCGTACCTTGAGAAGAGAGATAGAGAGCAGTAATCGTAATTGTGCAATGGATTTCACCACATACATGACGAGGAAAGCCTTCATTTTATGTTTATCACACTTCAGTTCTTGTTGTCACTTGTCTTCGACACCATTTCATTTCTTTCCTAAAGTGATTACAGGTCCAGCGTGCGGAGTTGTGGGGCTTGGCCACTTGAGAGTTGAGCCGCAATCGCAGCCACGCCGGCATCTCCAACTCCTTCGTCCACCTTTTTGACAAGATGGCATCACATAGACGTGTATTTAATACACGCAATTTTTAATCAAAGAAGACTAACACCACTGCGACTTCGTAAACTAATTGAACAATATCTCATGCGGCCTTAGCAATCATTATGCCCAAGGAACAACAGGGAAAAGGAGTGCACGGGTACTAGCTAGGGCGGTAATTTTTCTGTGTGTACGCGGACTTTTCCTCTTGATTTGTTCGACTGCAGAAAATGTCACGTCAGAAGTGCTTTAATACGCACCAAAGATAGATCGCTGCAAGATGACGGAATCCCAACGCCGCTGTGGCTAGCATCCCACACCTTCGTCAAAGAGGAAGAATGTAAATGTTAGGTTTTCGGGGTTCTCTTCATTACTACAGTAATATGGATTGAGAGGTAAAGCAAAGCTCGTTTTTATGTCATAATACTTGTATCTTTTGCTCATCGAATGCGGCGGTATGAGCCTGACAAGCTATCTGGGATCAGTTTGACTTACTAGGTGCGTGTGGTTGCATTTTTCCGTAGCTAGCGTCAGTTGAGCACTTCCAGTGAGCAGCACGAAGGAAGCAAGCCAAGGTCGAGCACAACAGTTACTCCACCTCCGCGAAATATCAGGGCTGGGCACTAGATGATTGCTTCGTAAGTCTCTCAAGTTGCGCCTCATGCCGCCTCGTATCGTATCGTGGCAAATGCCAAATGCCCTTTGAAGGCCTTCCTCGATGATCCTTGCTGTTTTGAAGGGAAGAAAGTCGAAGCCGATGACAACACCGGGCAGCCGAAGACGTTGCTGACAACACTCCTCTGTACAGTACAGGGTTGATTCAGCCCTTCCATTGTTGCTCTTTACAGGGTTGATTTAGCCCTTCAATTGTTTGCGTGGTGCTGACGGTGGTGCTTCAGCTCCAAGACACGCCTCGCACTCGTGTACTTCTGCTCCAATAAGGCGCCTACGAGTGCATGTAGAGATACAGCCAGCAACTCGCCTAGGGCTGGGCAAAAGCGTTGCCTGAGGACTGGGGACTCCTAATTCGCTACTGATATGCGGATAGAATTCTGCAATTTTTATGCCTGGTGAATTTTTGATATCATAATCCCGCTGGCATTAAGTATATTATCAGGAAAATAATACAAGAGTATATCTCGCCATATCGAGGTTTGTGTATAATCCTAGATAGATCGCCTTGCACTTACAAAGCTTTACCATACATTCACCATCGGAGAATAATGTTGCTTATCCTTCCGACAAACAAGTTCACGGTGTTCTGTCTCGCGTTGCTGACGACTGACGACCCTATGATTCAGTATTCCTATAGTCCTATAGTCGAGTCTTGAATGAACTACGCTATAGTTTTATTTTTAGTGCAAAAATTTATTTTTTCAATGAATTTACACTGCAATAGCTAAGTGCGTTTCAATTCCATATTCGAGTCAGGTGCAGTTTGTTCAAAGTTGCGCGTGGAAGAACACGCTACAGATATCTTTGATCAGTCAAAATTCGCAAAGTGTGGGAGTGGGTGGATACTAGGCGATCTCTGATACATGATTCGTAGTCATAAAGATTTCAACAATGTTGTTTTGTTTCACGTGCATAACATATCTTTCCTTACCCCTTGGTAAAAAGCCGCTCCCTTTGAACTTCACTGAAGAAGCAAAGAAGCATGTTCAAAGGATAAGCCATAATCACCCAATTAAGTAATAGCAATGAAAGCTGATTTTCTCAATTGACGTGCTTTTGACAAGACGAGACTTTCGAACTCTTGATTAGATTTTCTCAACTATTCACAAACCAAGCAAAATGCCCCGCTTTGATTTCGTTGCCTGCCTCTTGCTTCAGGGGGCTTCAGGGTTTATCCTCCCTGCAAAGAGGCCCTTTGCACGAAAGTAATCAGAATTTTTAATTGGAGTAGATTTTTTAGTGCGCTGATCTAATCCATAAATGCATTGCATACTCTTTTAATTTGCTTTGTGTAGGACTTTGCAGGTTTTTGGTGTCGAGGAGGAAGGCCCAATCGACGTCGACGCTTACGTGAGAAAAGCATTTCCACGTATTCGCTTATCTCATAATTGGTGACTAACCGTTGCCTGTCGTCTCTATGATTGCAAATTCAGGTGTTTCCTTCGCAGGGAGCGAAAGCTGAATTGCAAAAGATCACCCTCCCACCTTTAAAATCTACTGAGGTAGAAGTTGACATGAAGTACAATGGCTTATGCCACACAGAAATTCACATGCGGGACAACGATTGGGGGATCAGTAATTATCCCATGGTAGCTGGGCACGAAGGAATTGGGACTGTTCGGCGCATCGGTTCAGACGTGAAAACGCACAAAGTAGGCGACGTCGTTGGAGTGACATGGGTTCGAGATTCATGCCGTGTATGCGATGCCTGCCTTTGTGGCCGCGAAAATATTTGCAGGACTGGATACCAAGTAAGTGCGATTGTCAATTATTAAGATCCCTTTTGAGGCGTAAATCGTACCCTACTTTACAGGGCTTATACCTCGGCTCGAATGCTGGACCATGGGGTAAAGAAGGCAATTTCAATGAACATGGCGGTTGTTTTTCGAAAGTTGTGCGGATTGGTGCACATTTTGCTGTGAAGATCCCGGAGGGATTGCCTGCCGAAGTTGCATGTCCGCTCATGTGTGGCGGTGGGACTGTTTTCGAATCACTGACTGACTACGCATCAGTGGGAACCAAGGTTGGCGTCATAGGTATCGGTGGGCTTGGAACGTCAGCAATCCGGCTTGCGAAAATCAAAGGCGCATCTGTGACAGCAATCAGCCGATCCCCGAAGAAAGAAAAGGGGTGCTATGACGAAGGAGTCAACGACTTTCTCCTTAGCACCGACGAAGCAAAAATGGCAGAATACCAGGGCAAATTCGATTTGTTGCTCGATTGCACGCCAGTGAACACAGACTTGAAACCTTGGATGGAACTACTTAAGTTTGATGGAACGTATTGCCGTGTCGGAATTCCAAGCGCCGATGATGCGGAGTTCAAATATGATTTCATCACAGCCATAACTCAACAAAAGAAAATATCCGGATCAATCATCATTGGCACGGCACGAATGAATCTACTGCTCGACATTGTAGCAGCGAACCAAGATCTTTTCAAGAACACAGACGAGACCTTCACTCAAATAATACCCTTTTCAAAGGTAAACGAGGCCATGGATGCATTGCAGCAAAACAAGGTCGAATGCTATCGAACCATTCTCGCGTGGGACGCTTAAAAGTCTCTCGTCTCGTGCATTCGAGAGCGCCAAAGAATTCGTCTCGTCATGACAAGTTGACATGCATCTAATTCCTGAATTCATATGTATCTGAAGTACATCTCTTCTCTTGCTGTAAGATACGGCATCAATTGGAAAAAGGGCGTTTATTGAGTCATTCCTACTCACTAGTATTCGGTGTTTAATTTCATCCTACTACGTACGTAAGTTCCTCGATGGAAAGGAAATGGCATACCTAGGTACTAGCTTTCGCAGTTTCTGATTTGCGATGAACAAATACACCCTGCCTTTTTTTTTACTCGCAGTCCCTACTTCAGTAATCAAATTGCGACTCGGGTTAAGTGCGATGTAAGAGGAACTCTACTGCTGGGTCGTATTGATATTGGTAGTCGGCAGTGTGCATGTCTCGTACTTACTTACAGGGCAACTCGGAAACGATACCGGCCCCATGACCCTTCACTGGGAAAGCTGCCGCCTTAGATAACAACACGGCTGTGAGTGACTTCTATGCTGATGCGAGATATGAAGATGCTCACGGTACCAGGGATTCCTGGCTTTTCTTTCCTGTATCCATCATGCCCGGTGCCGGGTGTAAGATGAGTGATGTTGGATGCCCTCAAAAAGAACGCTCGTTGGATGACAATATCCCCCTGTATTAGCTACTGATGCAGATCATCTCGCCTTTTTGGCTTCTGGGCCACTGCTGTATTTGTTACGGTTACTCTAAAGTAACAAGTAATAGCCTGCAGGATGTCTGGGTAAAACCCGTCATTTATGGTAAGGACTATTCCAATGCGCTCTCTAGCCGAGGTTGTACGGCGATGGAGTATCGTGCTAGTCTCAGCTTGGGCCCTCTCAGTTTGTGCAAGCAATGGTGATGATCCAGGCGTGGGTGGGCTAGCTAGAGCTAGAGACCTCTCAATGAATGCAACGGCAGCTTCTGATAAGGCTGTGAAGGTGTTGAATGCCTCAAGCTTAGTAGAAAAGAAGTCTTCGGGGGTAGCTCGCACGCTTCAATTGCCTGCCGAGGCTAGCAGTGAGGCTAGCAACGATGACGATGGCGACGACAGGAGTCATGCAGGACTGACTTCTCCTTCGAACACCGAGGCAGTGGCTGCTAAACCTGCAGCAGTGACAGACCCACTTGCAAGAAAAGAAGAAAGTGCGGCTAAGCTAGTAGCCCTTACATTGGGCAATAGTGCCGAGAAAATCGCGAATGTGTCGACGCCAGCGGCACCCTTATCGTTCTTGCAAGCTATATTTCACGCGAGGATTTCCAAAAGTGAAGAAGCAGCAACAAATTCTCAGTCGGACTCTGCACAAGAAGCACCCAAGGACCACAAAGGCGTGTTTGTCTTAGCAGCGACAGCAGTCAAGTCTTCAACTACAGTCAGGTCAGGAGGGGCAGCAGGGACAGCAGTACACGGAGAGTCGCAAATTTCAAAGAGCTATGAAAAGCAAGACCTTGGAGTTGACGGTCTCAAGGAGGCAACTACAAGTGCATCATCCCTTGGACAGCCAACCACAACCCTGAACGGCGGCGTCAATGGTACTGCCACAGTGGCAACAAGGAGCAAAGACGCTGCAAAGAATTCGTATGTGGAGAAGGAGTCGGCTCCTGTAAGAAGGGACTCGAGGCCGATTACCCACCCACTTTGGCGCAACGCTCGTGGGAAGGGGTCAAACGAAGAAGGCAAGGAGGAAAGCAACAGCAACCCTTTGCGGGTACGTTTTTCTATGTTTGAAGCATTTCTAATTGTTTGCTTTTCCGTTCCTTATATCTATATCTTTCTGCTTCTTTGTGTACACGTGTATGCTGGTCATCCCAAATGATGCTGCGAACACACACACACACCTTCTTACACTATGTTTTCATTTTCCTACGGTCGATATGGATCTTCCATTTTCACAATTAGGTGCCGCTGCATGCAGTCGCTCAGCTATGGGCTGCCCCATCATCATCTTCGTCGTCATCGTCGGATGAGAAAGGTAGCTCCACCAGTCACCATTCTCGGCCTCCGAAGAGCAAGCATGCCCACAATGCTGCATTTCCTGCGCAAGTCTTTGAGGGCGTTTGCTTGGTCATGTCCTCAGAAGGTGAGATTTAACTTTTCTTGCACCAGTCTCGATTCTTTCAAACTCCCTAGCTAGTATTGGTTGCCTATACCGTGAGATCCGCGTGTTCAGAAGGAATAACATCAAGCAGCATAATACATTTCATTGACCTCCTTTACTTTACTTACTTGATATGCTTGCTTAATTAGGTGGCGAGCCTTTCTTACGTGGGCCCAACTTGCACTGGCAACGGCAACGAGGCTCCACCACGCTCTTAGTGCTCACCGACGACGGTGATGATGGTGGTGATGGTAGTGATAGTACAGGTACTAGCAGTGGCAGTAGTAGTGGTAGTAGTAGCAGTAGTAGTAATACTGGTGGCACTGGCAAGAGTGGGAGAAGAGAGAGGCAAAGACGGCGTTTAGCCGTGCAGGGAGGATTGGGAGCAGGAGTAGGAAAAGGAGCAGGCGATCGCTGGAGCAGCAACAACCAACGCTGGAGCAACTCGAAAAGCAGTATCAACAGGAACGCTCCCGCTGCCACTACCGCGGCTACAGCTACCACAAGTAGCAGCACCAGCAGCACCAGCAGCACCAGCAGTAGGAGTACAGGGAGCAGCCGCAGGAGCAGTGAGAGTAGCGAAAGCAGCAGCAGTCGCAGTAGCGGCAATGTCTATAAAGCAGACTTCAATGGGTTGTTTGACGGTTACACAGGCAGCAGCAGCAGTAGCAGCACTAGCAGTAATGGTATGAACAGCGATCTGGGAGACATGATTGCCACAACCAGCGTGGAAGAGAACCATTTCGCCCTGTACAACCAACCGCCTCCTGGATGGCCAGCCGTGGATTTAGGAGTCCCCATGGTGTTCACGGAAGCAAAACCAACACCGCCGCCTGCGCCGCCCCCACCGCCACCTCCTAAACCAAGACCCGTGCGTTGGGCTCACTTTTTCCTCCTTTTTCCTTCCTTCATCGTTTTCTTATTCTTCTTCGAGTCTCACTTGTCTTCTTTTCTTCAGTCTTCTTTACTCTATTGCACCTCTGAACTTTTGTATTTACGTCTCCTCGTGCTTCCTTTCCAATCCCTATTCCCACTCGTGCTTTTATCATTTTTCCTTTCATGTAGATGGCCTTAATGACTGTTTTGCCATTCTGCCATTTTCCACGTTTTACCGTTTTAAAAATAGGTGTGGATTCCCGACGGGCGTTGGTGCAAGACGGCCGTCTGCGGGCACTGGGAAATGCCAATGTTCGAACCCCCACCGCCACCGCCAGTGGCCAAACGTAAAACGACGATTCTTGGTGGCAACAAACACGTCAACGACTCGGGGACTTGGGTAAAGAAAATAAGATGTTAGTTACTGCGTTCCTGCATAAGGATTACGTTACAAGGTTAGGGTAGAGAATATCTACTCCTCAAGAGTTTGATCTTCATATTTTTTATTCTTTTTGCAGAGGGTCCCTGATTGCACTCGAATTCCAACCTCCCTTAACTCATTTATTCTGTATTTCTTCCTGGTGCTTAATATATGGTGCATGCGCAACAACATCAACTTACAGGTGGAAATAGCTTGGGATTTAGTGCCTTACGACGCACAACCGCCAGAGCCCGACCTTTCTTCGGATCTTTCTCAATCATCTTCTTCATCGCACCAGCAGGAACAATCGAATGATTTTGCGCACGAATCGTCTGCTGAATTTACACCTAATCTTGATTCTAGCACCAGCCCTAGTAGTACTAACAGCAATAGCGAGCGGCATCGAAGGCAGCGCAAGAAACATGGGCATGGGCGTGGACTGCATCATCGAGTTGCCAGGTGGTCTTACTCACTACTTAGTTTTCACTTTTCTTCAATGATGATTACAGCGGAGGGCTAAGAGCATTTTTTTGTCAAAGGCAGATTATTATTACTTCTCTGTCTCGGTCATATTTTTTTCACTTCACAGGATAGCTATTACTGTGCGACGTACTGCATCGCTAATATCACTCTCACGTTAACTCGGACATACACTTGTGCATGCTTTATACTATTGCGTGTATGCCCCTTTCCTTTTCCTGTAGAATTGGCGATTTTCAGCGACGTAAAGTCAACGCTCCGTCTTGGCCGCCCTATGCGGATTACCCCGTTCAGGTGTGGGCAAATTGATCTGTAATTATGTTAAATTTCATCTCTTCTGCCTTTTTCTTACTTCTAGTTTGTTCATAAATTATCGCTCTTCAAATACCTGTTTCATGATTCCGATTCTTCGACTCACTATGTGTGTGCGTGCATGCCTCCCTAACCACGCGAATATACCGTATTTTTCACTAAAAATACAGTTTGTCGCGGCCGCCGACGCCGACCCATTCAACCAATGGAAGTGGGTCAAAGGCACCACGCTGCACTTTCAGGTAATTTTAGCATGTTTGAAGTAAAAGCATACACAACCAATAGCTTCGCTACGAATCAATTCTTAGCAAGCTGTCGTCATATGGATACACTTTACCTGTAAACCTGTCTCTTTGCACTACTTATTACGTATAAGTTCTTGTTCGAATGATCCTCTTCCTTTCACCCACCCCACCCCGCCTTATTCCTCTCTTTCTTGTCTTGTCTTTTCTCTTCTTTTGTCTTGCTCGGTCTCCCCAATTTGTTATCCATGTGTACGCAGGGCTTTCATGCTTCTGCGGCAGACGCATTTCAAACTAGCGGGTGGATGGCGCTGGCAGCGCTGAGTAACCCTAGTGGCGTCTTCCTTCCCTTCATTGACCATGTGTTGGTTGACCACGGGTGCGAATGCATGACTAAGGTGAGCCACTACAAATCTACGGGTGCAGATAAGTGGCCGTTGCCACAGAAAGTTCATGTTGTGCTCTAGTGCGATCATACGCTTTCCCTCTTGTCTTCATTCTTGCTCTCTCTGTGTCTCTACCACTTCCCTGCTTTCTGTGCACTATTTGTTTACTTCTCTCTCTCTCTCTTCCTGTCTCTCTCACACACATCATATACAGGGGGACGAAAGCTGGACGGGCTGCTGTGCCCACCACTCGATTGCAAAAGGATTGGGTTGTCACGTCCACACGCACTTGTTCCGCATTGCCGCTCAGGTAAAATGCGTAAAAGAAAGGAAAGGTGGAGTTCTCTCCTTTTTGGAGATGGGTGTAACTATATTGGGCGGACTGGGTAAATTTGTTTGGTTTGGTGGTTGAGTAATGGCGGGAACATTATGACTTTCATCTTCAGCGCTGCTCTCTTATCGTCCTTTCTTTCTTTTGTTTCTTCTCAACTCCCTTTCTTCTTCTCTTCCCTCTCTCATCCTTCCCTTGCTGTCACTACGTAATATACTACCGTGCAGCGTTGGTTGAATAATACGCACCATAAGACCAATTTCTTGGTTGCTGACGACTGCGACTGCGGCGAGCGGTTTGAAGAAGAAGCGTCAGCAAAAAGAGCGCAGGTTGTGGACTATGAGTAGCACGGCGTCACATGTGCACACATGTGCACACATGTGCACACTTGTTTTGTTTCTTTGTTTCCAGCTTTCTTCTCCAGTTTAGTTTTTGCTCGCATGGTCGGATTGTTGGCTTCGCTGCGCACCACTATACTTTTATATCTTATGTTTTTCATCATTCAGCCCTTTCCTGCCATCTGCCCCTCTTCTCCTCATGCTTTCACTTAATACTTGAATCGAGCTAACACACTCCCATATTCTCTCAACCAAAACAGGCCGCTGCTGCTCACTCCAAGCAAGATGCGCGCGCCTACAAACGAGCCGCCCAGCGAGCCGAAAGCGAAGCGAAACGAGACTGCGAGCCGATGAAAGACAAGCCTCCCAGACGAGCGAAACCGTACAACGACACCATTTGCTTCGAACGGCTGGTGCTCTCCCCACACCGCAGGTACTGGTATCACTTACACTACTGGTAGTGCTACTACTGTACTACTACTGCTGCTGCTACTGCCATATTCACTACAACAGTGACTAAAATAACCAGAGTGATGTACCCGCGCTTCCTTTTTCTGCCGCAGTCGCTTCAACAGTACTACTGTAGTCCGTAGTACACATGCTCAGGAAACGCAGATTGATTCTCTTCCTTCTCAGTCGTTTTTCTCAACTACTCTTTTTGCTTGTTCACTTCACCTAATTTCTCAAATTCTTCTTCTTCTTATCTCACTCTTACTACAAAAACAGTGCATAGTATACATCTGCGGTAAACGCAAATCACTCCTTTTCTTCCATCTCAATCCATCTTCTGACCTAAACTTTGCTTCTTTACATTCATGTATGTCGAACCAGCCATGGCTACGGCCGCTCGATGCGAGGCGGCGACCCGATGCTGCTGTTTGGAAAAGTGAGCTCTATAGAAAATGGGGAGGGGAGAGAGAGAGAGGTGTTCCGAAAGAGTTGAATCGCTAGGATATCAAACTAGGCACTCTTAATCCCTCTGCGTAGCAGCAGCAATACTACAGAATGATTCTCTTTCTTTTTTGTTCTCAACAGTATGCAGTAGGTGAACATTCCTACTCGGAAGTGTTTCTCGTTTTAATCTGTGCATGCGTGCCTCATTCTCTTTACATACATCGTACATGTAGCACCATCCGTGGAGCCGGTCTTTGCGACTTCAACTTCTCAACACTTTTCGCAACGACGGTTGGGTACTCTTTGACGCGTCTTACCCTGTGCACAACGGTGTCTTGGGCGGGTATGCAGCTTTTCAGCGGGCGAGTGCCACGGTGGATGCATTGTCCGAAGCCCAAGCACATGTAGACGCCAGCCCCAATAAGGTATAGTGTGCTCTGGACTCTGAACTGCTTAGTACTCTGTGCTATATCATTATGGGGGGGGGGGTTGCCCTAGAATTTGTGTGTGCATTTCATATATATTGGGTAGCTCCTTATACGAATGTACCGCACGATTTCTCGAATTTTCTTCTCTATCATTTAAGGTCGAGACTCGCATTCGTTACGCGAAACTTTTGGACGCAAAAGCGAAGGCGGAAGCTGCAAGAATTACGGTAAATTATCCTTCTTTGTTGCTCTTGTTATTTATCCTTGTTTGTTGCTCTTGTTATTTTCATCGTTTGCTATGATGATTTTCGATTGTGGCATTCCGTTCGAAAAATACTTGTAGAATCCAGAGAGGCATTTATGCATGTATTTTGTTTGGAGTAGGGCGCAGCCTTTTTTTTGTCTATTTGAATCAGTTTATCACACATGCATCTCTAAATCACTCCTCTCCTTCTTCATCGACTTTGTCAGGTGCGCTTCCTCATTTATGCGGAACGCGAGAGCGACCTTACGGGAAGCAGCAGCACTACTAGTGGCGATGATGACGACGAAGATCACGACAACGATCATAGCAACAGTCGCTCCGAACAAATCCCGCAGCAAGGTTCACAGCAGCTGCAATGGAGAAGAAGAAGGCTCGCCAGCAACACCACCAACGAAGAAGTTGGCATCGCAAGGCGGTTGCAAGGTGGGAGTAGGAGCGATTCGAACGTGCGCGTGGGCGTTGCGAACGCAGACCAAACGAAGCGCAATGTCTTGTGGTGGTGAGTGGGGCTTTTCATCTGTATGCAGTACTAATATTGTGGTATTACTAATAATGTAGTAGCTGTCGTCGTTGTTCGTGTCCTATACCTTCACGCTTTGGGTTGCGGTCATTCTGAACATTCTCCACACTTCATTTATTCTCGAACGTTTCTTTCAATGAAACAATAGGTGCCAAGATTATTTGGTACCTCGCGGCCTAAAATGCCAAGTAGACGTTTCCGATGGCCTCTTTTTGGAAGGGCAGCCGTTCGGCAAATCGGTTCGTTATTTCGTCTTGAAGGCATATTAGAGTATCAAGGCACTTTTTAAAGGGCTTCAGAAGAGGACAGTGCAGATATGTCTTTCTTTCTTTCTCTCAGAATGTTGGTGCAAGCTGTTTATTCTTGAGGTTGCACCAGTCTTACTTCGTTCATATATTTATCATAGGAATTGTTAAGACAACGAAAAGAGAAAGAGCGGTGAGTGTAATATCTCTGCTCGTGTAATCATTTCGCTGATTGTGTGCTTCTTCTACACGCACAATTGAAAATAAATCTCAAGGTACGCGAGCTCGCGCAAGTTGACGTGTTGTTAGCACCCCATGCGTGGGCGCTGCTGCCAATTGCTGCCCTCTTTTTACCTGATGGTGCCTCAATCGTGGAGGTAAGCAATTATTGAAACCATGATACTTAGGTTCTTCCTTTGTGTCATTTCCTGTGTACTCCATTCACCTCCCTTCATCTCTTCACATACGTTGTCTTCTACTTACTGTCTGCTCTCACTTTTTCGCGCTGCAAATATGTAGTCCTCAAATCGTGTTTTCCTAATATAGTTCCTATTCTAACGAGGTCATTTTTTCCCTTCGTACTCAGGTGTCCCCCGGTCGATTGACGCGCTTAGCGCACCCTTCCTACGGACACCTCGCTGATGGCTTAGGCTTACAGCACTGCTTAACGGGAAGGTAAGCTTGCTGCATGCGGAATGGGTCTGCAACACTGCTTTTCGGGAGAGTTGCATCGCTACATTTGGAATGAATTTGTAGTTCAGTACATCGTGGGAGGGTAACATCGCGTGTGTGTATACTGTAGCACTGTTTATCAGGGAGGTGAATTTCGTGTACTACTTACGGGTGAGCTCAGCCCACAGTACAGCTCATAAGGACTGCTATTAACTCGCCAATATTTTACTGCCTTACTGTATGGAAAAAGCGTGTAACAACGGCAGATTTGTGCATTTTTCCCTGACATAAGTATATGCCTTTGTCTTGTTGCCAAGATACGTGTGTGTGTGTGTTTGTCGTTGATGTTGCCGTTTTTTTTTTACTTCAACTCTATAGCTTTGAAGCGGCGAGTGCTTTCGACCAAGATGCCGAATTCGCCGCACAAGTAGCCAGCCAGGGGCACCGCCACTCCCAACATCAACATCTGCACCACAGCAGCAGCAGCAGCTACAGTGGTGGTAGCAATGGCGGTGCAGGAGGTGGCAGTAGCAGCAGCAGCAGTGGTAGTAGTAGCGCTGGCCCCAAAGCTGGACCTCCAGTGGTAAGGCAGTCCAGGCATGTAGCATGGATCAAGCTTGTTTGATTACGCATGTCTACCTCCATGCTACGTATCAGCGCGAGTGTGCTCAGCATGCTATTGAATCTCGCACGCTCTGCAGTTTTCATCTTTTTCAGTGCATACGTTGACAGCGTCAGTGTTCCCCATACTATGTGCTGGCTTTACCTTTCCTGTCGTATCCACGCATAGTTGGCGGTCACTTCCCGAGAGCTCGCGCAGTGCCTCAACTTCTTGGAATTGCCGCCTACTCGCTTCTTAGCGAACGCTTCCACTGCTGAGATTTTTTTTGATGCTGGCAACAGCACAAATCGATAAAAATTTCACTCGCGGATCTGAGGTTATAATTTGGGAATTTTTCCGTTTATTCCAGCTAGCGAAATGCAGCAACTCCCACGATGGGTGTTCATGTTGAGCGCATATCATAGAGCCTACAAAAGCAAGACCTAGCCCATATAACCTTCCGAGACAGGGTTCATGAGAGTAAAGATGTGCATTGCATTACGCAAAAGGACATCCAGCCCAGCCAGACTTTTTCTGGAAGATTCATTCATATGCAGCTCTTTGCTATTTGTTGATTATTCTCTGCAATTGGGGAGGATAATCCAAACTGATGTGATCCCATTCTCCCAAGTTTGAGAAGTCACCCCTCTCTCTCATTGGGATTCTTCGTAGATAACAAAGAAGCCGAAATGTTAGGCCACTTAGAGTTACGCAGCATATCGCATTGTTGCTGCATACTGTACCGTAATATTACGTCTTTTACTGCGTATTCAACGTAGTTATTTTTGTCTTTTTGTCGGATTGAAAAATGTATCATCACGTCTGAAACGGGAGGAGAACGAGACTCAAGCTAGGAAGCAAGATGGTCTCATTGACCAGAACGTCGGAAGAAAGTCTAGGCGTAAGCCGTGAGTAGCGCGAACTAGGTCTAGTTCGGCTAGAATACATATTCAGGAACAGCTCGTAGGTACGTAACTGAGGACTAAGAGTAGCAAGGATATCTCCTCGTCTGTACCCTTGATAGTAGTGAACAGACTACTAGGCCCTTCTAGTATTGCTACTTCAAAAAAAAATTTCTAGTTTTGGTAGCTCAGTAAGATTGCCAGCACTGCGGCATTAGCGCTAGAGTCGTCGACCTCACAGCACTTGCTCTGTTCATTGCTTGCGATATTGAAAACTCGTTCCGCCCCATCCGTACTTCAAAGCAACGTATTATGTACTGAATTCATCGGGTTACGCGATGCAGGCAATAATGTTGCAGGGAATGCGCCTATTATGTCTCTTAATTTTGAGTACTAGCGCGGTGGGAGTGCGGTTCACGTACACTGATTCAGCTGGCAGAAAATCCCTCACTATTTGCATTTGCGCGAAGTAAGTTACAAACAGCCTAAGGAACATGTTGTTGAAAGTAGAAAAAAACATTGGTTGCAACTCATGCGTCGCATTATCTTGTTTCGCGCGCGCGCACATGCAGGTGCGGTTCAACTTCCCTTCTGTACGCTTTGCACCAAGGCATCGTGGGGGAGCCCTTCAACAGCACGGGAAACATTGCCATTCATGATTGGCGGAAATGGCAAGGAGGCCGAACCAAACAGCTCAAGGGGAAACCTAGCCCCCCCAAACTCGCTGATCATTTCGCGTTGTGGGTAACGAGAGACCCCATGGAAAGGTATCTTTCGGCCTTTCACTCAAAAATTCAATGCTGCCCATCATCGAGAAGCAACGACCTTGCCGGCTCGAAAATTTCCAATGCTCACGAATCCAGACCTTGCATGAACGACAAAGTAGACGGCAAACGGCTAGTCGCACGATTGTTAGCTCTGAATGGGGGCGAAAGCAGGCCACCTTGTTTGTCCTTTCACGACTTCGTAGAACAGCTGCAATTAGCACATACAGCAGGTCGCGCGTCGAAACTCGGAAGAGCACATTCAGCCACAGCAAGTCGCTTGCGGCGACCTGGAAACTGCAATGCCTACGCTCGTAGGTGACATTGAATTCGCGACAACAGTGTTGCGCAAGTTGATTGGGTTTGGCTTGTCGCCGATGCCGAGTGCACCTTTGCACCTGCACCGAAGCCAGAGCAGTGAGCATGATCCTTCGAAGTACATCTCCACACTGCCTAGAAGAGACGTGCTTGCTCTCTGCGCGCTGGCTATGAAGGAGTACGCGTCGATGAATTTGCCATTGCCATCTCCGTGCCTTCTCAATGCGACTTCGACAGAGACCGAATTGCACAATAGCGCCATTCACTAAGCACTATGTGTCCTTTTTGGGGAAGGTTATCTAGGTATGTGCAAGCATCGCGCCGTGTGCTATTAGTGAAGCGCAGTCCGATGGCTGAAGTGCATTTCGAGAGTAAATGATTTAAATGAAGGCAATTGTTTTTATAAAAGGGCACTCGGCCTAGTCAGGCGTGTTCGTACGGTTACGCTTTTCACTTTTCTTACGTTTCTTGCTATATCTCACAGCGCAGAGGGGTGCCCATGGTTCATTTGTATTTGGGGTGTATTGTGCATTGACTAGACTGGAGTAGCATGGTGAATTGGTGTATACTCCCTATATACGACTGGAATCGGCCAGTAACATCATATGTATACCAAGATAAGGACTGGCATTGAGAAGAACTTTGATTTGCTGCTCCTGAATATTGCTGGGTGTAAGCAGGAAGCTAGAGCCAAATCCACTTCTAGAACTTGAACTCCCAATTTCCTCGATGCAGATGCGCATGCAACACTTGCTGTTGGAAACATAGGAAGTGCTGGAACAACGACGGGCATAGTCGCACTGTAGACCGCGTAGACCGTTTTCGCCGTGGAAGAAATCACCGCACTTGGGAGCGCGTGTATGGATAACTAACATGAGGTACATGCGCGTATTTTATCATACATAGCTAGTGCCGCGGAATCCCCACATCCAGTAAAATATCTCAGAGAAATTCAAAGGACTAGCTCAACCTAGTTCACTTGCATCTCCCGAAATGCAAGAAGAAAAGTGTGCCATAAAGCAGCAGGAAAGTGTGGCTTTTGGGGTAAATTGACTGGGCTGAGAGTTTCCCCAAAAAATGGCTACTTACACTGCAGCATACATGCCCTTCTACACACTCTTCAGCGCAAAAACAGGTTCTCCGCATTGGCCTCTGCTAGGAGCGCCAAATTCATGCCATTTACTTTTATAAGTGCTCGACGTGGGAACAACGCCTGCACCAGGTGAATTTCGCCGGCACAGAAGCTATTGGGGAGCACAGTACGAATTCTGACGCAGGCCCCAAAGAGCCGGAATCAAAGGACCACATAACCGGAGTAAACATAAAGCAAGCAGCTCAAACAATGCGAGATGCCAATACCTGAAGAGGAACTAATCAGGCACACATGCCCGATAAAGTACAGATTTTTGTTGACAACTGAACTCAAGAAATGGGATATATATTTATCGTTCAGTTGCCAGACATCAAAAATTCAAAAACTTCGCTTTTCACCGGGCTAGGCTTAAAAGTAGCAGCGCTTTGGTGAGCTCAAGACAGCTGAGGCCAAAAAAACTATAGCGAAGAAGCGCAAGGTAAATAGGAATAAGCCTTGCGGAAAATTTGGCGGCTGCGA
>Ga0136554_1000351_pt1 | contig 17027 bp, 14 predicted proteins | sample AntRauTorckE5431_FD_104637 | JGI IMG/M metagenome (GOLD analysis project Ga0136554, IMG submission 104637) | Saline lake microbial communities from Rauer Islands, Antarctica - Metagenome Torckler E5 #431 | ecosystem: Environmental > Aquatic > Non-marine Saline and Alkaline > Saline | place...
AATGATTCTTGCGAAGGAAACGTTGGAACAGTAGGTAAAGTGCACAGATTGTCCAACTGCAACACGATACAGAATAGAACGAAAGAACAATCTTTGACCTTACTTTTCGCCAGGGAATTGAGTGTCTGGGTCACTTTTGCGCCATCCAAACAAACGGCGCCTGTGCGGCGGCCTCTCGAGCCGCTCTTTGCGGTCCCATTGGCGCAGGCATGCCCTCCGGTGGAAGTCCAAACCGGCAAGGGACGCCGAGGGGGCATTGCACAGATAACATATTAGGGGAATCCGCCGCTGCAGACTGGTCCACTCCACTTCTTCGGCCTCGGTGCCGTGGGTGTTGTTCTTCAGGGACGCTCGAAACTTCGCCGCAGTGCCTTCGGTTGGAACACTGGCAGGACCAGCAACAGAGTGGGTGGTTGTCGCAGCAGAACCACTAGCTGCTCGTTGCGCGATTCTTTCGTGCGCAATTTTATGCCTTTTCCGACGCGCGTCTCGGGTCTCGGCGATGAGGACCATAAGATCGAGAGGATTCTTCAAAGCTTCGAGAGCCGACCGCACATCTCCGTCGGAGTGCTGAGGGATATCCTAGAAGATTTGATTGAATAAACATCGAAGCATAAAACAAGACAAAATCAGCCAACAGTATGGAAATTTCGTCTCAAATTTGTTGAGGAGAAACAAATAATTCTTGATATCTTGCTGGAAGAAAGCTTCACAAACCTGGGGACAGCATTTGTCCATGTGTAGTAAAAGAAGCTTGCATGATTTGAAAGAGCGTTGAATTTTCGACAGCGAAGCATCTATCTTCATTAGAACGCTTTCTGCTGCGGCCAAGTCTGTGCGTGCTTTTCCCACTTCCGGTACACTTGTGGTCGATAATTCCGGGGCAACTTCATCAACTTCAGCCGAAGCGGACGAAGCAGCAGTTGAATTTGCTGTCTCCGCAGCTAGGAGGGCAGCTCGTGCAGCCGTGTAATTCGCTTCAGCACTTGCTCTTTTGCGATTCAGAGACTCAAAGGTATCTACACAACGTGCACACTGAAGGCCACTGAGTTCCGAGGAGAGCGTTAAGGCAGCTTCATTGTAAGCATGCACCTGCATATAGAGCATTAGGATTCATAACAAGGGAGAAATGAAAAGATGGCAACAATATCAAATTGCAGAAAAACAGGAGAGGAAAAATTAAGTTGAATGTGGACATGTTACTTCAAATCAAATTGCACATGAAATCACAAATCACCTGAGCCTGCCATTTTGACATTGCAGCTGAAAATTCGGCAGCTCGGGACTCACTCGAGCCTTCAGGAAGGAGAAGTTGGCGAGGATCACGAGCAGCATTAGCAGTAGAGACCGAAGAGGATGAGGAAGAACTTGCACTTGCGAGGAGTAATTTGGGTTTTGGGCCCGGCAGCTTCACATGGCGCGGTAATTTCGGCAAAGGCCGTCGCTGATTGGTCGGTTTGGCGAACTCGGCGACTTGCCAGCGCGTAACACACGCTCGGAGGTGCCACCCGAAGGAAGTGCTGGAAGGCGTAGAGCGACCGCACAAATAACACACAATCCCTTGCACGCCAACATTCGAAGAAGATTGAGTGAGTGCACCACCACCGGGTGCAAGAAGAGCTTCTTGTCGAATGGCGTGCAAAGCAGATTCTACTGCCAGGACCTGTTAGGATGTCAGATTAGAGTAGCGGAAGGAAAAAGACAAAAAGTATGTTGAAAATCAAGTGAGTAACATTCCAGAAAAGCCACGATGAATGTAAAGTAAGTGTGGCGTTTAAATCGAAACCACGCATATCACGATAGTCATTTGTAATTGAATTATTCTTGTCATATTTACCTCACGGCAGCAATTCGACATATGGTCGCGAAGAGCGCCTTCGGTCTCAAACACGCTTCCACTGCAGCGCGCTGTGCTCAGCTCTTCTTCCGCAATTGCTAGGTCCCTTGAGACAGCAGTTTCAACCTCAGCAATTGATCGAAATGCCGATGCTTCTCGCCTCCCAGCACTTCTCACAGAATTCGCCCCCACTGCTATCATGCTAGTCAATTCTTCTTCAACAGCGTCGAAACCTAGTCTTCGGAGATTCAGTACACTAACACCATCGTCAACAGAGACTGAAGACTCGCAACGAGGGCAGCGTGGCAGCACATAGAGAGCGCGTGTCGTTTCTGCTTTGAGGTTGAACCACCGCTCCTCCGCAGCAATCAATTCACGCACAAACTGCGGTGGCACCACTAGCTCAGCTCCATCACCTACAGATTCAAGGTCTGACTCTTGATTACCATCATTGCCTTGACCTGCTGCAGCACCACCACGACTACGACTATAACCTAGAGCAGCCGTCATGTTATTCTTCCCCCGCCATGCCCACGACGGTCGAGCCCACTTGTGCGTCGAGCGCCATGCATGCAAAGGGTCAAATCCAGCTGGAGCCCCAGGAGGCGATGGTGGTGGTAAGCGCAGGATTCGTACTGCTTTAGGAAGCTTTTGAAGCGTGGAGGACTGTATTTCTCCAACCGCAGCCGCTGTGTTTGCCAGGAGCGTCTTTGCTGGAATAGGAACTTGGGATGGAATTTCACTTTTCGTCGAATTGTCTGGTAAGTCACTTTCTTCTAATATTTCTGCTCCTTCTTCTCCACCACCTTCTTGATCTTCTCCTTGGCCTCCTTCTTGGTCTTCGCTCCTTGTACAATCCGAGTTTGGATGTTCTAGCAAAGAGACCGACGAGTTGGTCGGTGGCGACAGCGTAAGACGACAGGGTGCACCCAGAAAGCGCACCAAAGATGGACTGCCAAGCACAGGGCCAACGCGACTGCTGCTCTCACTCCTCATAGTACTTTCGCCTTCTTCATCACTGTTATGTGCACTGCTGTTGAGGTTAGTAACGGCACGACCACTGGCAGTGGAAGTGGCGGCTGACGTAGGCAGAAGTAGGGAACGCACAGCTCGGGCCGCATCGAGGGAGCGTAAGTTTGCCACCGAAATGGACACTTCCAACTGCAAATCATTTGGACTTACATTTGAATGCTGAAGACTTTTCAGTGCTGATGCCACAGTCTGACCTACAATAGGGTCATCTTTCTCCACATCATCGTTGTCATTGTCAGTTTCGACGTCATAGCTCGAAGCGTGATCGGCACTCCCTACTTCATCCATTGTATGCCCAACAGCAGTGGCAGCACGAGCAGTAGCAGCAGCCCTTGTATTTACAAGCCTGAAGCGCTGCAAGAGGTTAAGCAATGAGATCCGGCGATCCGTCGAAGGATCATACAGCCAAAGGCCTGACACTGTCACTTGACGTAAACCTACGAGCGCCAGAGCGCCCGGCTGAGAGGTGGCGGCCTCGCGAGCTGTAGCCTCGTCACGGGCGGCAGCGTCTTGAAGGTCTCTTTCCGATAAAGATGCTCCTGCGGCTGCCATTTCTGACGCACTTTGCAACCATGAGCCTTCTCGAGCCCCCCACGGTGGTATAGCTTGGTTGGTCCAAGCAGAGGCAAGAAGTGCTGAAAGTTGCCTTTGCCCGTGGGACTGCAGCAAGAGACGCGCAGCCTGGAGAGCTGGGGAGATCTTATCAGGAGCAATTTCATCTTCTAATGACGCAGCTTCAGCGGCTTCTTCTAAGTGCGTTTCTGCTCTATTTGTCCTGGCCATGGCGGCCTTAATGTCACCTCTGGCACCGACTCCTACAGCGAAGGAAAACCGCACTGCATAGTTACCGCGGCGAGCATATTCCGCATGATGGTCCAACCCGATCGCTTTTGCTTCTGCGCACCAGCGGCGCCGGCACGCAGCCAAATGCCAACTGGTAAACACAAAGAGATGTAAGATTTCCTTTGCATAAGCGTATTCAAAACATGTATGTAATTGGTACAGTAGTACCCGTAGCCAGCGCGGCCGAAATGGCGCCCGCAACCAACGCAGAGCCACCCTCGCAGTGGTCCGCCACCGTCAAAACTATCGTGCTCGCCTCCGTAGTCGTGTTGCTTATGGCGACCTCTATTCGAGGATTTCATGTCTAGAACTTGGTCCTGGGCGTGAGCTAACACGTCAGGGCAACACACGCTCAGATGCTGCTGTACACTGACGCCCAAACCTATCGAATAAAGCTTGGCGAGCTCAATGTTGTTGTTCTCGTTGGGAACACCCCATTCGTCATATTCAATTCCCAGGTGCTGCTCGTAATCGAGAACATCACTGTCATCATCAATGCCGTCGCCACAGGCTGGGCAATGAAAGCGCACCTAAAGCAGTTGCATGTGTGAGTACAAAGTGAATACAATAACGTCAAGAGTGAGCACACATACCTCATTGAAGTAAACGCGCCGTGCTGCAGCATTGTAAGCTGCTATTTGAGATGCCAACGTTGTACTGTCGTTGTTGTTGTGGCCCATCTCTCTTGACTCTGAATCTTCCATGAGTTCTTCATCTTCATTTGCATAATGCAAAGCAGTATTCTTATAACTTGGCAGCGGCACTGATGGAGGTTCCGCAAGAGCGCGGCGCAAAATGGGCGGTACTGAGGGTCCGTTGTTCCTTGCATGAAAGGATTGAGTGCAACGCTTGTGGTGCCAGGCAATAGAACTGAGGCCAGTGAGGTGATCACAGATGTAACATCGCACCACAGTCAGACTCCGCGTTGGCATTTTGTGAGGAGATCTTTTATCATGATGAGAAGCTTGCTGATTTGGATCTAATTGCGGTGGTATTGAAGAAGCCGGCGGCGTTGGTGGTGCTGGTGGCATAAGCGACTGTTCTGCTCGAGGAATCTGCGCAGCAGGTGGCTGGAAATCCTGTTGTGGTATTGGTGGTGATTTATTAGCGTTGTTCATTGCGTTATTGAGGTCGGTTGGAGCTCCAACTGTAGCTGTTACTGCTCCTTCGTCATTTGTGAAAGTTTGAGACCCAGCAGGAGCAGCAGAAATAGATGAAGCAACAACCTCCACATTACTCGGTATTGCAACACCAGCAGCTGAGGACGCTGCTGCTACATAGAATGCATCAATGTCATCTTCACGTTCTTTGCGTTCCACTTCAGGTGTAATCTCGAAAGGTAGCCGCTCGAGTCGCATCTCGAAGGGCGTCGATTCAAGCTGTGTCATAAATGGAAAAACAAATATTCCGTTGATTTCAAATTCGTTTCACAAGTATGAAGCAAAGCCAAATCATAAGATGCATGTAATAGTAGGTGCCCAAGCACATAAAGAGTGCATAAAGTCAATTGGAAAATAGAAGAAACTTCAGGCATGGTTCCTGCGTCACAATTCATTCATTTCACGAGCATAAACTCGTCTACCTCAGGCGGCAGGTGCTGGGGGCAGCAGCGAGCCATGTGATTGGTTAAGGTGTGCGCATCCACGAAGTTCCGGCGACAGCCAGGGCAGCGTGGAGTGGCCTATACGGGTCAACAAAATCGGAAGGCAGAATGAGAATGATGATTCGATTCAGAAAATGACAGCAAGGGTCCTGTTGTCTACATCGGAAAACAATGTATAAGGTATGAATGGCTAAGAATATTTCTCTTAGAGTAGGGAACACGGGGTGAAACTTCAAAATGAATAGTAGTGTTGTACTGTAGTATCCGGGTAAAGAAGGAAATGTCATACTTCAAGGAGGAAAATGAGGGCTGCTTGGCGGTTCCACGCAGCCAACAAAGGGCCCGTTGAATCTGGGACCCGAGGCAAGGCAGGTTTGCGAGGCGGTTGACGGCGCAGTTCAGGCTGATGGGGAAAAGCCCGGCGCTGCTCGGCTTGCCAGCTTTGCAGACATTTCGATAGGTGCCATTTCAAGGAAGCCTACGTATGTATCAGTTGAGAAAGGAGTCGCAGCGAAATACTTCATCAGGTAAGATGCAAAACTTCCAGGCACTGATCCAATGATAAAGATCTTCTAGAAAATTAGAGCAACGCTTACTTTGATGATTCGAAAGAAAAGTTTATTCTTATTCTCACCACTGAAGCAACGGCGAGGCCACAGAGGTGGCAAACGGCGCTGGCGTCGTGTCCATGCGCGTGCCCACTGGCCACTCGGCGCTCTACCTCATCCAATAAAAGGTCTCCTAAAGTCAACTGTGGTGGCGTGTAGGCGAGGTGAAATTGGAACAAGAATAAAGTAGGCGAGGAAGATGAGATATTTGCATGCAAAATTCAATATATAGAGAAATCTCATGTTGATAAGAAGATATAGCAGGTACAGTAAAGATATCAACTTAATACATCTTAACGAATCAACAAACGAATGTGCACGCGAACCGTAGCCTCAAGCGCGGCAGAATCGCCACTTTTTTGTTCATCCACTGATATATTCCCTCCTTCTTTAGCGCCTACGCCTGAGTTTTGAGCTCCAGCTGCGACACGGCAATCGATTAGAGGTCGTCCGGCATACACTAAGCGCACTCGTTGGCGTGCGTCTGCGTTCTTATTCTCGTGGTCTTTAAAACCATCACTGTGTTCTGCAGATTTTGGACCATCGTTAACGCTCTCCATTGATGCTGGCACACGATTCGTGGCCACGAGATCTTCTTTCAAGGATGCCACTGTCGTGGTTAAAGGCACTTCCAGCACTTGTTGCCAAATCCATTTCGCACTACTACTGCTACCACTACTATTCCTCTTCACATCTGTCGCTGCCTCTTTATCATCATTATGAGTACCAACAGAACCAGAATTAGGCACATCATTCCCCGACATACTTCTGCGGCCATTGTCCTCACTTTCCAACGAATGATGCCAAAGTTGCACCATTAGCGTGCGCCCAGCGTTGATCTCTGTTGAACACCATTCTTCCCATTGGTCCTTTCGAACCCTGTTCTTATCATTGCTACTCCTAAAACTGCTGCTGCTGCTGCTGCTTCCATCTGCGTAAGTGTTGCTAGTAGTAGGTGTAGCTAAAGCAACGCGCGCCCATCCTTCGCCTTCATATGAGATCACCTGAGCGTTTAAGACAAAGGCACACAAAGTGCATGGAGGCTAAGGAACAAAGATAATTTACCGCAAGGAGAAGATAGTATGAACCATCTCTATTAAAATTATAATATCTACAGCTAGATTTCCATACCGTTACGAGGCCACCGCTGAGGATGTACGCATCCGCCTGTGCAGCAGACAACCCCGTCGCACGCACTACCAGTGCCACAAATGCTTCGCGCACAGCTGCGTTCGGGTTTGCTAAGACGCTGTTCGTAGGTGAAATGTGCTTCAGCATGGAGGCTAAGCTGTGAGGACCACTCCGAGTCTATACAGAAAGCAAATATTCGAATTGATTTGACTTCACAAAGCGAGCGAAGTGGGTTGATGCAACACTGTACACAAAGGAAGAGAAAAGAAGGAGTTAGGAAAGGCGTTAAAATGATATTTACAGCCCACCTCAGCACGACAAGGCAAGCCAGTTCTATGGTCTTCCCAAGTGCGGTTTCTCGTGGAATCGGCCCGCCATTCTGTCCAAACTTCCACTGGTACGCCTAGTGGGACCTACAGTAGTAAATAGATACACGAGAAAGCCCAAGCATGAACCCAGCGAACGCTCACCGACAACATTCAAAGTAAAGATGTGGAAAATGGAGAAAGAGAATGAAGTGAGACTCTATGGATCAACAGAAAGCAGGCACTGTACCCATGTATCCAACATAATGTATTGGGAAATTGACTACAGAATGAGAGCGTGCGAATAGTTAAAAAAAAATGAAAACTGGGTGTTCTACATTTATGTATAGTCAGAGGATTAAAAAGGTTCAGACCTCGTTTTTCATGACTAGGTTCTGAGCTTGAGCCAGCGAATAGTCGCCTTTCTTCACAAGGTCGCGCAGAGTTGCTGGCATCCCCGATGTGTTAACAGACCGGCTAGTGGGTTTACGCACAAACGGTAAAGAGACGGTCGAAAAATGAAAGACGAAAAACGATATATGACATATGATGAGGTCAAGATCAAGCGCCAAGTCGAAAGCAAGAATACTCCGATACAAATGAGTTGAACGATGGATATCCTTGCTCTTCGAAACACTCTCAATCCCTACCTTTCTTCGTTAAACCGTTTCCGGAACTCATCGGGCCCAAAGAGAAGAACACTTTTACGAGCTCGATTAGTCTGGGCACTGGGTAAGTCATCGTAGGCGTGCACTTGTGATGTAGAAGGAGAAAGGACCCATTGGGATCCAGGCTTCGGCACACAGTGGTGCGCCACCTGCTTTGTCGCACATGGAAGATTTCAAGCTTCGATTTTTAAAAAAAAACTAGCCAGGAAAGAAGTTGCCTAGATAGGACATTTGACGGCTACACAAACTGCTACTAAGTACATGTTAAATTTGAGAGCAACCAGCGTGCAACAAGTTTCGTCCTGTGTTCACCGTTAGTCTCCGAAGGTCTGAATTTGGCAGTATTTCGAAGCGTCGGATGTCGAAAACGGTGCCATCGTGAAGAGCAGCCATTTTCTGATTTCAAACTTTTGGGTTGTTTGAAAATCCCTCGAGTCAATCAATGATCGAATAGAGCGATTGAATAGGTGCAAGCATGTAGCCAGAGAACTTCATGCCACTAGGCTGGCTATACGCTCATATTCATATTAGCATCCTATTCCTACAACAGTTGAGTCCAGTTAGCCCTAAAAAAGGGAGCTTCTTCTCCTGTACTGTATACTAACGAACGCTCTTCCGGGGTGGCTGCACCAAAATTCTGATAATCAGAATCAGAATCAGAAGCAGGAGAAATGGTGGTGATGGTGATTGTGAAGTCAACGAAGAAGAGGTATAAGCAGTTGTGTAAATAAGAACATTAAATGAAGAGCGTGAAGAAGAAATTGCCCTTTACGAAGAAGGGGACGGGAAAATGTTTTGTTCTTATGTTATGAGTGTATTCTCTTCGGGTGCCTGCTGCGCGTATTGCTCACGAGGTCGTCGAGCATGCTTCTCTATTCGAAGAATTAGTTGGTACTTCGGAAACGGCATTATTCTGATGTCCAGTTATATACATGTGAGCTTTTTGTGAACTTCGCGCCTTTCGAAGCTTTAAGGTACTAGAAGGATGCATGCTAAAAGAAAATAAGTACCGAGACAGCTCGTGGCAATTGGTTCATTTAGAACATCAAAGGAAGAACAAGAAGCGAAATACTAAGCAGTCTGCGTAACCTAGGATTACTCGAAGGCAAATACTAGGCACAAGATGCAAAACTATTCTCACAGTTTGACGAGGAAAGTCAACAGTAACTTCGCCCTCAGAATTCGAGGTCGATTGATTGATTTCGGAGGCATATATCACATATTTGCCACGCAGGTCATACAATAATCACGGCTGTCACGACGCAAGTCACAAGTCACGCAAGAAAAAACTGTAAATGGAAAGGGTACAAGCAAAGAGCACGCGATGGGACAAGTCTGGTTAGATCATCAGATCATGGATAAAACAATCTGAATACAGTACAGCTGTGCATCTGTGCAGTTGTTGAGCTGGCTTGGATACTCCGAGATCCCGAGATGTACTCTATACTCCTTACTTCTAATTCATGTGCTTGCAAGTAGTTACTATACAGTATTTCTTTACTTCTCCTGTTGCCTCGTCACTTCTTTAAGTGTATAAGAAACGAGGAATAACCCCTCTTAGTATTTCTAGTGCCTTTTATAAGTCTTAACAGGTCGCACCTTTAGTGCTTCCTGATTGTGACGCTCCCTAAACCCCGTGCTTGCTGAATGGTATACGGCCGGGCTTTACTCAAATGCATGTGCCGAGATATAAGTTTGACACAGCCCCTTGAGGGCCGGAATTAAAGTTCGAACAGTTCGAACAGGTCGAAACGCCGCTCAAACAAGAAAAAAGCCAAACATGCACCGAAACGTGTGGCTACGGAAGTGATGATAGAGATCCTAAGTGGCTCGTTCTTCCGTGCCTTGAAAGTGTTGCTTACCGAATTGATATTCTAATGATCCTAAAACAACGCAGCTGGAAGTTATGAGCGAAACATGCGGCACGTACTGGGTTAATATTCGCTGAGTTTGGAATTAAGATGCGCGGTACTGTAGCTATTTCGAAGTTAGCTCGCGACCTTGACCAGATTCCCAGTCAACCGGTGGCACGTGACCTAGCTTGGCCATGTACGAAAGAATGGTCCTACTCGGTCCGTCTCCGAGTACTCCTTCGTTGATATCATCCAAACTTATCAAGTCTGAACCTAAACAAAGCTTTGCCATACGCTGCCCCACGCACTTGTCGACTACAGTCAGCATATCACGTGCTGCTTCCCAATCTCCGTCGAGATACTTTTTAATCCTGGAACAAAAGGGATCAGATCAAGGTCAACATCAAACATCAAGTATATTTATCTGACACGACCACTAACCCTCTGCCGTGAAGCATAGATATGTTGATTTCATCTTCATTTATGTCTTCCGCGCTAGGATCAAACTCAGCTGAACTTGGAAATCCTTTGCTCGAAAGCCATGCACCTATTGGACTTCCAACATCTGTTTGTGGTCCTGAGAAAGCCACATGTCTCCGCAGTCGAACAAGGTCCGGATCGCTTTCAAAAAGCGTAGTCGTATCTGGGTCGTAATTTTTGGAAGAATTTCGTGTGTACTCGTAATAGCTGCCAAAGATGAGTGTTTGTAATTGTGCGAGTAAGAGACCTATAGATTCTAAGTTGATTGCTTTGTCGCACAACGTGCAAATATTGACTTACCCGCGTGGGCCCCATGCTTTGCGATCAGATTTGCTAACCATCTCTTGGTCCTGAAATGCGTCAAATGTATACACATTCATTGGCATTGCACTGCCTTTGACAATAATCCTATCGAGCTGGCGCATGTACTTTTGAGCTGCGCCTGATAAGCAAGCGTAGAAGACATCCGTGCAGAGAACCTGGATACTTGCCCGTTATCAAAAGTGTTGGACAGAATGCATGTATAGCAAAGGATAAAACTTACTGGAACATGCCATTGCTTTGCTGCCGTCTCACATCGTGCGGCCATGTTCACATGTGGGGACAAATAGGTTGCATCCACCTTCTGTACGGTGCCTACTGGCCCCTCAATTCCCCAACCAACGTGAAGGCCGAAGCCCATTCTTACTTGAAACGGTGTTATTTTTCCTGTTGCTTTGTCTTCAACACGCAAATCTGCGCGGCGACGGTATGCCAAAATTTTTTCATTTCGATTGAGGTCGGCAATGACCTTCAGAAATCCAATGAGGGCACGATCAACAATTTTGGCAATATATGGAATACGTGATACATCGATATCCACACCGCGAGTGTATAACTCTGGTACTTTCCAGGTCATAAGAAAAGAACCGCCAAGATTTTTGTTGCACTGCCCACCCCACGCGGAGACATTTTCGTGCACCACACTGGCAATGTCATTGATATAGTCCATGATATTGTCGCCTAATTTCTCTGTCATAAGATCAAAATCCTGCATGCAGAGTCACAAGGTGAAGTTTAAGATATATTAATAAACTAAATGGAGGGGGGAAATGAAATGACAGTAAGGACCTCAATCATGCAGAATCCATACACGGAGTAAATGCGTCTCCCAGGATTTGTAAGAAGGTCGATGCACTCGCTACTACTGGTAGCTGGACTGGATAGCGAGAGGTTATCACGAATTATTTCTGAACCAGCTACACCAAAGCCAATACGAAGTAGATCAGTGATTTTTTTGATAGAGTTGCTTATTTGCTGGGTCTCATGCTGGCCGCTTTCGCCCGCTGCCTGCTCTAACGGTCGACTTGGATCTTCTGAAACTCGCTGCACCAGATCTAACATGTCCTGAATTGGGTTCAGTACAAGATGCTTTGCATCCATGGTAAAGGTGTGCGCGCCAATCATGAGCATCAATGCAACGAACATCGTAGTAATGATACTAAGGATTGCGTCGTCCATCGCTCGAACTTTCAGATTAAATTTATAACGCACGTAACATGGACCAAGTTCATTACATTGTCCTGGTTCATGTGATTTGCTCAAGCAACATGAAGGCGAATAGTTGATACCTTCTCCACTACCTAGCCCACCTTCCTCTCCCAAAATCTCAGAAGGTCGCAAAAGAGCACTTTTTGACTTCTCAACATCATTGATATTGCGATTTGCACGAGGCGTACCGTAGGTGCCTCCACCTATGTATTCTTCTTTGCGATAGCACACCATTGCTTGCTTGGCTTTGACATCCGAAGCAACAAGCTCATGTAAACTCTGCCAACTTGCTGTAGTGTTAACACAGCCTGTTGAGCTGAACTCAGGATAACTTGGATAGACTTCCATGTACAGTAAATATGGCTGCAAGTTGTCATCTGGCATTACGTTTGGAACGTCAACATCAAAATACGCCCGAATATCCACTACTGCAGAGAATAAATTCCAAGTATCATGACCAGAATTGAATTTTTGTAACGTGTCTATGAGATGCATTGGAGCCGTGTCGTTGGAAGATACACTCAGTAATGGAATGATACACAGCATCAATAGCACAATCGCAATCACGCGTCGCGTGGTCGTGTCGCTCAATTCAGCCCCAATTTTAGACTTCTTCTCGTTTGGATCGCTTCCTTTGACTTGTTCATTTTGAAATTCTTCCGGGGACATCACCCCTTTCATGACGAGTTCGATAAGTTCAAGCTCCCTGTTCTTTGCATCAAGACGTTTGGCTCCAGCTTTGTACAATTTAACAAGTCGCACAAGTCGCACCATACGTGTAACGCGTCCAAGTTTAGCGATGGATCCGAAGTTAGACCCACTACTCGATGTCAAAAACTCCAATCCGGCAGGCTCTGCAATCCATGCAATGTCAGGAAATAAACTAATAACCGAAAGAAGATCTAACCAGAAGTAGAAGCCAAAAAGGTAACCAACAATTTTAAAGTCGGGAGAAAGCCCTCCCGTCAAAAAGCGTAGAGAACGACTCAATCTTGACGTTTTGCTGTAAACAATCGTTGTCTTTGACCACGAGTACACAACGAGCTCAAAGGTGAATAGTACCATTGATATTGAGATGAGAACCATGAACTACACGTAACAAGTGTGAGTATCGTGAGAAGGGAAGTACACAATCAATATCACAAGAAGAACTCCTCACCAGTGGATCAAATCCTTTAGGGAGTGTGAGCACTCGAATATCATTTCCAAATAGTACGAACCTGAGAATGGCCAAAATACATTTTGATTGATACATTATGTACTATTCTTAACAATGTGAATATTTGTTTATAAGTAGCGCTTACAATGTGACAACTATCATGATATCTTCGAAACCAAAGGAGCATGTTAATCGGGCCTTGTCGGTGAAATTTACGGCTTGTCGCTTCGCCTCGGCGTTGGTTGGACATTGCAACAGTGGCGGTTGGGACTTCGCGCTTGTGCGTAAGGCATCTTCGTGGATGAGGGGAGAAAATAGTATACAGAATGAGGCGAAAAAAATACTATGCAGTTATGTGAATTCACGTACCTATTTCAGTTATGATGGAAGCTCGGTCCGTCGCACTGCTCATGCGTATCGATGATCTTGTGGGTCGCCTCATAACGATGTGCACTTCGTTGAGTCAGCAACGGCGTTAGATTGGTGTCCAATGAGAATGTCAAGGAAAAGAAACTTTTGGGAGTACATTGTACAGCTCTTTGAATACATGTAAAAATTGAAATTTGCCATAGAAGAGATAGATTACTTACTACTACTACTTACTATTATCATCATCTGTAGTACTACTACTTAGTAGTATGGTTCATCTCCATTAGAAGTACTTCGCACACAATTGCGTTCGCTTCGCCGAAAAAGAATATAATTATTGTTGTATTCTGGATTTAGTATGGACTGAAGCATACAATTGTTTCTAACTCAATGAGAAGGCTAGTGGGTCTACCCTCATGAGTTTGCTTGTCTACGCCGAATTAGATCTCGATATTGTTGTAAGTCACCGAAACTAACTAAATATTAATGGGATTTAATGTATAAATCAGTTGGATACTTGCTCACGAACTCTGACTTTATTTGATTCGCATAATTAGTCGAAGTACGAACGAAAGGAGAACGAAAAAAATATTACAAATCTTTGACTGTTTTACTACAGATCTATTAGTGTCTGCTTGCGCAAACTTCAGAGCATCATCAAGGAGAGCCTTTACTACAATTCTTCTGTTTCTTCCTTCGTTATGCCGAAGTTCGAAAGCGCATCAACGGAATCTACTAAACCTTGTTTAGCAGCCTCACGTAACCACTTGACAGCTTCTGTTGGCTTTCTACGCATCACACCTTTACCATTCCAAAGTGCGATCCCAAGAAAGTGCTGTGCTTTGGCATCTCCCCTTTCAGCAGCCATGCGCCAAAACCGTGCTGCCTCGTAGTCTGATTGTGAGACACCATAGCCTGAGGCAAAGAGCAGTCCAAGTCCTCGAGCAGCCACTGCATCGTGTCTAGCAGCTTTGTGATACCAACGCGCAGCTTCAGCATGGTTCTGAGACGTGCCTTGGCCTGTGTGATACAGAATGGCCAAGCTTCTCTGGGCGCCCACGTGGTCCTTTTTCGCTGCGAGCTCATAGAATGATTTAGCCAAAGCCTTGTTTATTTGAACAGGGCCCCTACCTTGAGAATAAATATCACCCAACCTGAAGTTAGCCTCAGTATTGCCTTGTGTAGCTGCTTTATGGAACCAACACACTGCCCCCTCAAAATCACCCCTTTCGTAGAATATTACAGCGGTGTTAAGTTGTCCACTTTCATGGCCTTGCATAGCAGCTTTATGGAACCATTTTGCAGCCTCATTGATATCTCGAGATTGTCCACATTTACCTTCAAAATGCATACTGGCAACTTTGAACTGAGCTTTGGGGAGGCCTTGTTCCGCAGCCCTGCAGTACCATTCAAATGCAGTATTATCGTTTCTTCGGACACCTTTGCCTTCCAAATATATGAATCCTAAGAGCATCTTTGCTTGACCGCAATATTGGCCATTACCAAGATCTGCAGCTGTTTTTGCCAAACGTAAGATCTCATCAATTTCGTGTTGTTCAGTTGCCGATATATTTTTCTTTGGCTGATATCTTTTGAACAAGGCAAAGTAACGACGAGCAGCCTCTTCGTATAGCGTTTTAGATTCCGGAGGTAGCTTCGCTCTACACACAGGACATGCTTGGTTCGCCCCATACGATCGCAACCCTTCTACACAAGAAGCTCTAAGAATGTGGCCACATGGAAGCTTCGCGACAATTGCTTCCGACGTTGGAGGCAGTGGTTCAAGACAAACTGGACAGGGAGATCTCTCTTCTTTAATTTGGCTTAGACTCAAACTTTCATGTGCGTTTCTGTTGCTATCTGGGATTCTTTCTTCACTCGATTTAGGCACGCAATTAGCTTTGTGGCCGCCAGCAGCAGTCCAATGACGGCGCTGACAACGTATGGAGCAATAGAGAACGAGAGCACATCGCCCACAAGATTTTAGCGTTACACTGTTCAGTTCATCAGTAACACCGCAGTTGGCACATTCATTGTCGCATTTCTTCTTCTTGGAGTTTTGAGCCATTTTGCGAAGAATTTATTATGAGAGATGTCCACTACTACCGACTACTCCTTTGCCACGTACGAACATGTACTTGATACCTTTGCTTGCATCTGCTAGTCAGAATCTCGACAGAATGGGACTAGCACGCTTCTGCGTCAGTTCTTCATTACTCTACGACCTGCAAAAACGAGTAGATCAACAAGAAGTTGCTCGCAATGATGATGAACAATGACCACGCACACCATTCAGCCCAAGAGCATGGTGATTATTCAACCATGGTGCATGGTGAAGATGGAATGAAAATGGATTCAAATAACAGTAATAATCATGCTTCAATGGATAATATGGATTCTATGCAGATGTCCATGACCTTCTACACCGGAAAAGGTTTTTATGTTCTCTTCGATAGCTTCCATGTTGTCTCGGACACCGATTTAATTCTGGTATGTTTGGTTGCATCTCACATTGATCTTGCATGATTTCATTTCCACTATAAATTCGCCAGCGGGTATCATAACAGTCTCAAAACTTCTCCACGTGTACTTCACAGGCTATTCTGTGCACAACAATCTTTGGAATTATTGCAACATGGGGCATTCACACATGCAAGCACATCGAACACAGAGCCATGCTTGAAAAGTCCCCGTGTTGGAATATCGCTGGAATTATTGCAACTGCGAGTCGCCTTGCGCTTCACTACGTAGCGATGCTTCTTGCAATGACTTATCAAGTTGGCATCTTTGTTGCTATTTGCGTCGGTGGAGGGCTTGGATTTTTGCTTGTCAAATACTGCCACAGTGAATGCCTGAAAACTGACGACATTAAAGCTGTCAAGGAAGCAGAGAACGATGAGTTTGTCGTGGTCGCAAATCGAACAGATAACCCAGATGGTGCTTGCTGTTGAATTGTCGTTGTTTATCTCCGCGGACGGGATTACATTTTTGCATGGAGTTGAGAAACAGGACTACTGAAACGGATTCAGGTCTTCAGGTCGCCAATGTAACAATTGATATCTAATGAATTTGGATCATGCCCTCGAGGATTAAGGGGCGACCCCGCGGAGCAAGGAAGAATAAATTCTAGATTCTAGACTTCAAAATGGGCCGTGCTACATTCTACTGCTTTTATGCGAGCTATATGCGTGTACGAAAATGTGAGTAAGGAGTAAGGTACAGGAATTGGACATAGATCTGGACAGGGCTGGCATGCTGGGGTGCCCGATGTATTCACAATTGAGGTACCTATATAGTTCTTTATATTTGCTCATGTAAAAGGGATTTGGGGTTGCTTTCGTGACGGCTTCGCGCTTTGTTTTATGCGCTTAGCATACTTGTCTACATATCGAATAACCTCAACATCATATCATCGCTAAGCAAGGTTCCTTCGAGAATACAAAAGGGGTTTCTGATTTTCGATCAACCAAATTATTTAGCGTTCGCAGCCTTCGGGTAATAAGGGCCGCTACCATTAGAGTGCACGCCGAGCTGGGTCAGCAAAGCACTCAATTCGTGCGTCTTTTGCGAAGCTTTGAATTCTTTGGCACCGTTGTCGACCAGTACCTG
>Ga0136554_1000356_pt1 | contig 16878 bp, 11 predicted proteins | sample AntRauTorckE5431_FD_104637 | JGI IMG/M metagenome (GOLD analysis project Ga0136554, IMG submission 104637) | Saline lake microbial communities from Rauer Islands, Antarctica - Metagenome Torckler E5 #431 | ecosystem: Environmental > Aquatic > Non-marine Saline and Alkaline > Saline | place...
ACAGGCGCTTGATGATGATGACGGCAAGAAGAACAAGACCGTGTTGTGCAAGGTGCTCGGAGGACCAGAAGTGGAGGGTGCATCCAGCTTAGCGCTGCCCACTCCAGCGGCCTTGCGCGCGACCCCTGCGCTGATGGTAGCCCTGCCAGGGCGGCGCACGGGCTTGGTGTGTGCCACGGAGTTGGAGGAGCCATCGTCGTGGACTTCGCTGGAAGTGCACCCAACCACGGGTAGTGTGGTGGCAACAGCTGCTGGAGAGTCGAGCCTTGCGCCTGGCTCGTTCCGCACGTGTGTGGTCTTGGGGACTGCAAGCAACATGCAACCTGGACACAGCAGCAGCAAAACCAGCGCCAAGAAGGCCAAAGGAACGAAGGACGCGGAAGTGCTTTCGGTGTCCTTGCGCCCAAGCCGCCTCTCTGCTGCAAAGACCAGTAACGATGATGATGGCAGCGGAAGCGAAGACGACGATGAAGAAGAAGAATCCGCGGGTTTACCGCCCGTCGGCGCCGTGGTGAAAGGCTTTGTGGCGTCGACAGGCGCGGGGAAAGGCTGCTTCGTGCGGCTGCGGCACGACGTGGTTGGCCGCGTGCTGCTGAAGGATTTGGCCGACAAATTCGTGCAGGACCCCTCTGCAGAGTTCCCTCCTGGTAAACTGGTGGCCGCAAAAGTGCTCTCGGTGGACGCTGCTTCGCAATTGGTCAATTTGAGTTTGCGGCCGTCGGCAGTGATGGGCGACAAGAAGAAGGCCGCGGTGGCGGGCCTCGAGCCGGGAACCTACCACAAAGGGGCGGTGGTGCGGGTGGAGAAGTTCGGCGTGTTTGTGCAGATCAAGGGGGGCGCATTCAATGGGGTCCAAGGCTTGTGCCACTTGTCGGAAGCCGCGGACATGTTCATTGCCGACTTGGGAGCGGTGTACGAGGCAGGAGATTTGGTGCGCTGCAAGGTGTTGCGAGTCAACAAGGAGAAAGGAACCGTGAGTTTAGGGCTCAAAGCGAGCTACTTCGAAGGAGTGCCTGAGACCGACAGTGAAGAAGAGGAAGAAGGCTCGGAAGAAGAGAGTGAGGATGAGGAAGAAGACGAAGGGGCTGCTATGGATGATGACTCAGACGAGGACGAGGACGATGAGGAAGATGGTGGACGTGTGCTCGAAGCTATGAGTGCTTCTGATGATGACGCGGAAAGTGATGACGAAAACTTTGGCGCGAAACTTCAAAAACAGCTCAAGGGTGGAGGTGACGACGACGAGGACGACGATGATGACGAAGAGGAAGACGATGATGATGAAGAGGAAGAAAGCGACGATGACGGCGACGATGAAGAGGGCAGTGCTGCACAAGCTGCGCCTCGTGCCTCAACCTCAATGGTGGCCGCAAATGGCTTCGAATGGGGTGACTTCTCAGTGCCAGCTGCGCAGTACTCTACGGCTGGTGGGTTCGACGACCGCAGTGACGACGACGACAACGATGAAGTTGGCAGTGATTCGGAGAACGACGAAGACGGAGGCAGCGGTGGGAAGAAGCGCAAACGGTCGCAGAGCGCGAAGCAGAAACAGAAAGCGCGGGAAGCTGACGAAGAAGCAGTGCGAAAAGCAGAGCGCAATGGGCCGAACGGAGGCGGTGGGGATGACGCAGCTTTGGCTAGTTGGACTGCTGACGATTTCGAGCGAGAGCTCTTGGCGACCCCCAATGACAGCGGTCTGTGGATTCAGTACATGGCCTCCAAGCTCAAAGTGCTGGACGTGGACGCCTGCCGCGCGATTGCCCGGCGGGCCCTGAAAACGATCTTGTTCCGGGAAGAAGACGAGAAGCGGAACGTGTGGGTGGCCCTCATCAACTTGGAGCACGGCTTCGGCACCAAGCAGTCGCTGGCAGCAGTGGTGACCGAGGCCTGTGCCGCGAGCCATCCGAAGAAGATTCGGTTGCGGGTGGCAGCCATGTTAGAGGAAGGCGCCCTGCGGCAAGGTGCGGCTGACGATGCACTGGCCGAGGCCGAAGCCGCTTATGCCGTCGCAGCCAAGAAGCACAAAACCAGCAAGCAAGTGTGGTCTGCTTACGTGCGGTTTGCGCTGCGGTCGAATGGGCAGGACCTCTCGAGCAACGCTAGCAGCGGTAGTGGTGGTGGTGGTGGAATTAGCGACCCTGCAACGCTCGTGGCCAAAGCTCTGAAATGCACGCAGCCGCACAAGCACGTGTTCATTTGCTCGCGCTTCGCGCAAGACGAGTACATGTATGGATCCGTGGAGCGGGGCCGCACGGTGTTCGAAGAGCTGCTGGGCCGGCATGGCACCAAGCGCTTAGACCTGTGGAACGTGTACCTGGACCAAGAAGCCAAAGCAGGCCAAATCGTGCATGCCCGCAGCTTGTACCAGCGGCTGGTGTCCCTCAAAATATCGAGCCGGTCCATCAAGGGGGTGTTCAAGAAATGGCTGGCCTTTGAAAAAGCGCACGGAAGCGCCAAGGAACAGGCAGCGGTTCGCGACCGCGCCCGGGAATATGTCCAGAGTGAGCTGCAGAAAAGCGCAAACTAAACCCAATTGCGCGTTCATTCGGCTATTAACCCGCTCAACAAAAAAATTGCAGGCAAACCCATTTTATTTAGAAACAAACCGAGATAAATAAATTTAAATTAAAGCAAATCCAGGGAGTAAGACATATCAATAGCTGGTAGCAGGCTGCAACGAGGCGGATATAAATTATGATACAACTAGATTCAGACTTCAGATTATTTTGTATTAATATTCTACTATAGTAGCTGGCTAGCCTGAGCGCCGCTAAGAATAAAGCAACACACTTCACGGCAATCACACATTCGAGACGTCTCAAGTCGCCTGGGGTACTACTAATGTGAAAGCGAAGACAGGCCGAAAGCACTAGAGGCTAGCTACAGATCTGTGCAGTATAGTATTGTACTGTACACTTTACTTTGTATGTAGAAACAACTTGAGCAACCTTCGTCTTGAAGCTCTTGAAGATGCCCAACAAAGATGCGTCATTCAGATTCAGATGACCTAAATAGGTGAAAATGAATAGGTGCGTGAATACCGAAGTACGAAGCTGATGATAGAAATCGTTCTGACTGGAGAGGCCTTTTTGAAATCAATTTTCTTTCCTTACTCCGCTGCGTGTGCGCTTCTTCGTACTTCTTCCTTTGTCCTCATTTAAGCCTTCCTTGGCTTTGTTTACAGCGCCATTCAAGGCATCTCTATTTCCGCTTCCTACTTCCTCAGCCATGGATAAAATGGTGGCCCACTCAGCAGCAGCTACTGGCTGCACGCTCAAGCGAGGCTGCTTCAGGAGAGCCATTTCTCCAAGCTCAGGCCTTGCTTTTAAAGCGGGCAGCAACACTGGGGAAGGTAGTTCACGCACCGCTTCCAAGTCGATAGCCCACCAGCGGGCTACAATGCCTGCTGCGCTGGCCGCATTGCCTCCCGCTGCTTTGTCCTTGGCTTCTACACCGCTCGTAACTTCAACTTTAGCTGTAGCCTTGGCTTTGGACTTAGCTTTGGCTGTTTCTACGTGCTGTTTGGCGTCATATAAAGGGTGCTCAGCATCTGAAGCCGTGGGATCTGGATACGCTGCTCGTGCGACCTGCATTGAGGGGGGCGTGCAGAAGTAAAATACTTAGAAAGAGAAGTTCAATATTGTGCTTGTAAAAGTGTTCACGTAAGCGATGCTACAGGACTCGATATTTGTAGCCAATCGCAAGCACGCACCTCACAGATGCCATAAACGCCAGGTTTCTTGCAGGACGAGTGGTAGTATAGCACGCCATCACCTAGCTTCATTTGCTGCAGGAAATTGCGTGCCTGGCAGGGAGCAGATTCATTGAAAGGGTTTAGCCAAGTATCAGGCACAAGAAAGCACTCAACAACGGTGTACCTGGTGGTTGCGAACGCCATCGTAGGCCGCACTGCCATCGGTTTCAATTCTAGAATACGGCCAAGAACCCTATCCCATGATGGGTATGACGAGGGCACGTACATCATGAGCACATAAGGAGGTGGAAAAACGAGTCCATGTGGAGCTAGGAAACAGGAGATCAAGGGCGGAACACTTCGCGACAAAACCTAAAGACTGAATTCTTAGTCGAAGTCTTTGAAACACATCTTACCAAGTCTAAACCACCTTTCATCGCAACATCAGGCTCGCCTTTCACAAGCCAGTACTGTCTAGTTTCACTTTCCGCTTCGATCATTGCTGGTGTGGAGAATAGCCTAGTAGCTGGCTGATTCATACATCCAAAAGGAACACTCCGTAATGAGAACGTAAATTGTAAAAGATACCCTGGCTTGCGCAGCAGCATAGGAGCATTTGGAGCTAAGCGGCGGTGCTCCGATGCGTCCGACTGTACGTATGATGTACGAAGCATTCGAAAATTCCTTCGATCGTTATTTTTCAAAACGTTCCATGTTCTGTGATTCCATGTTGTGTCGCTGAACATAAAAAAATGCAGTCGCTGTTGTCGTCTGATGAAGATACAGTACAGATTAGCAGATTAGCTAGTATAATGTTGTGCATACTGTACGCCCACTCAAAGGTTGATAATTGAGCAAGCCTAGCGAACTTCCAGCTATATCTCTACAGTACAGATGGCAGAATGTTTGACTGTGTGCTCATACTGTGAGGGCGCCGGTTCATTCGGGGCGAAACGAAAGTGTAGACGGGTCAAGCAAGATGGTCAAATTAATTCGAGTAGGAATATCGGCACCAAAACCAAAGATGAGGCAACACAAATACATGAGACAATGAAAATAGTAGCACCGATGTCAAGTTACGACAAACGCCATCCTTTACAAGCACAGCCACGTAAAGCTTGCTCTGTATGCGGTGGTTGTGGTTTAGTACCAGCTGTTAGTCAAGCTACAAGCTCAACCTCTAGCGGCCTAAATGTTGATACAACGATAGGTGCATTACCAAGTGATAAATCATCGCAAGGAAAAGCACCTCAAGGAAACTCCTGCCCCAGTGAAGCTTGCGTAGCTATTGTAGGAGGTGGCCTTGGTGGCCTTGCCCTAGCGTTAGCACTGCAGCATCGCGGGGTTCCCTGCGTGGTTTTGGAACGCGATGGTAAGTTTCTACGCATTGAACTATGCTTTCGCCTTCGACGGGCGTGTAATGCTATTGCACAGGCTTATTGATATTTTTTATGCTCGCATGTATTGCTGGTACTTCACTTGCTTTTTGTACTTGATTGAAACAGCCCACATGGATGCCCGAGCTCAAGGTTACGGCCTCACACTCCAGCAAGTAAGTTTTTAGAGACTTTCTCGACATTTCTTATCACAGCGTTTAACGCTGTCTTTCTACGCATCAATTAACAGGGCGCCACAGCAGCGAACAGTCTAGGCCTCCTGGAGGCATGCCGTGAAGCAGGAGTCACCACCAGCAATGGGCGTGGCTTTTCTCACTGCAGCTTTCAATGGGATGGGAAGTTGCTTGGCCAGCACGGTGGTCGAGCTCGAGGCCACGCAAAGAGCAGCGGTGGTAGAAGCAGTGAAACAGTGAGTGGTGGTTTGAGCAATCAAGTTTCAGACATTCCTACGGAGGCGGGGCAAAGCAGCACAAGTTCTCGCGATGTAGTTGGTCAACCCGCAGCCGACGGCAGTGCTAGCAACTGCTTGAATGCCCACGTTGGCAGCTCTAGCGGCAGTACTAACAAGAGCAATGGTGGTGGCCCGGGGAACGGAAATCACAGCTCCAACAGTGGATCAGCGTCACAAAAGCAAAACTTGCTCTTGTCTCGGCAAGCATTACGGGGTCTCTTGCTTTCTCGCCTGAACCCCGGGACTGTTCGATGGGGCTGCACCCTCACTGCAGTGATAGTTCAACCTGCACCCGAAAAACCTGATGTCGTCAACTGTGGTGCAATATCCAAAGAGAACTTTCGGTTGTGGGTGCGTGAAGTCAAATCGATGACACCAGAATCTACTAGCAGCAAGAGAAAGGAAGCTGTGAGTACTGAAGTTGAAGGCTGTGGATCTACTCCTATCAATGCAGCGGGAGACACGAATAGAGGGCGAGAAGCGGATGCAATGGCACCAATATTGCTGCCTCACAAAGTGGCGGTGCTGGTCGGTGCTGACGGTATACGGTCTAGCGTGCGTGCTTTGTTAGATGGTATTTCTACCGGGCAAAATATCGGTTGCACCAATAGTGCTCTCGCGACTGCCAGTCCAGATACTGCCATTAGGCCAGACCTTACTAGTTCTGTTGTGACCCCCGATCCCGACCAGGCTGGTACGAACTCGCAGCCGTATACTGCTCAAGCGTCTAGAAACCAGCCACTAATGCCCCCGGGAGACGGCAATGCTCGCAGTGTTCACCGCTCTTCCAGTAACAGTGGCCGTTTCTTTTCCGTGGATGGTAACAGCGAATCAGGACTGGTATATCTTGGTGTTGTCTGCGTGCTCGGGATCGTGGCCACTTCTGATTATCTTCCTATGCAACCAAAACATACTGCTGAGGTCTCCCAGGAGGTAGGTTCTGCTACAAACACCACAGCAGAAGGTTTAAACGAGGCGATTTCAGCTGCAGTAAAACAACAATCAACAGGGGATATAGACGAGGTGGCAGTTAGTGTCAGTAACGTGGAAATATCGGAGACAGTAGATGGCGTGACGCGGTTGTATCGGATGCCTTTTTCGAGAGGCGCCCATAACGGTAAGTAAGCAAATGTTACAAAGCGAAAAATTGTGATGGGAGAATGACACAAGAGGGATGGTGTTGAATGACATCTTTGCGTTTTCGAAGTGCTTTCTTTCCTCTTGACTTGCTGTTGCCTGCTACAGGTGGTGACCGTGACATGTGGCAGCTTTCTTGGCCTGAGCCCAACGAACAAGTTGCTCGATCATGGGTTACTCGTGGGTCAGAGGCTTTATTGGCAGAGGCGAGGCGGCGGTATATTCCTACTATTTGGCTTACAAAACCCCCGTCTTTTTTTCCTTGTGCCACTGCTCCTCTTGACTTCTGTCCATAAAGTACTTTTCGTGCTTGCTATAATGAGCTCACCATATATAAATGACATTTACAAATACAGAACTCTGTCAGCCCTTGCCCAACTTATTCAATAATTTTCACGCTTGAAATCCGCAAATTGGATAGATGTAGTGGTTGGCATGCGCCATTGCCTGCTCTCTTGGGAGCTTGCTGTGCCAATAATGTCACTGGCTACCCACTCTATGATCGCCCAGTGCCATGGCAACCAAATTCTCTCCTTGGACCAAATCCCGATGCCGCTAAAACCCCGGTATCCTTCAATGCCGCAAATGAAGCGGTGCCAGCAAAGGAAGTGACAGCCGGTGCAGCGCTGGAAAGAACAGCAGCTGCTGCAGGGGCCTCATTGGTTAATCTTTCACCATCAGCACGCCAGCTTTTAGAGTGTTCCACGTTGCTTGGAGATGCAGCACATCCCATGGCTCCATTTAAGGGGCAAGGCGCTAATCAGGTAGCTAGTAAATATGCGTCGTGGTTCTTGTTCGGTCGAGTTGACTGCGGTTAGTGCTGTACTTACATTGATATCGATCTTGTGCCGTTTGACATCTAGCCCATTATTCTGAAAAATGTCTTCTTTACAATGATTCTTATTGCGCGCCTGCCTATCTCGTCATTTAGGCTTTGCTCGACGCTATAAGCCTCGCGCGCGTGTTGTATGACTCTACTCTCGGCGACCAAGCGTTACCTTTACCTCGAAGCCAAGCGAGCGTTGAACATGTTGCAGGAGTTGATGCTTCCATGCAAGCATCGGCGGCGGCAGAAGCATCGGTTCCGACTTCGGCGCAAATGGTGCTGTCGATAAAAAATCACAGCGGCCAGGGATTAAAAAGGTCTCAATGCTCCTTGCCCTTAGCATTGGAAGCCTATGCTACTGAGATGCAAAGCCGTGCGGCCGTAAAAATGGCCACTTCTAGATCCAACACCACGTTGCTTCACTCGGCGGCAGCTCTCACACCTGTACACGGTAGCATAACGCGGGCCGCCGCGGCTGCAAAAGCAATATCGACTAAATCGGAGAAATTTGTTGATGGTAATGAAGGGGATGTTCCTGCGGTAAAATCCATAGGGATTGAAACTCCTTAGACTCCACTCAGTGTCGAAGAGTAGGCACCGTAGCTCGAGTTGCCGATTATGGCACATGTTTCTTATTGTTACTTACATACAACTGTTTAATGGCGTTTCTTTGCAATTGGGGAGTATAGCCCGTAGCCCAATCTATTCTAATCGCCCTTGAGATAACGCATAGCGAGGTAATTCCCTGTGCCAATTGCGCATCACACAACACCACACCACAACACAATGCACGAAACCTAAAAAGAGTTTCCAAGTCGGGGCTCGTGTTTGCACGATCAAGCCCAATGAACTGCCTCTAAGATAATTGTTGCAGTAAAGCTTCTCCAGGGCTTATTAATTACTAATTTCAGAGTTCCGTGATGGTGAGCGATTTCATTTATATTTCTTGATTCTTGGCGGTATAATTTCTGGCGGCTAAAGTTTAAGGAAAGCGCCTTACCAATCTTTCCATACTAGCTCAGAGATATTTATACATCGAATTCTCTGCGAATAAATTACTAAAGATATGATTCACATATTGGCTGTAGGATTGCTCTATCTCTTTCCTGGTTGCTGGAATCCCTGCGTTGGATGTGCACTATTTCTTGTTAGTATTGGTATCCTTGTCATCTAATAGTTTCTCCCGGTCCTTCAAGGCCTGTGCAGAACGAAAACGATCGCATAGAGGACACATTGTTCGTGTGATAATACTATTGGAAAATTTCACTTGTACTTTACTTAAATCTGAGATGTCGACATCGTAGTCTTGTCGACGTGAGGCTTGGTGTTGCACGCGGTTTCGAGCTACTTAGGAAGAGGTTGCTGTACGACAGCAACAGCATCGGCAAGCGGTTGAGCGCGAATGTCTGTTTCACGAAGTTCTTGAGCGACAGCGCATCCGTCGCAAAAATACGCGCACAAGAAGTCGTGGCAACAATTTCCTCGAATCTTGTGCTTCTGGCGAATGCCACGACGAATGCAGCAGGAGTAAGGCCACTTCAAAAGACCTCCTAAAGGGCAGCAAAATATCAAAGAAAACGGGCCGAGAACAACTGCAAGCCCGAGACACGGCAATGCACTCAGAGTTCCATGAAGGAAGCAAGCGCCGTTGTAATTTCCAGCACAGCAAAATGTTTCTTCGTCATTCGCCTGAGCGAGGTCACCAACAGCACACGAGGTGCAGCAGAGACTGTAGGCGCACCGCTTGCGTTCGGCGTCACTTTCCGACAAGAGTGAACAGGGGCAAATATCTGTGGTAAACGACATAACTTTGGCTGCAACGAGGCTAACGTGCGGACAGAAATGCTGCTCTAGATGGCAGATGCCGAAGCCCCAGAAGTTACCAACAAGATACAGTACCAAAAGACCAAAAGACAAAAGATCGTTTTATGAAGAAAGTAAGAAGACGTGTGACACCAATGTGACATGTGACACAGTGACACTCTGTTTTTCGTGAAGCCCCGGCGGGCCTACTACAGAAAAACCAAACTCAGCAATTGCTCATGGGTGACTCTTCGTCGTGGTCGCCTGAGAGACTTCGTAATGGCCCCCTCCTCTGCGGGCGGGAATTCCCCTTTTGAGCAGAAATCTCAGAGCACGGAGGGGCGTGTGACTTCGGTCAGCTATTATCACTTCCATGGCCACTCCGGCATGTGTGCCTGATTACGTAGCTTCATAGTTCGAGCTCCTATGCTTTTCATCTCTATCTGTTGGCCTTCTATTTTCGCCCACTCGGGGCGACGATTTACTTCCGGAAAATCGGCATACTAAAGATACCGGTGACCTGACTTCTTTTAAAGCACGGTGAGATAAATCAACGCTTCCGGTCCAAGAGATCCATTCGCCGACATGGCAAAAGGGATAAAAAGAGCGCCATAATGGGCTGAATATGAGGGTGTCGTTTCTTTCTGTTTTCAGCTGCTTCTAGGCCCGCTAGAGATCGGCCTCGAAAAACCGGACTGACTAACTATTCTAGTTGGACTGACTAGACAGACAAACAATCGCAACGTTGTATTCTACCGTCTTCTTTATAATACCGCCGGCTGCCTCCCTGTAGAGTTCTGCAGTTCCTAAAGTAGACTGCACACCCTACTATTCACACATGAGCAATCGCAGCATCAACATGAAACGTTTAATTTTTGTTGGTCTGCTCCAATCATATCAGTGCGCCAGCTAAGTCCGTCCTCGGGGTATTGACGAGCGCTTCTCAAGACGCCAGCTGTGGCCAAATTGGCCGCGATAAGACAGTCGCGCAATTGCTTGAGTGCTGCGCCGTGCATATAGATGCATATTGATGAGTACAATCAAATAGTACTTCTTTACAGTACATCACAGTATTTGCGTCATGCAAAAGCTCGGGGGTGGGCGACACTTCTTCTGGGTCGCCTAGGAGAAGACGCAATGTTGCACTCTCCGCGGGCGGGAACAATTCCGACCCTTCGGGGCCTTTGTATTTCTGCCTGTTAAACTTTTGATTCCGGCCCTTCAAGCCCTTTGTGAAAAAAAAATCTTCAGGAGCCCACCCCCTGCCACTCTCACTCTCTTCGTAATACCGCAGCCATCACTTCCATGCCCACCCGTTCATGTGTGCCTTATTACTGGCTCCTCTCCTTGCACCTAGTGTAAGCTGCTTTGCTTTGTCTTCCTGGTTAACGTATTCTAATTCCGGCCCCTCGAGGCCTGTATTAAAAATGTGCACCCACATGATATGCATCTTTCTCTTTTGACGCAGGCCCCAAGTGGCCGGAATTTGAAGGCTAACAGGTAGAGAGATAAAAAGTAAAGCAGCTCCAGCTCAAATTCAAACTAAAACCATTCAATTGTTGGCCCTCTAATTAATTTCGGCCGGCCCCGTCGGAGCCTAGTATGCCAAATAGATAAATTCTATAATCCTCATAATTTCTCAGCCACACCCAAGAATTTCACTTTTCACTTGTACTCCTTCCCTGAGACCTGAGAAAGTGCTTCTCGAATATGCCCCCATTCGAGTATGCACTCGTTCGTATGGATGTAATTGGTTATCTCGAGCGACAGCTATGAATCGTGCCTCAATGCTCATATGGCGTCAGGACTATGGCACGCATTTTTGGCTCCGCATCCAACGATGCAAAAATAGCTGTTCGTTGAGCTGCCTGTTGCTCACTGCGTTGCTTGCTTTTATTCAGCCTCCTATAAAAGTTAAGTGGAGTCAATCGACCTACGACTGGTCCGGCCCAAGCAGCACAGCGTACACGTCCATCATCATAGATGTGCCATAAGTGACCACTGCAGATTTGTCTTTGCCCCGCTAAGAACGCTTTCAGCTTCGCATAGACGATGAGTGCACTCGAGGCTGCAACTGTTATGAAAACGGCGATGGCTGGCGTGAAAATAGACTCTTCTTTCCAGGTCAAATGCACTGCACAATTGTAAATATGTATAACAAGTGAAGTGGTAAAATTCGATATATTGGTAATACTTGTCGATGCCAAGTACCAGTAGTCCACTGTTTTAAACTCGATGCTGCTTAGTTGTTGTGCAGAAGTCTCTTCGCGCCCGGGAAGGCAATTGTTCGCCGAGATCTCAATTTCAGAGTTTAAAGTCCACGACTGGCATGCACATTCAGGATTTTTCTTTCTAGTTTTTAGTATTTGTTGATTTTTTATTCGCGTAGGGATCGAATTGCCACCGTCAAGAATAGAAGTATCGGGGAAATCCAATGAACCAAGGTGCCACACAGACGAGTGGATGGAACCCACAAGAAAGGAGTGACACAACGTCGCAAAAGGCGTCCCGGGTGGCGAATAAATCAAAAGAAGGTATTGAGCACTGCGCCGGTTTGGTACATTGAAGGAAAAGTAACCTCGCGGATATGTCTAAATACATGTACAGTAGTCAACAACCAACAGCACAGGGATCGATAATTACGAGGCCATTCTACCTCAAGAGTCAGTAAATCAGATAATAGGCGACAATTTAAATTTCTTAAGATCAATTTAGTTCATGATGTCCACGAGTATTAGTCTACCTGAGATTTACCGAGTTGACTTCGAGACAGCCGCCAGGGTTAGGAGCAATGTGCAAAGGATGTCTTGTCATCGGACAGAGTTGAAGCGAGGCATGAGGCTGGGCGGCGCCTGAGGGACCACGCACGCTTCCAGATATAGCAATCCAAGAGTTGAGCTCGATGGCATGAACTGGGCTAGCTGTCAGCGCGAAGAGTATTACACGGAGATCGAAGCGCATTTCCAAGAAGCTAATTACAGTACATAATAATAATTTGAAATGTTCCTCCTCAAGAAACAAACGACGACAGAATTAATTATTTTCCGAATTTCCCGAGCATGTTGCCGACGAGGTGCCAACAATCACCCCCTGTAGATACTTAAAAAAAAAAAACGAGCGTGGAGCCGTGGAACCGCGTGGAACTGTGGAACACTGCTTTTCACAGTGCCAGCTAACCGCATCGCAGACTAAGCAAATGACAGATTACAAATACTAGTAATCAAATAATTGCTTGTCATACTGGAAGAGCTTCTGTAGTACTACAGTAGTAATATTTCTTCACGTATCCAACAAGTATACGAAGTCATCTCACTCATAATGATCAAATCCAACGCTAGAGGTGTCGCCAAAGAGAAGCCGGAGAAGGTAGCAGCCCGAGAAATGCGTGAAAAGAATGTTAAAGCCCTCAAGGAAAAAGCTAACAACTACTGGAGAGGTAAGTACCCATGCCTATCAGCATTGAGCTAGGTCAAAGTGTGGGTCGGAATTCACATCTACTGGGTATCGTCTATATACTCTTGAGCTGTGCCTTAGTATACTCTTGAGCCCTGAACGATGATGCTTGGGACCAGGCATGAACAAAATCCCTGTCTTTTTCGCACGGCGCATGCGAATTCAACCACACTCATGACGTTCTGTTATTTAATCCGACTCGACGTGTGTAGAGGGCAACGACAACGAAAAGACGGACCCGTCGTTGAGCGTTGCCATGTACCGCAAAGCAGCGGATTTAGACCACGCACGGGCCCAAGCTCGCTTAGCGCTGCTCCTTTGGTGTGGTGGGCTCGAGGGGATCCGACAGGTTTGTGATACACTTATAGGTAAGAAGGACCTTAATTCGTCTTCGATGGTTTTGTAGTGGAATAAAAAAGTAATAATTCGGAGCCATTTTATTGAGGCAAGCACACCTGTGACTTGGCATTGAGAAATGCATTGTTTCCCAACTAATATTTGCTTTTTGAAGGCTGTTGGAGTAGTTGCTACATAGTGACTCTGACTAGAATTCTGGTAATCTAATTCCAGTACATTTTATTCGTGTACGTTCTGTCAATTGCCTACAGTGTTCGCTCTTAACTCTTTCACCATTCAAAATGCACGTGAAATGACTTGTGCGCAGGACCGAGAAGAAGCCCTGAAATGGACGCGTGCAGCGTTAGAGAAGCCGCCGGGAGCATTGGCAGCGAGCCAGCTAGCCTGCTTGCGCCACTTGGCCCGTCTGCGAGTGGACGAGGCCCGAGCTCAGGCTGTCGAGGCACAGGTGATGATGCATGCTCTCTTATCAGCGCGCGCGCAGTTCGAAGTCTTAGAGAAGGGGTGTCACATGAAGAAGTGGTAGAGAATGGAAGGGATTGTGAGGAATATCGTGTTTATCCTGTTCAAACCTTTTGCTAAGTTCTGGTCGTGAAATTGAGGCACTCTGCTTCCAAAAATCACGTCTTTAGTCTCATTTCCTAAAACCCTTTCTTAAATGTATGGCAGCGTGAGGCTTTCGAAGAAGCAGTAGCAGTTGAGTTGAAGGTGCTCCAAAACAACAAGCCCAATCGCGCCGTTCCGCCACCGCCGCCACCCCCGCAGGCTGGTGCGCCATCACGCAGTGCTCTGAGCTCAGGAGGCGCACGCACGCCGCCGCCACCACCGCCGCCTAGTAGCAAAAGTGACGCAATTCGGCCGCGGGATGTATCTCTAGGCTACCTCGCTCCCCCCGCAGACGACGTTATGACGTCCCCCGCCAACATCTCAACTCCATGGTCACCCAAAGCTAGCGCAGCATCCAGCAAAGCAGCAGGGACAGCAGCAGCATCCGTAGCAGCGCCGCCACCACAACCGAAAGTGGCGCGCCCTGCCGTCAAGCGCCCACCGCCATCCACACAAAGACCCTTAACACCACCTGCTGATGGCGCCTCTTTCTGATGATACAAAAATTTTAAACGCATTTGAGCCCGCGCACAACACGGCATTTATGTCGATCATGGCTACCGAATGCCAGGTCATATATAGCATTTCATTTCGCGCATTTGCCTCATAAAACGTAAAGAAAAGTACCGTAAAGCGACAAAACATTTGATAGCCACTAGGTCAGTAACCAAGAAACTAGGTTACGATTTACGCCGTAAATTACGCGAGGAAGTAATCTTTACCAATCAGACGTAAATCACGTCATAAAATCCCGCCCATACTTTAGTGACGTCACCGTTGAATCTCCCTCAGACTGAGCCTCCCTGCACTCCCTGAATCCTTTGCGTGTGACTCATCAGCAAAACCACTCTTTTTGATGAACTCTTTTGAATGGTCAACATGCCGAAAAAGCGTAGCACTTCCCTCTGGGCAGAGACCATGCCCATCACGAAGGATTTGGCAAAAGATAGGCAAATGCGCACACAGGCAGAAAGGCAGTGAGCTAGTGAAGTTTGCAGTAGGGAAGGGAGTTCGGAAGGGCCTAGCACCACCACGGAACACCAAGGGCCTGTAATTTAAACGATTTTTAACTCGCGTATGGCACACGTAAATTACGCGTAAATTACGTGTAAATTACGCGTGAAGTAAAAAATGAGCTCGAAGCGCGTAAATTACGCGTGTATGTAAATCGCACCCTTGCCAAGAAACCGCGGCTTTTCCGGGTTTTTACCCACCTCGGCTAAGCCGAAGATCCGGTAGATACTCATTGCGCTGAAGAAAAAACCAGCAGCCATGTGGGTTTTCTTGGTTGCTGCACTCGCTACTAGAAATTCTAGTACCAGTACCCAGTATCTGTAATCTGCCATGACTATAATCTGAAATCTGTATCATGTATCAAGTGAAAGTGACTGTTAGCTGTTAGAAGTTAGAAACTAAAGTACTAAAGAGCTCCCAACAACTCAATTGGCAAAGAAGAAGAAATACGGCATCTTTCTGAGGCCTAATCATCATAAACTTTCAGGCATCCGCATTAGACATAAAACACAAAACAAAAATCCCGAAACGGCATCTCCGATCTCCGATCTTCAGCCGTGGGATGTGTTTGGAACAAACAGTTTCTGACGAAACGAAACAAATAATCACGTAATCACGTACAGAGAATTCTCTTGTGCGCAGAGTACACTCCCAGCAAGCAGCGGGAAAAAAATATTGACGTGGGCTGACATTCCAAGCACGATTTACAGTTAGGGGCATGAATCGTCGTCTTCTTCAACGGGCGCGACCGGCAAATTCGGTGAATCAGCATTTGGAGATGAAGCGCCACCTGTGCCACATGCGCCGCCAGCTTCGGTTGCAGTGGTAGGAGAAGCCGCCACTGCCCCAGCCCAGTTGCGCCCCCCACCTGCGGGTGAACCGCCAACTGCGTCCAAAGGCGGTGGTGGTGCCAGGTGAGGTGGCGTCACTGCTGCATCGAGAGACCGCGTTGGGGAGTGTAACGGAGGCACCGGTGGCGATATCGACAGCCCTAGTGGAGTTGCCTTTTAATTTGGTACTCTGGATGCGAAATTGGAGAAGGCGGAGTTGGAAAAAATGGAGTTGGAAAAGGCCGCCGAAGAAAAGGCCGACGAATCAGCACCCGAATTACCGTCCAAAGACTGCAATTTGTTGTCGCTGTGCACAGTTCTCAGCGGTGGGAACAAACCTTCCTCGTTGCTCAAGGAACGAGCAGAGCGTTGGATTGGTGCTGGCGCTGGGCGCTTCCGAGGCGACTCCTGGAAATGGCTCAAGCATACGGGGGGTGACGCAGAGGCGCCGTTTGAGGGGGGTTGTGGCCCGTCCTTGAGACTGGAAACCATGGTCTGAGTAGCCGCCTGAAAAGTAAACAAAAGAAAACGTGAGCAAACGGTACAATCGATTGCAGCAAATAGTAAAATAGACAAAGAGCGGTGTAGCTCACGTAAAGTGCAGAATGATCAGCATCGCTTAAACTGCGCTTCCGCCGCATTGGGCATGGCGGCAACGGTGGGGCAGGTGGGATGGTTTGCCCAGATAACCCAGCGACACATTCACTGTCGCATAATATCTCAGAGCTATCGCCATCTTCGTCCCAAGCGCCGCATCGCATTTCGGTCGTGTGCGCCGTGCTCAGAAGCGAAGCAAAAGTTAGCGCCGCCGGAGGTTCTTCACTTCGCGCCTCATTTTTGCCGTGCTTTGGTTCAGTGCACTTCGAGTCGACAGGGACCCGCGCCCGCGGTGCAATCATACGCGGAGAGGGAGTTTGGAGGTCTCTAGCTGCGGCAGCGTTACTGGAGGAGGAAATATCTGGTTGCGCTGAGCCATGTTCTTTTTTAACTGCAGCGACAGTTGACTCAGTGGAAGCATTGTCAACAGCTTTGGAACCTGATCTTTTTCTGACGCCAGTACGCGTAGCTTCCATCGTCAATTTCAAGGTTGCCAGAAAACCGACTTCAATTGAAACAGCGCTGAAAAGTTGCGCTGAGGAGCTCGGTGGCGAATTCCCGAGAGTGCAGTGCCACAACCCACAACTCTTTTATACGTGCAAATAGAAGCGACCTGATGATGAATGATGAAATAGAGGCCTTCACGCACAACTTTATTGCAGCGGTCCAGAGGATATTCTAGGCGGCCGAATCTTTTCGAATCTCCTTCATCG
>Ga0136554_1000358_pt1 | contig 16867 bp, 15 predicted proteins | sample AntRauTorckE5431_FD_104637 | JGI IMG/M metagenome (GOLD analysis project Ga0136554, IMG submission 104637) | Saline lake microbial communities from Rauer Islands, Antarctica - Metagenome Torckler E5 #431 | ecosystem: Environmental > Aquatic > Non-marine Saline and Alkaline > Saline | place...
GGCGTTTGCCATGCACATAGTGGGAATATACCCTAATATAACGTAATTTGCGGTACTGACGTATTGATTGACGTATTTGGGTCAAATATTTGACGTATTTTTGTAAGGCCTACTTGTTGCTGCCCACGCCCCCTCCCCGTTCGAAGCATGTCGCGAGCGTTTTGGAACGACCTCGCCAGTGCTCAAGACCAGCTTGATGCCGATGATTCCGAGTCGGAACGCTATTCGGTAGTAGAGTCTTCCGAAGTAGCCGGCAGCGACTACACAGGTGGCAGCGTTTTCAACGGTTTTCAAGAAGATTTGCCCGTCGACAATCATGATATACCTATGGGCTCTACGCCAGGGGCTGTGGATGAAACCATCAATGAAGCCGATTCGAATGCGGTTGAAGAGGCTGCTGCAGCTGCAGAAGACGCTTTGGTAGCAGCGGAAGCTGACTTCGTCCTTCCAAGCATTGAGGATGAAATTGAAGACAGCGCTCCCGCAGATAGCACCATAGGACCCAATGGACACCCTAAAAGCAGCGAAAGCGCAATTCCTGCCAACCCCGTTGATAATTTACCCTTATCTGATAATGGTAGCGGCAGTTTGAAGACTGATGTGATTGACAGTGAAGCGTTGAGACTACAGGACGAGAAGGCTAGGAAAGCTGAAGATAAGGCAAAGGCTAAATTACGCAAGCAGCAACAAGAAGAAGCAGAAGCTTTGAAAGCCAAACAAATGAGTGACGAAGGTGCTAAAAATGAGGAAGCTGCGGTGCCATCTAATACTAGCGTGGAGGTGCAGGGTGTTGAGGAGCGTGCTACTGTCGATGCGCAGGAAGTACTAGGCGAGGGCACGCACTTGGTATCCCTCTCGCGCTCGAAACCCGTTGGATTAACGTACAAGCCAGGCTTACTCGAAGTGCAAAGCGTTACACCTGGAGAGCAAGCCTCACTAGCAGGAGTAGTTCCTGGTGCGGTGGTGGTCGCTGTAAACGGTCGGCCGGTGGCCACGATGGCGGACTTGATGTACCACCGAGCTTCTGACCGCCTTGCCATGCAACTCACGCTCAGAGTGTCACCACCTAACAACGCGCTTGCAGTGGACACCCCTTCGGAAGCAGCGGATTCAGTCACAAATGAAAGTGCACCGTTGCATCAAGGCAAAATTCGTGGCAGTACGGTGGACAGTGGCGACATGGGCACGAGTGACTTGAATGAGTATGTCGCGCCACCGGCGTCTGATATTCTTAAGCTGGAGAATGCTAGACCTCTGAGTAGCACAAACAGTGGCGCCGCAGCGACGGATCATGAGGCAACTGCAGCGGGTGACATTCCAATCGCAACCGCAGTGGAGGAAGACGACGATGACGACCGTGACTTGCGGAGCTCCTTCTTCAAGCCTACTTTGGCAGTGCCTGCGCGCGGCGTGTCAGTGACAGCCGCTGATCGCGCATCGCGGTGGACTCAGCACAGCATAGCGTCCGTAGGCTCCGAGTTCCAGTCTGCAGACGAAGGCGAAGGCAGTGGCGACGACAGCGAAGGCCATGATTTGCTCGGCAGGAGCCAATTTGGCCTGAGCCGAGATCGCGCCACCCTGCACAGTTTCAGCAGCAGCCACGAGCACGAGGGCTTGCCACCTGACGCAGTGCGCTTCATGGCTAACCGCAACGCTAGCAACAATGCTGCTGCCTCCAATCGTATCGGCAACCGCTTACCGATCCGAAGCGAAGGTATTGGTGTTGGAGCTGCCCCCTCTGAAATGGCGCCGCCGCGCCGGCGCATTGTTTCTATCGACAGCGGCGACGACAACGACGAAGAGGAGTCGGAAAACTCAGACCGAAGCCCTAAGAGCGGCGCTGGGCGAAGAAGTAAGAAGAACTTGGATGCTGCCGGCGCCGCTGTCAAAGGTGCGTTTCAAGGCATTGGACAAAGAGCAAGGGCAACCTCAGCTCGAGTTCGAGAGAGGCTAGGGTCCGCTGAGAAAGTGCGCACACCAGTGGGGCACGACTCGAATCACGACGACGACGGCACTTCTGTCTCGGCAGCGGCGGCAGGAGCACAGCAGAACGACCCCTTGACGCCGAGACGGCGACGAGTGATGTCGGTAGATGAGCCTGAGGGAGAAGGCGGCGATGACTGTTTGACACCTGGAAACGAACAGTCGAGGAGCGGGCAAGGATTGAGCAGTGCGTCTCGCAGCGGTGGACGAGGAGCGTCCACAGGGAGGAGACAAAGCTTGTTGCTAGGGGGTGGATTCCTGAGGCGAGGCGGAGGACTTGCGCTCCTGACACGCGGCGACCGGGTAAAGGAAGGAAGGATAAAACTGGCCCTAATTTAATTAGTACTTCAAATTAAACGTCGTTTTTGCGACTGATTGCACAACTTTTGCGGTATGTTTACATGTAGGTGATTCGGTACCGTGCAGCGTTTCATGACCACGATTATGGAGGCACGGGGTCTCTCGGACTACTCGTAGTTGAAGAAGCTGTGCGCTCGTTTGGGTGCGAATTTGTGTCTTTTTTTAAAATCTTGCTACGCATCTCTTTTCGTCTCGCAAGCTTTCTGACATCCTTCCACTTTTGTTACTCTTGCCATATAATTTCTGTCTGCGTCGCTGCAGATTTGAGACAACCGATCCGACAGTGCGCCGCATCATTGGCAAACATTTCGAAGCAGTTGCGGAAACTTTGGGCGTATCGGCCGATGCCTTGGGTGCTTACTTTGATGCTTGCGCCGCTGCAGCTGCAGGGCCTGGCTACGGGAAAGAGCATTTGCATGCGCCTGTGTCTGCGCCATCTCCGCCGCCTGGGTTCAGGTAGAAGTGCTGTAAAAATGTCATGTTTGCTTTGCTTGAAACTATTCATATGAGCCGTACTTTGCCTATTCAAAGTATTTTTTTGTCAAGTGTATACTTCTTCTGCACTTGCGCTTTTACCCTTCTATTTTATATTATTCTCTTTCGTTGCTTTTGGCTGCCCTCTCTTCTATTAGTTTTACGTCGTCGCACTTCATTGCCCTTCTCGAAGAACTGAAAGACGCGCCGCTGAACGACACCACTCATACTAATGCTAGCAGTAGCAGCGGAGGCGGAGCTCGGGCTCGACGAGGCTCGGTGTTTGGGGGCTCTCCGCGTTCGGGCTCGAGAAAGACAGGAGGAGGGGGAGATGGCCCCTCCTCGAGCAGTAGCGGGCGAAGAGGTGGGATTCGCGGGGGGGCGTCCATCACGGCGGGCACTTTAGCGGGTTTGGTTGGCGAAGAACTGTTCGAGGAAGAAACTCCGTTGGGAAGGCTGTCGGTGCGTCTGGTGCGGGTGCGCGGAATAGCCGCGGCTCAGCAGCGGCACCGACGGTCTTGGAGCCGCTCGGGTGCGGGATTCTTCGGACGCTGGCTCTCGAAAAGGCCGCGACCTCTGAAGAAAGCGCCAACCGTGGATCAGGAAGAGCGGGCACGGAGCGGGCTAGGGTACTTTCGGCTGAATGATCGAGACAACGATGACGATGGTGATAACGAGACGCTTGAAGACCTCGATCAATTTGAAGTGCGTACATTTCGCCACCTTACCTGTTTCTCAGAACTTAGTATACGCTGAACCTCTCGAAGCAACTGTTTTATATGTTCAGTGATCGTAACTTCTTTGCTTCCACAATTCCTTCTTGCATGAACCACTCACATATCTTTCTGTATTTATTATACTTGCACTTCTCCTTTTCCGAAGGTGGGCGTCAGTGTGTCTGGCCTCTCTACTGTGCCTGCCGATTCTTCCGCTCCCTCGCCCGTGCTCACCATTCAAAGCCCGCCCTTCGACCAAGAAGCTCCTTCGGAGGTACTTGCAATTATCCGCTACTATTGCATGTAGGAGCACGCTAGAAAGCAATGGGCTCCTCTTGTGTGGATGGGCGCATTCGATTTATTCCAGTTCGGTGTATATTTGACAAACCCACCCTAACTTCAAGGCTGACTCATCCCTTTTTGCCGCAGGTGATGTTTGCTCGCCACGTTGAGTTCAATAACGTGCGCGCCCTCCCCAATGCTAGCCTGTCAGCCGTTGCCTCAGCCGCCTCTGTCCTGCTCGAGTTTCGTTTGCGGCAAAGCAAAAAGTCGCAAATGGCTGAGAGTGCAGCGAAGGTGAGAAGTTGCAACAGAGCGTGAAGTTTCATTCGTGTGCTGTTGCTCATTCCCCCGCGATCCCTCCTGTCATTACATCTTCTTCTTCTCTCATCCCTCTTATTCGCTTCTTTTGATTTCTTTTAACGTCTTCCCTAAAATCCTTGCCGGCTTTCAGGCAGCAGTATCCACAGCAACAAATTCGAACGCCAGTGGCAACCCATCAACTACCAGCAGTGGCTCCACCTCCTGGGGTGGCTTAGACCCAAGTCAGGTAGTGGTCGCCGAAAATACAGCGTATCACCCCCCTGTAGCCCGGGAGCAGGCCTTCTTTGGGTGGTGCGACGTGAGCCTCTTGGACCCCCTCAGGCGGGTAGCCCACCGCAGAGAAGCCGCGGCCACGCGAAAGGCCCGCAAACAGGGCGCGAAGCAAGCCAGACTAGAAGCCAAGCAGCTGGCCAAGGAGGCCAAAGCTCGGAGCAAAGCCAAACGAAAGGCCGCAGAGGCCGCGAGGCGTTCCTTGGCGTTCGACGACGAAGATCAAGGAGAAGAAGGTGACGAGTTCTTGAAGGAGACTTCATCATCGCCACCTTTGCAGCCCTCGCAACATTGGTGGAGGCGATCTTTAGGGCTGGGGCCGAGCCATGATGAGATGGCTGCTCGTGGAACAGGAGGAGGGTCAGGTGACGAAGACAGCACAAGTGATGACAGCGAAGGGGCTTCATCTAGTAAGCAAAAGAAGAGAGGGCGCAAGGATACAAGCAGCAAAAAGGGTCTGAAATCTTCTGCCGCGGCGCAGTCTCGAGAAGACGACTCGGAGGACTCTGATGACAGCGACCAAGAAGGCGGATTGAGGAGTGGCAAATCAAAGGCATCTCCGTGGGATGCTCTCAAGTGGTACCCTATTTTAGACCCTTCTGGAAGGCAAGTGGGAGAAGCTTACGTTGGCGTGAGGTTTGACTTATCTGCCGTCAACAACAACACCACCACTAACAATGGACCAGGCGGCGGTCGAGACGGCGGGTTGCAGTCGTTAACCGCGGTCGAGCAGCTGCTCTTCGCCATGTATGACGTGGACGAAGACGGCCTGCTGTCGCCGCAAGAGTTTACCACATTAGTGCACGACCTGCGGCAGGTGCACGGCGACATCGACGCCCTCGCGGGGCGGCGGAGCAACCCCGGTTGCCTGGGGCGCGTGATTGGTCTACCGGACACCGACTTGATGACGTACGTGAAGTCGAACCACACCCTGAGCCCGCTGGTGCTGGGACACGTGGCCGCAGACCATTGGAGCGTGGGAGTGGGTGGAGTGGAGATTACCCGATTAGGGCACTTGTTGGTGCTGGCCTTGACCCTGGTGTATTCCTTCACCGTAAACGCTTTGGTAGAAGTGGCGTTTTGGCACATTGAGTCGGAGGCCTTTCATGACTCCGGCATTGAGCCAACGGTGGTGGTGTTCGTGAAGACACTTGTAGATGTGGTTGGCTCCTCGTTTCTCAAGGAAATGGTCTTCTTCTCCAACTTGCACCATTTACACCCCGCTCTTCGCGTGGCCTTGAACCTCGTTTTGATCTTGCTGGTCTTCGCCACTTCCCTGTACCTGCTGTTCGCGACCCAAATCACCGACGAGCAGCTGCAAGGCGTGTGGGACTCGTTTGTGGCCGTGTGGTTCCTTGCGCGGATCACTGAAATCTTTCACTTGGGCACTCTTTGGGCGATCAAGGTCTCTTATGGCAGCTCTGTGGGTTGCTCTTTGCTTTAGTGGTGCAATGGCTAAGGAACGTAACCGCATAGAGCCGAAACCCAATAGCCCATAGCCCCGCAAATCGGATTTCTTGAGCTAAGAGTCTAAGAGTAAAGGGAGCCCAGTTCTTTCTGTTTCCTTTCGCCTTGCTGTCTTAATTCGCATATAAGTACAAGTAGAACCCCGCATTCACATGCCGAATGGGATTTCATTTGAATTGGCGGATAAATATCTGGTTCTGAAATGAATGAGGTGCCTTTTATCATTGCCGTTCATTAATCACAAAAAGTCATAAAGGATTTTCTATTACATTATATTTTCTTATGATTCTTGGGATTGGGAGTTCGAACTGCCGTTGCCGATAGTAAAAACTAATGCATGCGCCTATTCTCCGATAAGAAGTAAAAAGTGATGGCTCTAAAGTCAGCTGTGAGAGTATTCAGCGGAAGCCAAGTAGACGAAGAGCTACAGGCCCAGGCCACTTCGCCATAAGGAATCTTGTGGAAAGAGAGCGAGGCGATTCGTCTCATCCAGGCCTCGCCTGCCACTCCGCTTGTGCTGCATCCATTTCCGTCGCCAACGTCTTCACTCGCACGCTGCCATGATTTTGTGCCATTGAAAGAGCCTGAGCAGCATACGGGCCTCCAAGAACAAGGCCAAGCCCACCCACCCGCAGTGCAAGCCGTCTCACGGCAACACATCCTTTTGGTCCTAAAAGTGTGGCTCCTGCTGGGAGCGCTCGAAGCGCATTGAGTGGCAAACCGCTGCTCTTCTTGCTGCTGCTGCCACTTCCTTCTTCTTGGTGATGTTTCTTCGTGAGGTCAAGCTCCAGGTCCACCACACAAGCAGCGCGGAGGCACAGAGCTACCGCACGATCGCCCCAGACGTCCCCTAGGGGCCACAGCCCTGGCAGTGCGTGGCCCAATAGCGCTAATCCGCACATCTGCACCGTGGTTCCACGCCCAGAGACAATGAGTCCAACAGGCCCCGGGTTACTCTCTGATTGCGAAGCTAGAGGCGCCCCAACGAGCACTTCTAAGAGGCCGCTCGCAGCCGGTAAAAGCTCCAGGCCTGGTACTAGCTGTCGAACCAAGGGAATGCAGGCACTCAGGAGCGCTCCGCATTCGACGTCACCTCGCGCTCGACCTGCGCGCTCCAAAGCTGCCCCCAAAAGAGCCCGTCGCGCCCTTGCAACTGCATCGATGCTACTGCTTGAACTACTGCTGCTGCTGCTGTAACGGCTGGAGTTCGCGTTGGAAGACGCCGTAATGGCAAGCAGTCGAACGTGCACAACGAGACTCAAGTGGACTACTGCCACTGCTAGCCGTTGCTTCCTTGCTGTCGCTGTTTTGGCTGCTAACCGGCGGCTCGATTCATCAGCTGCCGTGCGGTTGCCTGCACCACTACTCTCTACACCTGCCTCGGCAGCAGCTGCCTCAGCCGCGGGGTCAGGGCTAGGGGAAGCGTTGAAGATATCGCGAAGGGCGGTTGTGAGTGGAGCAGCATGCAAACTAAGCACAGTGGGGGTCGCGCACTTCACCACTCGAAGAAGCAACGATAAGCCAAGGGCCGCGACACCTGGCTCATAGTCTCGCGCCAGCGCTACTGCCATCGCTAGAGCTTCTCCTACTGCCGCTGCCCCCACTGCTTCCTGACTTGCCGACAATGCTTTACTACCGCCTGAGGTAGCCGCAGGAGTGCTGTTGGCCGACATTTTCACCAGTGTCGATTCACACCACGCATCTGTGGGCACAATACGCACGAGGCTAGCGAATGCGGCGACGTTGGCAGCGCCAGAAGGGTCACGCCGGCTACAACCTGATTCATTACGCTCCCTTGCTCTGAGGTCCAGCAACATCGGCAACAATTGATGCCTGAGCAGTGGCGCGACGTGTTTGCTCTTGTTTGCCTCGCCATTATCAGTGCCGCCTGTCCGGACATCGCCAAGACTAGCGCAGCTACTACTAATATTACGTTTCGAACCCGCTGCATTGAGTACAGCGTTGGCAAGCTTCCGAGTCAGGCGATCCCGCGCCCATGGAAACTCCAAAGCCACCGTGGCTGCGTCCAGACGCGAGTCAGGCAAATACCAGCCCTCTACCCTGTCTTTCTCAACTGGATCTTCAGCGATGGCATCTCTCGAGGAAGCAGAAGGGACGCCTTGAATGGCTGATATTTCCTGGTAAGGCTCCTTCACTGCTGCTTTGGTCACTGACTGCTGCTGCTGCTGCTGCTGTTCTAGAGTTAAACCTTGCAAAGGGTCTTTAAGGTGCATCGTATGTGACGCAGAGTCATCTCGAGGGCTGGGAGTTGTATTAACGCACCCAGTGCCAGCGTCATAGAAGTCGCTTGCGTCGTCACCAACTGCGTGACTTGCCTCAAGAAATGCCAAGACCGGTAAAATAGCATTGCATGCGAGATCTGGCGCACTTTTTGTTGGCTCTTTGTCGCCTTCAGCAGTTGTAGTCACTGCAAGCACAGCCGTGTCTGTTAAAGGTTTGCCACCTGCCTCGCTCGTGTGGCGGGTGCTGCTGCCTAAATGATCTCCGAAACAGTCGCCACGTGCCCCGGCAAAGCAGTCTGAAAGAGCGCAAAGCTTGGCATGGATTATGGCCTGCAACCAGGTTGCATCGGTATTGCCCGCTGCGCCTTTCGCATTGAGAGCTTGAACGCTTGCCGCAAGTTCCCATAAAGATTGTCCTCCAATGCTAGATGCAATGCGAGACCATGCAGAGTGACCCTTGCCAATATTGCTAATTGAGCTACCATTCCCAGAACTACTAGAGGAGCCCTCAACAGTGTTAGCTTGCGCTGCTGATGACACAAGGGTTTGTAAGACTGTGGCACGGCCCCATTCCAAAGAAAATGGCTCCTTCGATGAGTCACTTGATGATAGATGAACTGCCGCTCGCACAAAACAATCTAACCTGGCGAGATAGTCTCCATCTCCCAACAAATTACTGGGCACCTCGCTGCCAAGTTCGACGATTAACTTGCAGCCTAACGCAGTGACGAGAGAAAGAAGTTTTCGAACTTGGTCGCGATCGTCACGAGACGACCCTGGCAGCGCACCTCGAGAATGCCAATGTGGCACTGTAGGTGGGCCATTCTGAGCCTGAGCCTCACTGAATGCAAGCGCAACCAATTCGATAAGCCTAATGATATAGTCGACATCCAGGGAAGCTTCACCGCTCTTCAGATATTCAAGGATTGTTTGAATAGCTTCATCGTCCTCGGCTGTACTTTCACCAGTCTTCCAGTTCGGTCGAGCGGCTTCTAAATAAGCAATGGCATCGTGCACATCGCTCATTGGATTTGCCCGCTATATGATTTCAAAGATATTGTAAAGTCAATCAGATTTCCTAAGGACTTCTATCTAGAGCGACCTGTTCGAGCTTTGTATACCTAACCTATGTTTGATCTCCGCTAGACTATCAAACACTCAAGTTTAAATTGTGGTAGCCAGCATGCGTGTACCCCACACTACTCAACTCCTAATCATCTACGTAGTAGCAATCCTTATCTATAGTGCGCAAATATGTTGGCCTCTTCCTTCAGGGGTAAGTAGAATAAAGGCTACTTCGCTACTTCTTTCTTATCAGGAGCTTGATGATGGGCTCGGCTGCTTGTTTGACAGCTTTTAGGTTCGTAAAAATAAGTAAAATATTTGATCCGAATAAGTGATCCGAGTAAGCATTTTGTATCATTTCGTTGCACGGCGCTAGCGCTATTAGAGAGCACACCCCAATCGCGCTTAAAATTAATTACTCGAACTCGAACTCGAACTAATACAAAACCAAATGACACAGAAGCCAATGCTGCGGGCAGAAGTGTACGCGCGTGCGTTGCGGGCAAGTCAAAATCGTAAAGAGGATAGTGTGTAGAGGGCAGGAAGCATAATACTTCCACCCCCCTCTAAAGTGGAAGCTTTTCATGAAATAATTTTGAAACCGGATCAATAAAGCACTTAATTTAAGCCACATGTAGACGAATTTAGGCAAAAATAGAAAAGTTCGACTGCGTTGTGGTCCACAACCCAGTCGAATACCACAACTCGTGGTATGCGCTATTAATCGCTTTTAGTCTCGATGATTTCTATATATCATACGGACCTAGCTAATAATTTCAGGGTTTTTCCCTGGTGGCTAGTGAATTGTAATCAAATAGAGGACAAAGACACCAAGGCCACCTCTTTTTCATCTAGGTGAGGCTTGTGCGAGGCCGCTTCGGAATACAGATGCACTTGAGGTGGCACGTAGTTCCTAGCCCGGTTTGTTGCCAAAATAGGACATTCCTTTGTTCGCCATGCCCTTGAACGATAGGGCGCTATTGCTGCCACTGCCCGCACCACCACCGCTGCCGCCACCACCACCATCACCACCATTTCCTGCGCCGCATCTGTGGTCACCAACGTTGGGCAGAGGGAGAAGCTCGTTGCAGTTGATGCACCGCACTTTTCCGTCTGGCGACGGCAAAGATTCGTCGTTGCTGTTGTTGCTACTAGCCGCTGGTGACCCGGGCGGGCGTGTACTCGGCGGCGGCACGGGCGGCACCTTCTGCATAGCCGCTGCGCGCGCCGCAGACGCCTCGGCCTGCTCTTGCATGAGCGCTGCCGAGGCGGCGGCTGACGATTGGCGGAGTGCTTGGGTTGCAGCGGTGCTGGCGGCGAGGGCGTCGGCTGACTGTTTCAGCGCAGCTGACGACAAGCCCACACGATACGCTAGTCCTCCCGCACTACTGTCTCCAGTGCTGCCGTCGCCACTGGATGCAGCTTTTAAACGTTGCGCATGTACAGCGAGCTCCTCTTCTAAGCTTTCGATTCGCTCCTCCAATGTAGCCACCTATTCATTGACAAATGTGTTTGGTATGGTCACTTCAATTTAAAAAAATGACTCGCGCAACAACCAGTACCATCTTTGAAACATTTCATTTACATTCCATGACACTTTTCTTTTTTAAAACAAACCTCAGCGCGATGAGTGCTCTGCGCCGCTGCCAGCTGTGAGCTAGCTTCTAACTGCTGTTCTAGGACTGCCGCCTTCGCCGCTCGTAGCTCAGCTTCTGAATCGGCGCCACTGCTGCCCGAGACCTCGTCCAACTCCAGCTCCAATCGCTGCACTTGACCCTTGAGGCGCTCCACCTGCAGTACAGGGAGTGAAAAAGGTGAGTGAAATTCCGAAGACGCGTAGCAGTGGCATAAATGTAAGGACTGGGCGATGAATAATGATAATGGATATTTTTAAAAACGATAGACCAGGAGTCTGTACATAAGAATAAAATTCCTGAAACATCCACGAGATTCCTCACCTCCGTTTTGTGCGCCGCTTCAAGGGCTTCCCGCCGCTCTGACTCCGTGCGAAGGGCTTGCTCCGCTGCTAGTGTCGCTGCATGCTGTGTCTGGCGCTGTTCCTCCGCTTTGTTGAGAGCTTCCGCAGTGCTAGCGCCGCTTTGAGCAGCGCGTTTGGATGCATCCAAATAGTAAAACACGAGTTCAGACACCTGTAAAATAATAAAAAGGGCAGCAAAGTAGAAGAACAACAAGTTGAAAACTTAACCGCGAGAAATCCAGGGATAGGACTTGCACTGGGATATTTGCCACTTTTAAAAGATTCAAGAAAAGACAAGAGGGAATAGTGTCAACGAACCGCTTCAGGACTTATGCTGCTGGTATTGGCTGACTCAGCTCCTTCTTCTCCCTCATCGTCGTCGTCGTCAGCACCATCCATGTCACTGCGGACTTCACGAGGAAGCGTTTTGAGTGCTTCCTTGACCCGATTCTTCAACAATTTCCAAGCTTTGTGATTGGCTGCTGCCCTCGTGGCTGCGTCTGCCACTGCAACCTCTGCACTGGTCTCTGCGGTGGTCTTCGCGATGGCAACAGCCTCCAAGGCAACTTCTAGCTCGTGCACTTGTTCACGCAGCGCTTGCACCACTGCATCATCATTGCCATCACTTTTACTGCCGTCAGAGGCGCTAGCAGAACTCACTCCAGCAGCCTCAGCTAAGCGTGTCTTTTCAGCCGCCGTTGCCACCGCCACCGCCCTTGCATTCTCCGATGCTTCCAACAAGGCCTCAAGCTCCCCGACTCGGCGGCTCGCCTCTTTGGCGCTGGTTTCAGCTTCTGCCCTCGCCGCTTCTGCGGTCGACAGCGCGTCGTCTACGTTCCCCCCAGCTGCATGCAAGGCCGCGTTTTGCTGTTCGGTCCATTGTTGCGCCTGGATTGCTGCCTCGAGCTGTTGCTTCAAATCCGCCTCCATTTTTGCGTGGGCTTGCTCGGCCTGTGCCAAACCCTCCGAGGCCAAGGTCCGTAGTTCAGATACGGCTTTGGTCTGGGTGGCCACTTCGCTTTGCGCCTGCGCCAGGAGGCCGCTTGTGAGCTCAAGCTGGCTCTTCAAGGACGCCACCAGCTCGTTTTGCATCGAGCCAGCAGCGGCGGCTGCAGCAGCTGAAGTCGCCCGAACCTTCTGTTCGTCTTCTTTCTGATTGGCTGCCCCTTGCTGTGCCGACGATTCTTTCCACTTCGCGACCTCCTCGCTGTGGGCTTTGGCAGCGGCCGCCGCAGCCCGGCGCTCACTCACAAGTTCTTGAGTGGCCGTGGCTAGGGTAGCCTCGGCGGCTGAGGCTCGCTCCGAAGCGGCTGCGTGTCGAGCGGCTGCAGACTCGCGCTGTGCAGTGGCCAGCTCCTCAGCTTCTTGCTTCTGGGCTTCGACGGCGGCGAGAGCTAAAGTGGCGCGGCGCTCATTGGCGGATGCTTCTGAGGCTTGGCGATCCACGGTGGCTTGCAACTCGAGCAACTGGAAACAGTGGAAAGGAGAAAGAGGGAAATCACACCGAAGTAAAAAGTTTGATTTTGGAGGTTGGTAACATACAAGAATACATGTACATTTCTCAAGGCAAACACAACTGGTTGTGTGAAATGAAGTAAAAAACATAAGAGAAGTAGTTCTATAGCCCTGACATACCGATGCTTCTGCAGTTCCTGCACGCGTTACTTCCCGAGCATGTTTCGCCGTGAGTGCATCGAGAGCCGCTTGAGAATCGGCGAGAGCTTCCGCGTGAGCAGCTGACAGTTCTTGCATTTCGGCTTTGTGCTTTCGAGTCTATTCCAGAGAATTATGCAGCAAAGAGGAATGCAGGGGGAAATGGCAGAGATGACGAGGCGAATGAAAAGGCACCTTGCTGTCAAGAGCAATGAGCTCTAGCAAAAGGGCAAGCGCTCTTTCAATGCAACAAAGAGAGAAAAGTCAATCAAAGTAACAAATACATACCAGTGCCGCTAGTTCAGCCTGCAAAGCGCTGCGCTCTCCCTCCAGCACCACTGCCTTCTCTTCAGCGGCCGCCGCTGCTTGCGCCGCACTCCTCGCGTGGGCTTGCGCGGTCGCCGTCGCCTGAGCTTGGTCACCGCTGGACCCGCTCACTTGTGCTTCACTCTCAGCTGCTCGCTCGTCGGCCGCTGCTGCCCGCGCGTTCGCCTTGCGCACCTAATAGAGTACGGGCATGCATGTGATTACACTCGAGGAAGAGAACTTGGAAAAATGAGCAAAGGCAAAGCACATCTCTTTCTTTCTCTATACACGTAAGACCTAACCTTGGCTGCTGTTTCTTCACGAATGGTGGCAACTTCCGCTTCTGCACTCTCCGCCCTCGCGTCCGCTGCTGCTGCAGAAGTCACTGCTCTCTTCGAGGCGTTCGCTGCTTGTGTCCTCGCTTCCGCCACCGTTGCCTCCATCTCGTTGATTTGCTCGTTGGCCGCTGCAACGGCTGCTGCGCTTTTGGCCTTGGCCTCACTCGCGGACGCACGAGCGGCGCTCACCTCAGCTTCCAACTCCTACACTTGGGAGGCGGCGGCTGCGGCGGCCGCAGCTGCCCGCTTTTTCTCAGCAGCAACGGCGGCTTTGCTAGCGACGGCTTCTGCCTCGGCGGCTGCGGCTGCCTCTTGGGCTTCGGACGCCAGGTGCTCGTTGCGCTGCTTGCTCGCCTCAGCAGCCGCTAGCTTCGCCTGAGCCGACACGAGCGCCGTGGTGACGTCACCCACTTCCACTTCCTTCGCCACCAGCAGAGCCTGCAAACGAGTCGCCAGGCTAGCTTTCTCGTCTGCGTTGCCTCGTGCGGCGTGCGCTTCCGCCTGTGCAGCTCCGCGAGCTTCGGAGGCTGCTTTTGCTCGCTGCCGTAAGGTGCGCACCTATAGAGGGGTTGTTTGTTTGCGTTTGTGCCTCAATATAATTGCACAGAAAATAAACATATTGAGACTTACGAGCGCAAGTAAAACCTCATTGAAGTAAAAAATATACCAGGATATTTCCACATTTATCGCTCACTCACCGCGTTGGCCAACTGCACTTGCTTGTCTTCTTGGACCGCGAGCCGGGACCGCAGCGCATCCCCCTCTGTAGTGGCTCGCTTCAACTGCGCCAAGAGCTCCTTCACCGCCTCGGCCTTTGAGGATTAAGAAAAGAAAACGGGTATATGAAAGGTGAAGGAGGTAAACACAAAAAGGGCGCAGTTTAAAAAGTGGATAGCGTATGTTGAGTTTTTCGTGTCCCTTCAGTCGTTCTAATTCTCCTCTCTCTTCATGCTTCACACCTGTGCGCGCTTCTTGCGGTCAACCTCTGCTTTTACTTCGGCCTCAATCTCTTGTCTCAGCGCCGCCGCAGCCGCATCGGATTCTGGCGCTTCGCCAAAAGAGTCTCCGAGGGCGGCTTCTGCCGCCGCAGTGCTTGTAGCATTCTCGTTGTTGTCTTGCTCGTCGCTGCCGCCAGATTGTTGCATCGCTTCCAAAAGGGCGATGGCTTCCGCGGCACCTTCTAACGCCGACTCATTTGCGTTAGGTGACTTGGCAGACGATGAGTCACTGTCCCCGTTTGTTGCCTCTGCTGGTGTGCTCATGCTGCTGAGTGGGTTGGTGAGAAGAGCGTCCACGTCCATCAGCAAAGAATCGAACTCGTCGTCGGCCTAGACGGTTGGAGCAGATGAAAGAGCAAAAGTAAAAGAAGACAAACAGCAGCGATTAAAAAGAAGGAGAGATTGGGAAAAGAAAACGAAGTGGGCAAAGGAAGTGATGGCCGCCGCACCTCGTCTCCTAAATCTTCGTCTGAGTCTGCTCCTCCAGCTGCTGCGGCTGCCGCTCGGGCTGCTGCCTTTGCCTCATCAACATCTGATCCTCCTCCCGCTCCTCCCGCGGCGGTTACTTGACTCGCGAACGCCGCTGCCGCTACATCGTCCATTTGGTCTTCGCTAGCAGCGCCATTGCTCTTTGGTGCCTGATCGTCAGGGTGAAGGGAGTCGTTGTTGTTCAATCTTGGCTCCGATTCACCGCTGCCTCGGGGCTCGGAAAAGCCGTCCAGATTGCGATCGTCGTCGTCGTCGTCGTCGCCGCCTTCGAAGCCACTCAAGTCCTAAAAACAAAAGAAACCGTTCAGTCGTTACAAGATAAAACACGCATTCATAGATATGCAAATGACTTCCCAATAAATACTCTACTAGTTAGGAACCAGGTTAAATGTTGAGGAGCTACCGTAGAACTCACACACTGCTTTCTCGCTCAAAGAACAGTGCGCGCGTAAGTTGAATCAATTCGATCCAAGCCCCCAAAGAGTCTCTTAAATACCTGTTCAGCGCCACCGTGGTCGTCGGTCAGTACCGTGGACGTGTCGTCGTCGCCTGGCTGAACTTCCTTCAGGAAGGTGCAGCCCACAGTCACTTTGAGAATGCTGTCATGCATTTTCGACTCCTTCTTCAAAGGCTGCAGTTTAAGTGTCGTAGAACTCGCCGCCGCCTTAAAACAAAAAGATAACGTACAGTGATGACAAATTTAATTAACGATAGAGGTTCAGATAGGTCTATAAGCAGAGTGTTATTGAGCAGAGATCGAGGTGTTATAAGACTAGGCTGCAGCAACTACTGAAGGAGACTCCTACTTCCCGAATGAATACCTGTCCAGCAGAGACCGTGGCGAACTGGGCCGCATCCACTGTGTAAGTAGCCAGCAAAGCGCTGTCTTTGGCTTGCCTCAATCTTAGCGTAAAAGGCTTGGGCTGGTATTTTCCTTTGGAGTCTCGAAACAGCGTTACGGGCACCTGAACAATTTAAGCATTGCCATTGCCACAAAACACACGAGCGAACAAACACAAATTCGAGTAAGCAATCATTTCGAAGAATGCTCAATTAGTACAGTGTAGATAGCTTTACTATATTCACATTCTAAACAACACGCTATGCTCGCAGGAGCTTTTCTGTCCATGGCATTAGCTTCGGTGAATATCAGCCGAGGAAAAAGAAACAGAGCTCGAAGTTGCTAGCAGGTAGTTTATTTCAAGCTTAAGGCACTTCATGTTCAACGGCACTAGCCATAGGTACGCGCAAAGACAAGTGCCTAGAAAACAAAGAGAAAACGAATTAAGGAAAAATGTTCTAATCATTCTGCACCTGAACGGCAGTATCGTTCCACATGGCCTCATCTGGATCGTGGTGCTGGGTGGCATCAGCTCTCTTGCCGCGCTCTAACTCGACAAACACTTTGTCGCCCGCGCCCAATGACGCCGGCCGCGACCTAGGTTGAGAGAGCAAAAATTTAAAGAGCTTTTGCAAGAAAGATATGCGCATAGTCAAATATTCAAAGCTAGCACTCTCGGCAAAATAAAAATGCATGATACATAACATTGCTCGTCAGGACTCACTTTGGAAGTATGGAGACATTGAAGACCTTCACGAATAATGAAAATTTAACCTTTTTCGTTCCTAAGCGACCTAGTTTCTTGAACATACTGAGAAACTATACAAGATCGCAGCACGCCGCGCCCAGTTGGTCGGTTGCGCCTCGAGATCTCCTCTTTTTACAAAAGTTCTCGTATTAGTACTGTAGCTATACCACTTTCCACGTCGTGTCGTCCTGTCGCATTTCTCCCACACTTCCTTTGAATGCCCTAATATTTTCCGCAGAATGTTCTAGTCTAGTCTAGTTAATACTCTCCCAAATACAAAGAAAGACAAGTACACAGCAGTCACAGAGGCACATAGAGAATGCACTTGAGCTGCA
>Ga0136554_1000359_pt1 | contig 16865 bp, 12 predicted proteins | sample AntRauTorckE5431_FD_104637 | JGI IMG/M metagenome (GOLD analysis project Ga0136554, IMG submission 104637) | Saline lake microbial communities from Rauer Islands, Antarctica - Metagenome Torckler E5 #431 | ecosystem: Environmental > Aquatic > Non-marine Saline and Alkaline > Saline | place...
CCGAGAAAGTTAGGGTGCCTGATGCCATCGGCCAACAAAAGCAATTGCACCGCACCAATCTTCCCCCTACCGTCGTGGCTTGCGATGGTCCCGACGCGTTCGTCGGGCTAAACGGGAAACCGGTTGTGACAAGCCGGTGCGGCCCCCGCCACTGTGACAGGGATGGAACCGCGCAGCCCAAATGCCACTGGCCTTTTAGTCGGCTGGGAAGGCGGGATGCGGGGATGCCCTGGAGCCAGGAGACCGGCCGTCGCAATGGATTAACCCCAAGCTAAAGGGCGGTGGGCCCTTGGCCTCAGGAGATGACTTTATGCGCACTCAACTTACCGCCTTCGCCGCTGCCACTCTCGCCGCAACCAGCCTCGCCGCAACCCCGGCCCTCGCCCATCCGGGCCATGTGGATATCCCCGGCACCCTGCATGCGATTGCCCATGAAGTCGGCGGGCTGGACTTGATCCTGGCCGTGGCCGCGCTGGCCGTCGCAGGCGGCGTCCTCGTCGCGCGGATGCGCCACAGCGCCCGCGCCCGCAATCGCCGGGACTAAGCGGCGCGCGACCTTCACGCATCGGTTGGATAGATCCGGCCCTGGCCCTTAACAAGGCGGGGCGGGGCTAGACGCGTTCAGCGTCCGATGGATGTCGCCCATAAAAAAACCCGTTCCTCGCACGTCCGCTATCGGGACGGCGGCGAACGGGCCGGAGCGACCGACTGGCTCGGCCTCAAGGGAGGGGCTACTCTCAGCCACGACCCTCGGGCCTCGCCGGTGTGGGCCTTAGAAGCGCTTGCGGGCGCTTTCCAGGGCTGTCTTCATATCGTTCAGGGCAAGTTCGACTCCCGATTTGGTGTCGTCCCAGGCCCCTTGGCTGGCGGTTCGCAGGTCTTCCAGCTTTTGCTCAGCCTGCTCGCGTTTGCCATGAAGCTCGCGCAGTTTTTCGTCCACGTCGGCTTCGACTTTGACTTGGCCCGCTTTCGCCTTGGCTTCCAGCTTCGCGATCTCGGCTTTCAGCTCAAGCACTTGTGCATCGAACCGACGTTGTAGGGCTTCTTTGGTTTCCATGGATGGCCTCCTTTTCTTGGCTATCCTGTGTGTCTACCCGTGCATGTGATGAGGAAAGGCGCCTGTGTAAAGGGGGCGGGGTAAAGGGGCCGGGGTAAAGGGGGCGGGTCCGACCCAATCAAATCGGGTCGGTGACGCGGCAACCATATTCGCCGGCGGCATGCAGCAGCCAGTCCTTGACGCCGATGGCGAAGGATCGGGCGCAGTAAATATCTGCCGTTTCCTCATCGAGGCGATGCAGGGTGACCGCCATATGGCCAAGGGTCGTGTTGACCGACCGGCCGGGGTCGAAATCTTGGCCGGGGTCGAAATCCAGCGTGCTTCCCTTCGCCAAAATTTGGGTCAACGCCGGGCCAGAAAGGCGCAGGCACACCCGGCCATGGCCTTGGTCGGTCAGCACGGCTTGGTCTTCCAGCTGGGCGGCCAGCGCCTCATACAGCGACATCATGCGCCGGGCCGCCTCCGGCTCAACGATCTGCCACCGCTCGGGCCCCAGCCACAGCACCGTCGTCTCCCCCTTCGTCACCGCGCTCAGCGGCTCAAGGGAAGGTTGCGGGCCGGCAACCTTGCCGATCGCCTCTGCGGTCTCGGCGGCGTTGGGGACCCAGGCCTCGACCTGCACGATGGCAAGGGCGCGGCGCTCGCTCACCACCACGCCCGGCCCGTCGGGACCGATAGGGCCGACATCACCGGGGGTTAGATGCCCCTCCAGCGCGCTTTCGCGACGATGCGCACGCTCAGCCATGCAGACGCTCCCCTTTTGGGTCGATGAATACCGGCTCGACGATCTTCACCTCGCAGCGATTGCCCCGCACGGGATCGCGCATCGACACCACCGTGCCCAGCTTTGCGCGCCCGCCCGTCACTAGGCCAAGGGCGATGGGGTGATCCAGCTCCGGGCTATAGCCGGTGGAGGTTATATGGCCCAGCATCTCAATCGGTTGCTCCGCTTTACCGGCGGCGAGTGTGCCCGCGAAATCAGGCGCATCCTTAGCCACAAGCTGCGCGCCTTGCATCAGCTTGGTCACGCCGTCGACGGGCACCAGGCCCACAAACTGCTTGCGATCATCGCGCAGGAAATCGTCACGCTGGGCCAGCTTGGCGCCGATGAAATCCTTCTTCGTGGACATCATCTTGCCCAGGCCCAGATCGTCCGCGCTGGTGCGTCCATCAAGTTCCGGGCCCGCAACATGGCCCTTTTCGATGCGCATGTTGCCCAGCGCCTCCATGCCGTAAGGGGTGATGTCATATTCTGCCCCCGCCGCCATCAGCCGCGCCCAGGCGGCATGACCGTAATCGGCCGGCACATTCAGCTCATAGGCCAATTCCCCGGAAAAGCTGATCCGGAACAGGCGGCCCGGAATCTCTTGCCCCGCCTTGCCCTTATCCAGCGTCACAGGCCCGCAGGCCATGAAGGGGAAGGCGTCGTTCGACAGATCGATATCGATGACCTTTTCCAACGCACGGCGCGCATTCGGCCCGGCGATCGCCATCGCCGCCCATTGTTCGGTAACGCTGGTCGCCTTCACCCGAAGATCGGGCCAAACGACCTGCAAATAATACTCAATCCAGCTCATGACCTGCACCGCATTCGCGGTCGTCGTCGTCATCAGATAATGATTTTCCCCAAGCCGCGAGGTTGTGCCGTCATCCATCACGATGCCATCTTCGCGCAACATCAAGCCGTAGCGCGCCTTACCGACCGCCAGCATCTTCCAGCCGTTGATATAAAGCCGGTTCAGGAATTCGCCCACGTCCGGGCCCTGAATATCGATTTTGCCCAGCGTCGTCACATCGACGATACCAAGCGATTCGCGCGTCGCTTTCGTCTCACGGATATAGGCGTCGAACAGGCTTTCGCCCCCCTCTTTCGGGTAATAGCGCGGACGACGCCACAGGCCCGCATCAATCCATTCCGCCCCGTGTGCGTCATGCCAGTGATCCATCGGGGTGCGGCGTAAGGGGGCGAAATTCTCCCCCACCTCCGGCCCGGCCAGCACGCCCAGCGAGACGGGCGTATAGGGCGGGCGGAAGGTGGTGGTGCCGGTCTGGCCGATCTCCACGCCCCGCGCTGCCGCCATCACGGCAAAGCCTACGATATTCGATGTCTTGCCCTGATCGGTGCCCATGCCAAGCGTGGTGTAGCGCTTCAAATGCTCGACCGAAATATACCCCTCCCGATGGGCCAACCGGATGTCGGAGACCGCGACATCATCTTGGAAATCAACGAAGCGCTTGCCCGGCGTGTTGATCGGTTTGGGGCATTCCCAATAGGCGCGCGGCGGGCGTTCGCGCACCACATCCGCCTGGGGAACCGCCAGATCATCAACCGACACCCCGCCTGCGGCCAACGCGGCCTCAAGCCCTGCGGCATGGCCGGCCTCCAAACACTCACTCAACGTGAACTGCCCCGCACACGCCCCGGCAGATCGCTCTTGCTGCACCGGCGGGCCGGGCAGGAAGCAGGCTTTATCCGCGCTCCACATCGCTTTCGCGCCGGTCTGGCTGGAAAGATGCAGCGTCGGCTGCCAGCCGCCCGACATGGCGACGACATCGCAACTGGCCGCGCGCTGCGCGCCGGTCGCCTTGCCATCCGCATCCAATTTCAAGACCGCGACACCGGTGACCTGTCGCCCGCCCTGAACCTTCACCGGCGCGAAGCCACGTAACAGATCAATTCCGCGCGTCTTCGCCGCCACCAAAGTTGGACCCGCCGCACCGGACGCGCGCAGGTCGACAACGGATTCGATTGTCGCGCCCGCATCATGCAGGTCGATGGCCGTGCGATACGCATCGTCATTATTGGTGACGACGACCACGCGCTTACCCACCAAAACACCGTATTGCGTGGCATAGGTTCGCACCGCACCCGCCAGCATGACGCCCGGCTTGTCGTTATCTGCAAAGGCCAGCGGTTGTTCAATCGCCCCGCAGGCCAGCACGACCTGCTTGGCGCGGATCTGCCACAGCCTTTGGCGCGGCTGGTGCACCGGCGGCTCGATCAAGTGGTCGCCCACCCGTTCAACGCAGGCGATCAAATTTTGGTCGTAATAGCCAAAAGCCGTGGTGCGCGTCAGGATGCGGACCTTTGGGTTCGCCTCCAAGGCGGCGCGCTCGCGCCCAACCCAGGCCGCACCCTCCAGATCATCAATCCATTCACGCTCCGCCAGAAGGCGTCCGCCGATTTCCTCGCGCTCATCAACCAAGATCACCCGACCACCGGATGCGGCAGCAGCCCGCGCCGCCGCGATGCCGGCGGGCCCGCCGCCGATGACCAAAACCTCGCAATGGGCATTCATTTGGTCATAGCCGTCGGGGTCGGCCTCATGCGTGCCGGTGCCCATGCCGGCTGCCTTGCGGATCATCTTTTCGAACCGCATCCAAAGCTTGGTATTGGCCGCCGGGCCCATGAAGGTTTTGTAATAAAATCCCGCCGGCAAAAAAGCGGAAAAGAAGTTATTCAGCGATTGAATATCAAATCGCAGCGACGGCCAGCGATTCTGGCTTTCCGCCACCAGCCCATCATAAAGCGGGATCATGGTGGCGCGCGTGTTCGGCTCAGCCCGCGCGCCGGTGCGCAGGCGCACAAGGGCGTTCGGCTCCTCCGGCCCGGCGGAGAAGATACCGCGTCGGCGGTGATATTTGAAACTGCGCGCGACCAGATCGACCCCGTTCGCCAACAAGGCGGAGGCCAGCGTATCGCCCTGAAACCCGGTCATCGCCACGCCGTCGAAGGTGAAGCTTAACCGGCGCGTGCGATCGATGCGCCCCCCGAATTCGGGGCCGGGCTCCAGGCGCTTTGGGCGCGACTTCTGCGGCGCGATACTGGGAAGGGGCGAGCGTACCTCCGGCGGGCGGGGCGTGATGCGCGATGGGATGGGGGGCTTATCGCCTGGGCTATCGCTCATGAAGGCGCATCCCCGCTTGGCAGGCTGTCCGGCTTACCGCTCGCCAAAATTTCATGGGTGACCATATGGCGCCGCACAGCCACATGTTGGCGGCAGCCGGCGACGTGATGCCACAGCTCCTCCTGCACGCCCTTGGGGTTATCGCGCAGATAGACGAACTCGTAATGTCCGCTATCGGCCCCCATATCCGGGCGCCTCACGGTGGCATCGCCGACATAGGTGAATTCCACCATATCGCGCGCGCCGCACCAGGGGCAGTTGATCCTTAGCATCTAAACGCGTCTCCCCCCAATTACATCTAATGCCACAGCTAACCTTAGTGCCAACCGGGCGTCGGCCCGGCGCCCTTTTCATCCAACACCGCCCCGCGCGCGAAGCGGTCCAGCGTCAATTCTTCATTCAGCTTATGCGGCCGATCCTGCGCGATGGTGTGGGCGAAAACCCACCCGCTGCCCGGCGTCGCCTTAAAGCCGCCATAGCACCAACCGCCGTTTAGATAGAGCCCGTCCACCGGCGTCTTGCCGATGATCGGGCTGCCGTCCATCGTCATATCCATGATGCCGCCCCAATGGCGCAGCAAGCGCAGGCGCTTCAAGCTTGGCATCAAGGCGACACCGCATTGGGTGACATGGGCGACGGTCGGCAGGTTGCCGCGCTGGGCGAAGGAATTATAGCCGTCCAAATCGCCGCCAAAGACCAGCCCGCCCTTATCCGACTGGCTGACATAAAAATGCCCGGCCCCGAACGTCACCACGGTATCGATCCAGGGCTTCAAGGGCTCAGACACCATCGCTTGCAACACATGGCTTTCGATGGGCAGGCGCAGGCCCGCCATTTCCGCCAATTGGGTGGTGTGGCCGGCGACGGCGAGGCCGATTTTCTTCGTGGCAATGGCGCCGCGCGTTGTTTGCACGCCGGTGACCTGGCCTTGGTCGGTATCAATGCCGGTCACTTCGCAATTTTGGATGATATCAACGCCCAGCCGGTCCGCCGCATGGGCAAAGCCCCAGGCGACCGCGTCATGGCGCGCGGTGCCACCGCGCGGCTGATACAGCCCACCAAAGATGGGAAAACGCGCCTTGTCGGAAAAGTCACACATGGGGGCGTAATGTTCGACCCGATCCCGGCTCAACAGTTCCGCATCGATGCCGTTCAGGCGCATCGCATTTCCCCGCCTAGCATAGGCATCCATCTGCGCGTCGGAATGGGCCAAGTTCAAGACGCCGCGCTGGGAGAACATGACGTTATAGCCAAGCTCCTGGCTCAAGCCTTCCCAAAGCTGCAGCGATTTTTCATAGAAATGGGCATTGCCTTCCAACATATAGTTGGAGCGCACGATGGTGGTGTTGCGCCCGGTATTACCGCCGCCCAGCCAACCCTTTTCCAACACCGCGATGTTGGTCATGCCGTGCAGCTTGGCCAGATAGAAGGCCGTGGCCAACCCATGCCCGCCACCGCCGACGATGATGGCGTCGTATTCCCGTTTAGGATCCGGGTCGCGCCACGCCGGTTTCCAATGGGATTGACCGGTCAGGCCGCCCTTCAGAACGCTCCAAAGCGAATAGTCGCCCATCCCAAACCGATCCTCTTATTAGCACAGCGATGTCGGGCATTTTTCAGATGCCCAAGCACCGCACCCATCTAGCAAAGCATCGCCAACCACCGCGCGCCAACATGCACCAAACTTCGTCTCAATTACGACAGCGGTCGCGAGAATGCGACCAGCCCTCACTCAATCGTGCCTCTCTGGCGCAAGGCGGCCAAGGCCGCCTCATCCAAACTCAACATCTCGCGCAGCACATCATCCGTATGCTGGCCGCGCGTCGGCGGGGCGTGGCGATAGCGTATCGGGGTTTTAGATAGCTTCATGGGGTTGGCGATCAAAGGCACCGTGCCTGCCCCCCCAGCTTGATGGTGCGGCAGGTCGATGCGCATGCCGCGCGCCTGGACCTGCGGATCTTCAAACACGCGCTCGATGGTGTTGACCGGGCTGCAAGGCACGCCGATGTCGGCCAACCCATCGACCCATTCATCAAGCGTGCGTTGGCGCATATAATGCGGCATCAGGGCGTAAAGTGCCTCGCGATTGGCGACGCGCAGGCTGTTGGTGACGAAGCGCGCGTCGGTGGCCAACTCCTCCGCGCCGGCAAAGCGGCACCATTTCAGAAACTGACTATCATTGCCGACGGCCAGGATGACATGGCCGTCCTTGGCCTCGAAAACTTTGTAGGGGACGATGTTGGGGTGCTCATTGCCTAAGCGGCGGGGCACCTTGCCGGATAGCAGATAATTACACCCCTCATTCACCAACCAGGCGACTTGGGTATCCAGCAGGCAGGCGTCGATTTGCTGGCCCTCCCCGGTTTTATCGCGGTGGCGCAGGGCGGCCAGAATGGCGGTGGATGCATACATCCCACACATCACATCCGCGATGCCCACACCAACCTTCATCGGCTCCCCCTCACCCGGGCCGGTGATCGACATGATGCCGCCCAGCCCTTGGGCCAGGAAATCATAGCCCGCGCGATTGGCGTAAGGCCCGGTCTGGCCAAAGCCGGTGATCGAGCAATAGACAAGGCCGGGGAACGCCTCTTTCAAATCATCGTAAGACAGGCCGTATTTCTTCAAGCCGCCAACCTTATAATTCTCCACCAGCACATCGCACGACGCCAGCAGCCGCTTGACCAACGCTTGGCCCTCATCGGTTGCGATATCAATCGCGATGGAGCGTTTGGAGCGGTTGGAGGACAGATAATAAGCGCTTTCCTGCGTGTCCCCGCCATCCTTGGCCGGCAGATAGGGCGGGCCCCATTTGCGGGTGTCGTCGCCGGCCTGCGGTCGTTCGATTTTCAGCACATCCGCGCCCAAATCGCCCAGATATTGCGTACAGGTCGGCCCCGCCAAAATCCGTGTCAGATCAAGGATGCGCAGGCCATCAAGGGGCAAGGGCGTTTCGCTCATGATCAGAGGGTCCTTGGGAGCGGTTTAAAAAACGCTATCGGCAAAAGACGCTATCGGGCGACCGCGAAGGCCAGATAATTAACCGCCAAATCCTTGGCGTCGAGGTGGAAATCATCACGGATCGGATCGTAGACCAGACCGCTCAGCGCCGTCATCTCCATCCCGCCTGCGCGCAGCATCGCGGCCATTTCATGCGGTTTCACGAATTTTTTCCAGTCATGGGTGCCGCGCGGCAGCCAGCGCAGCACATATTCCGCCGCCACAATGCCCAGCAAAAACCCTTTTGGCGAGCGGTTGAGGGTCGACAGCCCCATCGCGCCCCCCGGCTTCACCATCGAGGCGCAGGTGCGCAAGAAGGCCGACGGATCGCTGACATGCTCCACCACCTCAAGGGCGAGGACGGCGTCGAAACGCTCCCCCGCTGCCGCTAAGGCCTCTGCCGTGTCGAAGCGATAATCGATATCCAGGCCGGCCTCTTGCGCGTGAAGGCGGGCCACCCCGATCGATTCTTCCGTCGCATCCAGGCCCACGATGTCCGCGCCCAGGCGGCGCAACGGCTCCGCCACCAGCCCGCCGCCGCAGCCGACATCCAGGACCCTTAAGCCCTCAAACGGGCGTAGGCTTTTCGGATCACGGTCGAAATGCGCCACCAAATGATCGCGCAGAAAGCCGATCCGCAGCGGGTTCAGCTTATGCAACGGCTTGAAATCACCCGCCGGGTCCCACCAACTTTCCGCGATGCGGGCAAACTTCTCCACCTCCCGCGCATCGACGGAACCCCGTCGTGATTCTGATTCCGCTGCCTGTGCCTCTGCTTGCGCCGTCATAGCGTCTAAACCCTCACCGCCCGTGCCAAATCTAAAGCCTGATGCTTATACCGCGCTATTGCGTGGCCACCGGTGCTTGAGTATGGATACCCAGCGCCGGTGCGACAAGCGGACCGGCGCTTTATTTCTTGAGCCGGAGCGCGACCCGATGGCCCGCATCGTCATGAAATTCGGCGGCACGTCGGTTGCCGACCTGGACCGGATCGCCGGCGCCGCGGCGCGCGTCAAGCGTGAGGTCGATGCCGGCAATCAAGTGGTCGTTGTGGTCTCTGCCATGTCGGGAGCCACCAATCAGTTGGTCGGCTTCGTCAACGCGACCGGCAAGATCTTCGATGCGCGTGAGTATGACGCCGTCGTCGCCAGTGGCGAGCAGGTGACCGCCGGCTTGATGGCGCTGCGCCTGCAAGATATGGGCTTGGCCGCGCGCAGTTGGCATGGCTGGCAAATTCCGATCAAGACCAACGAAGTTCACGCTAAGGCGCGCATCGAAGATATCGGCACCGAAGCGCTGGTGCCGCGCTTGGAAGGTGGCGAAGTCGCCGTCATCGCCGGCTTCCAGGGCGTCAGCCCACGCGGGCGGATCACGACCCTGGGCCGAGGCGGGTCGGATACCACGGCGGTCGCGCTGGCTGCGGCCTTGAAGGCGGATCGCTGCGATATCTACACCGACGTCGACGGCGTCTACACGACCGATCCGCGCATTGTGCCGCGCGCACGAAAACTTGATCGGATCAGTCACGAAGAAATGCTCGAAATGGCGTCCTTGGGTGCGAAGGTGTTGCAGACGCGCTCGGTGGAACTTGCTATGAATCACGGGGTGCGTTTGCAGGTGCTGAGCGCCTTTGAGGATAAGCCCGGCACCCTGGTCGTGGACGAGGAAGAAATCGTGGAACAACAAATCGTAAGCGGCATCGCCTATTCCCGGGACGAAGCCAAGATCACCCTGGTGAAGGTCGCCGACAAACCCGGCGTTGCGGCGTCCGTCTTTGGGCCGTTGTCGGATGCGGCGGTCAATGTCGATATGATCGTGCAGTCGGTCTCCAGCGACGGCAAGCGCACGGATATGACCTTCACGGTCACCAAAACCGATCTGGAGCTGGCCGTCGACGTGCTGGAGAAAAACCGCGCCGACATCGAATACGAACAGTTGATTGCAGATTCGGACGTGGTGAAAATTTCGGTGATCGGGGTTGGCATGCGCAGCCATGCGGGCGTGGCGCAAACCATGTTCCGCACCTTCGCGGATAAAGGCATCAATATCCAGGTGATCTCTACCAGCGAAATTAAAATTTCAACGCTGGTCGGCGAAGAATATACCGAGCTTGCAATCCGCGCCCTGCATTCTGCCTATGGGTTGGATGCGGTTAGCTAAGGCGGATTAGCCCAAGGGTCCCCGGCGCCCAAAGACCGGCAAGCAACCCACAGTCAAGATGGGTTGTGCATAAACGAACAGGGATGCGGGCAAGAGGGGGTGCCGGACCGGGGGCATTCGGCATGCCCGCAGACGGCGCGACCCCAATGGCGTTCACATTCAGGGCCCCAACGCCCTGATATATGGGAGATAAGGCGAGCCGATGGGCGTCACCGCGAAATGGGCCGGATCGCGTCTGCTGCTGCGGCGGCTGCGCGATGTCATGGCCGCGGGCGGGACGGCGCAGCTGCGCCTGGATAAGGTCGTCCAGCTTATCGCGACCGATATGGTGGCCGAGGTGTGCTCGATCTATGTGCGTCGCGCCGGCGATGTGCTGGAGCTTTTCGCGACCGAAGGGCTGAAGCCGGAGGCCGTGCACAAAACCCGCCTGCGGGTGGGGGAAGGCATCGTCGGCGAGATCGCCGCGCAAAGCCGCTCCAGCGCGCTGTCCGATGCGCAAAGCCATCCCAATTTCGCCTATCGCCAGGAAACCGGGGAAGAGGCCTATAGTTCTCTCATGGGGGTGCCGATCCTGCGCGGCGGGCGCGTGCTGGGCGTGCTTGTCGTCCAGAACCGCACCAGCCGCAGCTACACCGACGAAGAAGTCGAGGTGATGGAAACGACCGCGATGGTGCTCGCGGAGTTGATCGCCTCCGGCGAGGTCGTACAGCGACGCGAACAGGCCCCCGCAGACGGTATCGCGCTGGCCCCCTTGCGCGTTGAGGGGGTGAAGCTTAACGGCGGCTTGGCGATGGGCCGGGCGGTCTTGCACCGCCCGTATGTGCCGGTCGGAAAACTGGTCGCAGAAGATGAAGACCACGAGCAGCAGCGCCTGTCCGATGCCTTGGCCACAATGCATAAGTCTCTGGATGAAATGGTGGATCAGGCGGGAACCGGCGGCGCCGGCGACCATGTCGACATCTTAAAAACCTACCGCATGATCGCGCAGGACCGGGGCTGGATTAAACGCATCCGCGAAGCGTTGAACGCCGGTCTAACCGCCGAAGGTGCCGTTGTACGCGTACAGGATGAGACGCGTGCGCGCATGAAGGACGTACAAGACAGCTACCTGCGCGAACGGCTGCTTGATTTGGAAGATTTGGCCTATCGCCTGCTGCAGCATTTGGCCGGCGGCCCAGAGGCCATCATGGGGGGTGACCTGCCGGAAAAGGCGATCCTTGTTGCGCGCAATATGGGCCCGGCTGAACTGTTGGATTATGATGCGACGCGCCTTAGGGGCTTGGTGCTTGAGGAAGGCTCTGCCACCAGCCATGTCGCGATCGTGGCACGCGCCTTGGATATCCCTGTTCTGGGCCGGATCAAAGGCATCGTCGACCGGGTTGAGGGGTTCGACCACATCATCGTGGACGCCAATAACGGCGTGTGTTTCGTGCGCCCGGGGGAGGAGTTTCGCTCCACCTTCCAACTCTCGATGGAGACGTTCGAGGAAAAGCGCGAGGCCTATCGCCGCGAGCGAGACCTGCCCAGCGTCAGCCATGACGGCGTCGACATCGACCTGATGATGAATGCGGGCCTTCTGATCGACATGCCGCATATGCATGAAAGCGGTGCGCGCGGCATTGGGCTGTACCGTACCGAAGTGCCCTTCATGGTGCGCACCGATTTCCCAGATATCGACACCCAGACCGATCTTTATACCCGCATCCTGGATCAAGCCGACGGCAAGGAAGTGGTGTTTCGCACGCTGGATATCGGCGGCGATAAGGTGCTGCCCTATTTCCAGTCATCAGACGAAGAAAACCCCGCCATGGGCTGGCGGGCGATCCGGATCGCGATGGACCGGCCGGGAATGTTACGCACGCAGTTGCGCGCCTTGATCCGGGCGGCGGCGGGGCGGCCCTTGTCGGTGATGTTCCCGATGGTCGCCGACCTGTCGGAGTTCGAATTCGCCCGCCGCCTTTTGATGAAGGAAATCGACCGCAGCGCGGCGCGCGCGCACCCCACCCCCAGCCAATTAAAGGTTGGGGTGATGTTGGAGGTGCCCTCGCTTGCCTTCCAAATTGCGGGGATGGCGGGGCGGGCGGACTTTATCTCCATCGGCTCGAACGATTTATTGCAGTTTCTATTCGCCGCCGATCGTGGAAATCCGCGCCTTGATGGGCGCTATGACCCGCTATCGCCGCCCGCTTTGGGCTTCATGGCCCATATCGTGCGCGAATGTGAGCAGGCCGGCATCCCGCTGTCCGTCTGCGGGGAGATGGCGGGCGATCCCTTGCAAGCCATGGCGCTGATCGGGCTGGGATTGCGGCGGCTGTCCATGGCGCCGGGTGCTATTGGTCCGGTGCGCACGATGGTACGCTCCCTAGATGTGACGACCATGCGTGAGTTCATGCAAAGCTTGCTGCATGCCCGTGGTCACAGCCAGCGCGCCCAACTGGCAGGCTATGCGCGCGACCATAATATCAAGCTCTAGCGCGCGACCTCTTAAGCCACCAGGGCGGCCCCCAAGTCAGCCATTGCCTTTTGCCCCCCCTTATCCATAATGCGCTTTATTCTTAATGCCGTTGAATCGTTAGTGTTTTTTAAATGATGTGCCTGTTATGGTGCAGTCGATTCAGGGGCGTCGGTTAAGGGTTCAGCGTGGGTTGGTAGGCCTGCAATGAAGCCAACCGCGTCCGGACCCTATTACCCGATCCCGGCCCAAAAGGGCCTTGGGGTCGCTTATGTGAAAGCCGAACCAACCGTATGGCGCGTTCATCCAAACCGACAGGCCCCAACGCATCCGGCCCATCCGAAACACAGCGCTTCGACGATGGTCAGCATACCAACGTTGGCGATTTGTTGCGCAGCCAGCGCTTATCGCGCGACTTGGATCTGCGCGAGGTGGCCGCAAACCTGCATATCCGCTATCCCTACCTGGAAGCGATCGAAGACGGGCGTCTGCATGATCTGCCCGGCCCCACCTATGCCATCGGCTTCGTGCGCGCCTATGCGGATTTTCTAGGATTGTCGACGGAAGAAGTCGTCGCGCGCTTCAAGGCCGATAGCCGGGCGCTGGATGCCAAGGCGGAACTGGTCTTCCCCGAGCCGATGCCTGGCAGCCGCGTCCCCGGCTTCGCGCTTTTATTCGTCGGGATTGTGCTGGGCGGTTTGGTTTATGGCGGATGGCTTTTCGTATCCAGCCAAGACCGACCGATCGCCGACATTATTCCCGCCGTGCCGGAGCGCTTGGCCGCCCTAATCGAAGATTTTTCCACCTCCGATCCCGATGAGGCCGTGCCGGACACGCCGTCCCAGAGCGACGTGACGCCTGATGAGCCGGCCCCCACGGAAGAAACTGCGCCCCCCTCCGAAGAGATGGCGGCGGACGCACCGGAGGCCGATACGACACCGAGCGAGCCGGAGGTCGCGGCCTCTCCAGAATCATCTGAGCCGGCGCTATCTGAGCCAGCGGCCGCTGACCCGGCGCCAGATGAAGCTGAGGCACCAGCGGCGCAAAGCCTCGCAGAGACCGCGCCTTCAGAAACACCGGCATCGGACGAAGGCTCGACCCCAGCCGCTGAGTCCGTCGAAGACGTTGCGGAGACGCCAGAGGCTGTGGCCCCAGAGGCTGTGGCCCCAGAGGCTGTGGCCCCAGAGGCTGTGGCCCCAGACGTTGTAGCCCCAGAGGCAGACGTACCAGAGGCAGCCGAAGCGCCGACACAGTCAACCACACCGCAGCCTGCGATCCGTACGGAAGAAGAAATCGCGGCAGAGGCTGAACGCGCCGCGCGTCAGGCCGCCTCCGCCGCCGACGAAGCGGCTGAACAGGCCGCCGCCGAAGTAACCGCATCAGAGCCTGCGCCAGAGCCTGCACCAGTGCCCGCGCCGTCAACAGCTACAGACGTGGGGCCCAGCACCGACACCACGTCGCCGCAAGCTGATGCGCAAACAGCTGACGCGGCGACGCAGACTGCGCCTGAACCGGCGCCAGAGCCCCAACCTGAGCCCCAACCTGAGCCCGGCGCCGCCTTACCGGATGTGCCAAGCCCCGATCCGGGCGCGACCGCGACCCAGCAGGCGGCGCAAAGCAATGTCTTTGGCGCCACGGCCAACCAATCGCGGGTGTCCATCACCGCGCGGGTCGCATCGTGGGTTGAAATCACGGGCGGCGATGGGCAAACCCTGATGGCGCGGCTGTTGCGTGCGGGCGAAACCTACCGCGTGCCGGATCGCGCCGGCATCCGTTTGGTGACCGGCAATGCGGGCGGGCTTGAAATCATCGTCGATGGCGCGCGCGCCCCGGATATCGGACCTTTGGGCGCCGTACGCCGGGATGTCGCCCTCGACCCCGCGAAATTGAAGGCCGGCGTGGCGGGCGACGGCTAGGCGGGGGGCGCGTATGCATCCTATAAGCAATTCGGTCCGCACGACTTGATTTACCCCCCTCTTGCCCGCATTTTGAGGGCAAGCACGGGTTGAAGGACAGTACGGGTTGTAGGATAGCACCGGGTGCCGCCCGTTCACTGAGCAGGAAGTCGGGGCAATTTATTATGAGCGTTAGGCCCTATCGCGATATCTATCGGCGGAAGTCGCGCCAGATCATGGTCGGCGACGTGCCCGTGGGCGGCGACGCGCCGATCACGGTGCAAACCATGACCAACACACTGACCGCCGACGCGGAAGCGACGATTGCGCAAATCCGGCGCTGTGAAGTGGCGGGCGCGGATATCGTGCGGGTGTCCTGCCCCGATATCGAGTCATCCGCCGCCTTGAAGCAGATCGTGCCGGAAGTGACCGTGCCGATCGTCGCCGACATCCATTTCCATTACAAACGCGCGATTGAAGCCGCCGAGGCGGGCGCCGCCTGTCTGCGCATCAATCCCGGCAATATCGGTAGCACCGAGCGCGTGCGCGAGGTCGTGAAAGCTGCCAAAGATCACGGCTGTTCGATGCGCATCGGGGTTAATGCCGGGTCGCTGGAACGCCATTTGCTGGAAAAATACGGGGAGCCCTGCCCCGAGGCGATGACCGAAAGCGCACTGGACCATGCGCGCATTCTGGAAGATTTGGATTTCTTCGACTTCAAAATCTCCGTCAAGGCCTCCGACGTATTTCTGGCCGCCGCCGCCTATCAGCAATTGGCGGACGCCTGCGATTACCCCTTACATTTGGGGGTGACGGAGGCAGGCGGATTACGCTCTGGCACGATCAAGTCATCGCTTGGTATCGGCTCGCTGCTGTGGGCCGGAATCGGGGATACGATCCGGGTGTCGCTATCGGCTGAGCCGGAAGAAGAAGTGCGCGTCGGCTTCGATATTCTAAAATCGCTGAACCTGCGCCATCGCGGGGTCAATGTGATTTCCTGCCCGTCCTGCGCGCGCCAGCAGTTCGATGTGATCGAAACCGTGAAGGTGCTGGAAGATCGCTTGGCGCACATCACGACGCCGATGACGGTGTCCGTGATCGGCTGCATCGTGAACGGCCCGGGCGAGGCGCGCGAGACCGATATCGGCTTCACCGGCGGCGGCAAGGGCACGCATCAGGTCTATCTGGCCGGTCAACCCGCCCACCGCCTGAAAGATCAGGATATCGTCGATCATCTGGTCGGCTTGGTTGAACAAAAAGCCGCCGAGATTGACGCCGAGCGCGCCGAGCATGAAGGCAGCCCGAAGACCCAACCCGCCGACGCCGCTGAATAGCGACTTCAACAACGCGAAGGATCGTGCTTACCGTGACGGATAACCCTTCCGTCGACAGGCCCGCATCCGCGCGGCCCTATATCGTCGGTGCGAACCATCGCACCGCAGACGGACGGCTGCGTGAAGCACTGTTCGTGGAAGAAGCGCGCCTGGACGAGACCTATCACGCCCTGATCGCCGCCGGGCTGGCACCGGCGGCCCTACTATCGACCTGCGACCGGGTTGAGTTGCACGGCCTATCCCCCGACCCAGAAACCGCCGCCGCACGCGCCGAAGCCTTCTTGGCCGAACGAGCGAATTTAGCGCCGGAGCGTTTGGACGGCGCGATCTATCGCCTCTATGACGCCGATGCGGTCGGGCACCTTTACCGGGTCGCCGCCGCGCTGGATAGCCAGATGGTGGGCGAAGCGCAGATCCTGGGCCAGCTCAAAGCCTCCGTCGCGCGGGCGCAGGAATTGGGCGCGCTGTCGGCTGATCTGGGCCGGCTTTTTCAATCCGCCTTCCAATTGGCCAAGCGTGTGCGCAGCCAAACGAAAATCGGGGAAGGGGCGGTGTCCGTCGCCGCCGCCGCCGTGCGGATTGCCGGTGACCTGCACGGCGATTTATCGCGCAGACGCGGCCTTGTGATCGGCCTTGGCGACGTGGCCGATGTGATGATTGAACAGTTCGAACGCGCCGGCTTAAGCGATTTCGACATGACCGGGCCATCGCGCCGCACCGAACGCGCCGCCGTGCGCCGGGGTCGTCATTTCGTCCCCTATGACCGGCTAGTCGATGCGTTGACGCACGCGGATGTTGTGGTGACGGCGGGCGGTTTGGGCCGCTATCTGGTTGCCCCCAATGTGATGGACGAGGCCTTGGAGCGTCGCCGCCGCCGCCCGATCCTGCTGCTTGATTGTGGCGTTCCCCAAGATGTCGATCCCGCGACCGATGAACTGGAGGAGGTGTTTCTTTACACCCTGCCCGACATCGAAAAATTGGCCGAGCGCGGGCAGTTGGACCGCAAGTCCGAAGCAGAAGAAGCCGCCCGCATGGCACGGGGTGCCGTGATGGAATGGC
>Ga0136554_1000360_pt1 | contig 16850 bp, 17 predicted proteins | sample AntRauTorckE5431_FD_104637 | JGI IMG/M metagenome (GOLD analysis project Ga0136554, IMG submission 104637) | Saline lake microbial communities from Rauer Islands, Antarctica - Metagenome Torckler E5 #431 | ecosystem: Environmental > Aquatic > Non-marine Saline and Alkaline > Saline | place...
TACAGTGCCCGTGGTGTGTGCCCCTTCCTGTGCCCGTGGTCCGCTTTTTCTTAGCACTGCACATGTACAACAGATCTGTACTACAGTACTGTAGGTACAAAAAAGTGCGGACACGAACCACGAACGAACGAAATTCCATTTAATTAATGTATGAGTTATGAAGAACACCGAAAAAATGGGTCTCCCACGATTGCGCTCACCAGAGCTGTAGAAGAAAACCACAATGCTCTAGGCGAATTTGAGCAGCAAGGGGAATGCGTTGGGCTATTGTTCTAGGCCTGAGTGCCTCGTTAAAACCTGTGCAATCGGACACCAGTGGCTGCGCAAACGTAAGCTTCACCACTCCTCTCCGAGGCGTGGGGATAGTGCCACTGGCACTGCCCCTTGGCCTTTTCTTCGCTCAAAGTCGAATGTCACACGAAGTTAAATATAAAAAAGTAGCGTGTGGATTCTAAACTATCCACTGGCATACTCTAGCCTCCTCCTCCTCCTCCTCCTCCTCCTCCTCCTCAAGATCTCTTCCGGATTTATTCCATGAAAACGACTGCCTGTGCCACAACTTCGTAGTCCCCAACATTATTTCAAATTACCAAGAGCACTCACTCGTTGAAAACGACTTTATTAACATTTGAACCCTAGGTTGACTTTTATGGCGATGGTTTTTGCGACACGGGTAACAACGTCGAAACGTGCGACTTCGATGGCGGAGTGAGTTCTTGGAAAAGATACAGTTGTGCGATGGTACCTGTAGCTATAGAGAGAAGGGAAGAAGAAAAACGGAGCAGAGAGGAGTATGGCTAAGTGCTATAGAGACAGTGATTGTTTACAGAGAGAGGTTTATATCTACGCGCGAAACGTAGCTCTGATTACATGCTAGCTGGTATGATGTCGTACCCGTCATCTTTATCCATGTTCTTAACGTTAGGATTGTTGTGAAAGCACTTGCGTCGATGCTTACTACAAATGCTCCAACTTCAACTGCCGAGACCCTTGTGCCAAGGTAACCCAGTGCTCCGCAATTCAGGGCCCATATGTATGCAATGTCTTGATATCCTCTGCCTAACAACATGAGCAATATACGCATAGGGTGTGTGTAAGCGTTGACGCATGAGTTTAGGTGACTTTCAAAATAATGCGCTATGCATGGAAATCTGAGCGACTGTTCATCCAATAGCGCAATTAACGTACCTTCACAATCTTCGTTTATTCGCTATATTCTTGTCTTGTTTTCTATATTCTCTATCATTTTCTCTCCTCGTACACGCTTCTTCGCTGGATTTTACACTACTGCCAGGAGGATTACGTTGGCGATGACGTGTGTGCTCCTTCTTTAGCGCCCACGCTCACTACGCAGCCATCGCATTTGCCCTCCACGAAACCTACGACTGAGCGCCGTCCCAGTGCGCAGCCCTCACCTCTGCCCACGCTCGTGCCTTCGCCGTCGCCTTCGCTGACGCCGCTGCCCTCTCGTGTGCCTACTTTAACTCCCACTACGGTACATTCTTTTTTACTTTCGTGTAACCCACGCCTACGCGAATTCCCACTACACTACTTAAGTGATGCTTGTGGTTCTCTTCTCGTGAACTTTCGACAGCATTGGTTGTGGATACCAAATGAATTCTTTCCAAATGCTGTTTGTATGTCCTTTTACTCATCCTGTTTGTGTTTATCCTTATTTCGTGCGCAGACGCCCACACCGGTGCCCACCCTATCGCCCTTACCTACAATCGAGCCTACTGTAGTGCCCACGAGCTCCCATGAACCATCTCTGGGCCCTTCTTACTTTGTGCCCTCGCCCAGACCAACGCTGGCGCCTTCGGTAATTCCATGCGTGTGCAGGCCTCACGCACTAGACTCTGCTCCTGTCGAATTCATTGAATCTTTTGATACACTCCCTGCACTCACTTGTGCTGATTTTTTACTCACTTTCGTTGCACAAGGCCCTTTCTGAATGATTGATCGTTCAAACCATCTTTTGTCATCCATTAGGTGACCCCCTTCCCCACGGTCCAAACTGACGCTGCTGTGAGCACTTCGTCGGCTTTCTCGAACGCCATTGCTACTGCTTTCGACACCGCGAGTGGTGCCAGTGGTGGCGGTAGTTCAGGAGGAGGAACGTCTACCAAACAAGAATTTACTGTGACTGTCACTGAAGATTTGACTTTTGAGAGCAACGCGGCCTTTGATGTGAGTCCATGACAAGGACGAAAAGTTGAACATCAACTTGGAACTAAAAACTTATTCAGAGAAAGTGAATTGAATGCTTGGTCGTTCGTGAGTATTTGAATCCGCGTACGCATGTGTGCGTGTTAACATGCGGTGAATTAGGTACCGCCGGGAGCAATCCTCAGTGTGCGCGCGCAGTCGTCATCGCAGCGTATACGACTCAAAAGAAGCAATTCCACGTCATCATCATCGACGTCCCGTCGTTCTCTGCGAAGTGCCACCACGACCAGTGTTACGGTTGCCGAAGTGGCGCCCTCATTAGCGCCCCTCTTTGTGGTTACAGGCAACCTGGAGCTCGCAGACTTAGTGGTATGAGAGACATTTAGAGGATTGCCTTTGTTCATAAATAATGTTTTACCACGCAGAGAACAGATTCTTCTTTTTAGGCTAATATTGTCGATCTTGTGTTTTCATAATGTGCTCGAAATGTGTTTGCTCTATTGTTCGGGTGTTAACCATTATCGTTTGATCGTGCACATATATGTGTGCTCTATTTGCACTCCAGATTACGGCAGCATCAAAACAAGGTGGCGGTGCCGTAGCGGTGTATGGCATGAACGCTACTTTTACTGTCGTGCGAGTAATATTTGACCACTGCAGTTCCACTTATGGCCACGGCGGCGCTGTTTTATTAGCTGGCGGCGCCTCCTCTTCGTGGGCTGATGTTATGGTACTACATGCTTTCACATTTTATGGTCATGGCGGTGGTGTCGCTATTCTGAATGGTTCTTCACTGGTGCTTCAAGGCGACACGATATTCGTCAATTGCACATCCCCACGCGGTGATGGCGGCGGCATTTACCTACGAAACAGTTCTATCGCTAGTGGTGTGGCTGGCAGTGGCACCAGCAAGAGGATTGCTTTTCAGGGGTGTACATGTAGGGGCTTAGGTGGAGGCCTCGCAGTGCTTGCGGGTTCGACGGCCAGTCTTCTGGATGGCGCAACGTTTAGTTCCCCGTCTTCTTGGGGAAACATACCGCAAGCTCGAGCTGGTGGTGGAGTAGCCATCGCCGGAGGCTCATTTTTTTTAGCTCATGATTTCGATTGCAACGGTCTCTCAGCCTTGAATCATTCGGCTTGCCTCTCGGTAACAGATCAAGGCTCGTCTTCTTCGGTGAGTGTTTCTTTTTCTGCGCGTCTTATTATCCAGTGAATTCTCCTCAACGCTAGGCTTGTTGCATATTTCTTCCTCGATGCCACATTCATCTGCACCACTTTTCTCTGCTATGGTGCTTGTAATCAGGTTATAAGGGGGTCAATCACAAGAAATTACGGTGCTGCCAACGATACAGCCATCGTTTCTGTGCACGATGCCTCGTTATCTCTGGACGGCGTGGTCTTCACCCAGAATGACGTTTCCAACAACGACGATCAAAGCAGTCACGGAGGAAGTGGGCGAATCGTTGGAGCTACCCATGGGTCTATGTTAACGCTCACGAACTGTCAATTTGAGTCGCACTACACTCCTTTAAACAGTGCAAGTACAGCTAGCGGCAGCAATATTGGGAGTGCTGTGGGTAGCATCTGGGTGGGGAGTGGTAGTTCACTCTGGCTCAGCCATGTCAATGCCTCTGGATCGCATAACTTCAATGGCCCCGGCGGATTTCTTGCCATGAACGGCGGCGGCGCCCTTACTTTAAATCACTTACGTGCAATTGACAATTCGGCAGCTGGTATTGTGCAAATAATTGATTCTGATTGCGTCTTTTCTCTATTCCGTGATTTTGTGTACTTGTAGGATCACTTTCATAGTATCCTGGATCCTACAAGTTTTTTTTTTTTCGTGCATTCATCTACCTCTCTGCGCTTGATCACTTTTCAATTATGAAATAGGTGCTGGAGGCGCCGTTTGGTTGTCAGGACTGGCTTCAGTCTCCATATCAAGCTCGGTATTTTCTGGCAACTACGCAGGATACAGCGGAGGTGGCCTGTATGTAGAAAAATGTGGTTTCGTGCATCTCATGGATTCCTTCTTCCGCAACAATTCAGCCGGAGTTGCTCTTGACTCAAGCAGCACTAGTGCCAGCAGTACTCTCGACAGTGGCGAAATACTCGGTAGTGGTGGAGGAGTAAGCAGCGGAGGGGGCAGCAGCATCCTTGCTCAACGCTGCCATTTCGAACGCAACCGCTGCCGCGGAAGTGATAATGACATTGACGGCGACGGCGTAGAAGAATGGACATTTGACAATTGCCTGGGGTCTGAAGTTGCCGCTGCCGAAGACGTTATCTTACAAGCTTGCAATCTTTTAACTTCAGGCAAAATCACCGCAACATCCCAACCAGCATCTGTATCTTCGCTCGTAAGAGGACAACGAGTTGCTCTGGATGGCTCATTTCTCGTTGTAGACGATGAAAACGATGGCAGCAGCAGTGGTCACATGACGTACGGAGTCAGTTTGGCTTTAGATTCAACGCTCAGTGGATCACAAACGACTCCTTCTTCCTATGCCCTCCTATCGAGGAACTCGCCACAGTTGGTCAACCTTGGAGTTGTCTCTGACGTGAACCAATACGAGCTAAGTGCTTGCACTGGAGACTGGTATGCGATCAACGATGGAAACCCGTTCAACCTTCGCAGCTTTGGTGTTGACTACTCGCCGGTATAATATGAATGAATTCTAACAATTTATGCACGCATCAAATTATTTTTTTGAAGTGGTTGAACATTTCCTTTTTGCGTTGAGCCGTTATTCCATAAATACTCTTCACTTATAAAGGGTGTATTAATTTGTTTGTTTCGTTTCATTCTTTTGTCTGCCCATATCGTTGTCGTAGGCTTGCCCTTCCGTCGCTAGCTGTCAATGGGCCAACCAATCAACCACCCTGGCCTGCACATGTAGTTCAGATAGCGCTTACGTGGCAGATCTTTACCAGGTATTTTGTGTCCATGGTGCTACAGATTTGACGTCATATATTTAGGGCTCTAGTATGAGCTTTACTTTTTAGCGTCACTTGCATCCTCCTGGCGACACCACTTCGTCTCTTCCGTCGAAAGATACTTTCTTCAACTCGCATGAGTTTGCACCCTTTATTTCTACGATTTTTTTCTTTCCTTACTCGAGTTATGACGTCCACATTTCTTTCGTTTTGGTATGCGGCCCTACTTGAAGGGTTTTGCGGAATGCAGCGGAACTCCTGGACCAACTTTATCTCCCTTCCCCACTTCCCGCCCCTCGCGAGCTCCTTCTAGAGGACCGTCTCAGCTGCCCACTTGGGTTCCGAGCCCAGTGCCGACTTTCTTGCCGACCCTCGACACTCGGAACTGGTGAATCTTTAACATTTTTTTAAAACTTACGAACTTTAAGCGAGCATAATATTGCGTCGGTGGTGGTTTTGCAGCCACTGCTTTAAAACTTTTTTGCTTCCTTCTTTTCGCCCTTTTGTCTCAAACACAACATTCGCCTTTCTGTCAATTTAGATACATAATTTTTATGTCCGGATGCTGTTTTTGGTTGTTTTTGCACATGCAATAGGTTTGAGAAGTTGTTGCCCTCATCCAATGACGCTCAAGCTATCGTGCTTCTGAAAGCTGCTTCGCGAGACAACCCCATCGCGCTCATTGCCATCAGCTTCGCCGTGCTTCTAGTCCTAGGCTATTGCTTCTTTCGCTGCTGCTGCACGGCGCTAGTCCTGGAAGTCATCGATGACAACGTTGGCTGGTGCGTCCAAAGTTTTCTTACTAGTGCACTGCCTCAAGATCTAACATGAGAGGAAGTTTTTCTCCTTCCTTACCATCCACTCCCTTTTTATATTTGTTTTTTTTAAGTTTCTTGTTGTGCACGCCAATATGCTGATCTTCCAAACCCTCAACCAGGTGCTGGCTATTTTTGTTCCACCACCAAGAGCAAAAGCAAATGAATGCTCGTCTAACGGATCTCAGGCAACAACGCTTAAAAGATTGGGAACAAGTAAGACGAGGAGTACTTCGCTTACTCCAAACCTTTGAATAGTTTTTGCATAGGCACCCACAATACATACTCTTACCTACACACGAAGGCACACATGTATTTTCTATCGTAGACACGTATACTCCCCAAGAAGTATGCATTTTTTTCAACGTTTTGACCTCTTTCTTCAACCTCTTCTTCAATCTGCTGCATCTCAACCGCACCAGGAGCGGCTGCGGCGCAAGCTCTTAGGATTGGGTCCTCGCGGCGGCGGTGCCTACAACCACACTTTCGGGGGCAATGCCGGCGGGAGGAGTTGGAACAGCAACAGCGGCAGTGCGAGCAGTAGCAGTAGCGTCCTCGCCAGCCTGCACACCAGCAGTAGTATATTAGCGCAACAAGCGGCGAGTTTCATCGACAGGTGCGTTGTGCCGCTGTGGGGTTCTATTTCGATGCGATAATTTCCATTCCTCACTTGATTTTATTTCTTTTTGCCCTCTGTACTTTAAGTAGTTTTAGATTCGACTTTTTGGCCAAATTACGGTACCCTTGGTCTTTTCTTCCTGTTTATATTGTATTTGTGCCCATGCACTCACCCTACCATGCCACCCACATTCATTTACAATACAGCGGCCGCCTCCCCGCTGCCCACGAACTGTTGACCCAATCTTTGGAGCGCAAACCAGGCGACATTGACCTGCTGTTTCAGTTAGGGAGAGCTCACGAGCAAGGCGCAGACTATGAAATGGCGCTACAGCTAGGGTATGGAAAAGTGCTGATGATGGAACCGACCGATTGTGCGGCGTTGGCGAAGGTGATACCTATAGAATAAAAAGATTATGTATATATCGATGAATTCCATCAAATTTTCCCATTCTATTGACTTTTATTTCTATTGCTCTGCCCTTTTCGATTTTGTGCTGAAATGAATATTTAGTCTGGAGTATGTCATGAAGAGCTTGGAAACGATCGAAAGGCTATCGATCAGTACCGCACAGCTCTCAAGCTCTTGCGAGAAGTAGGGGAAGCAAAAACGGAAACGAAGAAGGCCAAAAGAGCGAGGGAAAAGAAGGAGAAGAAGGAAAAGAAAGAGCGCGAGAAGAAGGAAAGTGCTGGGATTGAGGAGGGCGACGATGATAAGGACAAAAACGAAGAAGGAGAAGGCGAGTCAAATGACTCTTCATCATCGTCATCGTCGAGCGAGGAAGAGGACGATGAAGAAAACGAAGACAAGTTAAACCAATCTACCAGCAAGAACGCGTATTTGACCCTAGAACAAGTGAGTTTATCTTCTCATCTCTCTCTTCTCCTACGTGCAACTTCAATTCAAGATAAAAAAATGATACAACCGCGAAATCTCTTCCTTCGTTTTACTATTCTGGTACCTCCACTCCCCCCCTGTAATTTATATTGCCCATGTACTAGGTCAAAGCTCTGGCGAAGTACACGTTGTTCAACCTGGGCCGCTGTTTCGAAGGCGCTAGCTATTATCAGGAAGCAACGGCGACCTACACGCAGGTGGTGTCCATCTCCGAGAAAGAGCTGGAAGAGTTGAACCATCTCGACGTGCATGACTTCCGCCAAAAAGCCAACAAAAACGACAACAACAACAACAACAGGTGTGGCGAAGTGTGGGTGCTATAGGGGTTTGCAAGCCTCGAGTGATGCGGGGAGATCTGGTTCATTGCTATTATTCATCTTTTCTTCTTTCTTTAAGCATGTAAGAGTGCAAACACGTTTTCTCAATGTCTTTTTGTTATCGAAGGCTGTGAACAGATGTTTTTTTTAATTGTGTACCGAGAAGATATCGTTGACATCACGAATACATGAATTTGACTGCCTGTATTTTCTATTTACATGTATAGCCGGTACAACGGTCGTACCAGCAACAGCGCCAGTAGCGGCATTGAACTCACGCGGCTACGACAGCAAAAGCGACGGCAGAACAGGAACAATGGCTCAGAGGGGGATTCGAATTCTTCCGAAGAAGAAAAGAACAATTCCGACGGAAACAGCAGCGGCTCCGGGTATAGCCTATGCTATGCATAAGATTGCTAGTATACGACATACGTTATTGCTTCCTTCATTGTTCAATTTGGGTATTGGTGCTGTATCATTTTGTCACTTGATTCACAAGTGACATTCTTTTCTTCCACCCAATCCGTCATTTTATTTCAACCAATTCTTCTCCACCTGTTGTGTTTTGTCGCCCCTCCCTATTCTAATCTCACCTATTATGTATATTCGTAGGTCGGACGTTGAATTGGCGCTCGGGAAATCAGCGGACGAACGCGAAGAGCTAGAAACAGCTGAGAGGCTCATGCTGGCGTACAAAAGAGACAAAGAAATTGAAGTCAAGGTGCCTTTGGGTGAAGATATCTGTTAAACACCATCCGATCCATCCTACCCATTGATTACGAATGAACTCTTAACATCCGAGTCTAATCATGATGTTTTCCTAAACATCTATTCTCTTGCGCTTCCTTCCTTCTCTGTCTCTACCTCCGTTCTATCTCTTTTCCCTTTTACTCCTTCAAGAACGACCTCGGCGAAGCCCTCTATCACTTGGCGCGCTTGCACGCAAAGCGCAAAGACCCGCAAGCGTCCGCGCACGCCCTCCAGAAGCTCGTTGACCTCACGCTGCGGCAACCCAGCGCCAATGCTCGCAACGGCCAAAGAATCGACCCCAGTGCCCTGGAAAACATGAAAAAACTGGTGAGAATGACATGCGCTCAACAATATATCGGTGAACTCGTGCGTTTGCGGCACTATATACGTAACAGATATTGTATAAATAGGAGGTAGTGTTTGCGATGTCTCATTCTTGCATTTGCTTCCTTACGCACTATCTTTATCTGTTATTTTCTTCAATTTTTAACTTGATCAACAATAGGCGCTCGCGTTAGCCGAATGTGGAGGCGAAGCAAACTTCAACCGCGCCGCCGCGCTATTTCAAGAGCATATCATATTAGGGCAAGAGGACGACGAAGTGAAGGACCCCCGCAATTACTTCGAGCTGGGACGCATCTTGCAAAAGAACCAAAAAGCAAACGAGGCGATCGATATTTACAAGGTACTGCAGTACATGTATATTTAGCCCACCTAGTCCATGTCGCTGAGAAAATTATGTTCTTGTTTCGGTCTGTTTTCCCACATATTTTTCCCTTGTCCTTGTGTCGTTCTGCTATACTCTTTGTCGTGTTTTCCATTCTTCTTGAATACTCACCATTTATTATATCGTTTGTTTTTGCCTTCTTTCTGTGTACTCACAGAAATGTTTGAGTTTAGACCCCCTATACCCCAATGCCTTGACCAATTTGGGCTTGGCCTACGAGTCCGTCGGGAATTTGTTGGAAGCCGAAAAAGCGTACAAGCGCAGCATGAAAGTGACGCCGCGGGACGAAGAGACCCTGGAATTGCTCGCCCGATGCCACTTAGCCCGAGGCAAACACCGTGATGCCGTTACGGCGTTTACCAAGCTTCGCGACCTTCTGCCGGAGGATTTAGAGGTACGTAGGTACACGATTTGGAAGCCCCCCCCGTTTGCTTATCTATTTACTTAGTAGCTAGAGTACGTTTATAGGCAATGTCTGATGGCCCAAAAATGAACTTCTCGTAGTACTTGAGCAAAGCGTTGTGCGTATAAAATTCACTGGGCTTGTTTTCATTTTGAATTTTTACGGTAATTGTCCTTACCTCATATTTGTTGGGGGGGCATTCGAACGCATTGAACGTCAAAAGGCTTGTCTCATCTTTTAATTCTCATGATATCAAAAGGTGCAACGCCAGCTGAGCCGCGCGCTCCGCAAGGGGGGAAACGTGGAAGCGGCTTTAGACACTTTGGAGAAACTTTTGGACGAGGACCCCGACTATTTGCCGGGCCTGGTGGACTATGCATGGCTCCTCGAAAAAGTGAGCGACTTCGTGTACGCTCGCTATTCGATGCTCGTCAACCTATTTATTGCTTTTGTGCCAGATCTTGACTTCCGTTCGTTCGTTCAGCGCTTTATTCATGTTTGAATGAATTGTTTAAAGATAGTTAAACGGAATTGTACTACATGGGTTTATCATTGACATTTTTCTCTTTGTCCTTTCACGATGCCTTCTGTTTAGACCCTAAGCTTCGATGACGCTCTCGCCGCATACGCCGATGCCTTAGCTTTGGTCGAATCCGACTCCGATCCGAGGCCACGGCATGCAATCGTGATGGCAGTGAAGCGATGCGAACACGCGCGGGATAAAATTGCCTCGAAAGGTAAAGCAGCGGGTCTGAATGACCTGGAAGCCCTGATGAGCGAAGAGGCACTGCGAGAAATCATGGAAGGAGACGATTCGTTTGAAAACCTTTTCAGCAACAGTGGAAGCGGCAACGGTGGGAAGCGAGGCAACCACAGCAGCAGTAATGGTGGGTTGTTAGCGACCCTCGGCGAAGGCGATGAAGAAGATGACGACGACGAGGGTGTGGCGGGCACGGGTCGACTGCGATGGGGAAGCAACGAGGTTGGTGCCTCAATAACTTTGATTATTGCTGTCTTGAAATTGAAGATGAAGGGTGCGATCTTACTTAATGAATCCCTGTTTGTATTTGCACCTTAATGATGCTTTAGTATTTGTTCAGATTCATAACTCATACGCATGAATTCATTCTCCCATGGCCACAGGTAATGCGAAGCGAAGATGTCGACGAGCGCGTCTCCAAAGAACTTGGTTCGCGCAGTGGCGACGACAGTGACGACGACGACGACCATCGACCCAAAACGCCTTCTTGCAAAGGCGGTCATGGCCTCAAGCCGTACACGGCGCCTACAGACGCGCTCAAGTGCGACAAGTGCAAAGTGAAGATGTCCAAGGGCGCCGATTTCTACGGCTGCAAACCCTGCGTAGCCACGGTTTGTGTGGCGTGTTTTACTGCAGGCGGCGGCGAAGTCGAGAGGTAAAGGATATAACAATTTCAAAAAAATAAAAAAACTCTTCATGTTGCATATTTAGGATTGGACGTACAAACACTTCAGTGCATTATTTGTTTGAATGTAATTCTTTGTTTGCTGGGTGCCACAGCATCTGTAGTGACAAATCTTGATATGTTTGTACTTATTTTGTCTGTTGATGAAATCAAATTGAATAGGGAGGCGAACTGCGCCGGTCAGCACGGCCTTCGCCCTTACAAGGTGCTTGGCGACCACTTCCAGTGCCAAGGTTGCACCACGTATATGCCACGTGGCACTCCCTTGCGCGGCTGCAAGACATGCGACTACAACTTGTGCATCGTATGCTTTGAGGTGCTTAATATTCCTTTTAAGCATGTAGAACAGTCAGTCGATGACGCTTTGGTGTTCATAGAGATTAAAATGTATGCGTGCATGCAATACGTTGGATTCTAAGTACGTGTGTATTCATGTAGCTATCATGTTCTTGCATACGAAGAATAGGCCATGTTTTCTATTACCCAAGATATTTATCACCGAAACATACAACTACTTATTAACTACGCAGGTGCCACCCGAGAACGTGGCAACGTCCGAAAAAGGCAAAGGAAGTGACGCCGAGGGTGCCAAGGCTAACTGCCCGGGCAAACACGGCCTGCGGTCCTACGAAGCCCCCACCGACAGTTTGTCGTGCGGCTCGTGCGCCAACCGCATTGCCAAGGCTGAAAACATGCACGGCTGCAAGACCTGCCGCACGACCCTGTGCCAGCGGTGCTTCGACAACCCCGCCCATGCGTCAAGGCCTACGTGCCCGGGAAAACACGGCTTGCGACCTTACAGCGCTCCCAATGACGCCATGGCATGCGATACCTGCAAGAAAAACCTAAAAAAAGGGGATGGAATGCACGGATGCAAGCAATGCCAGGTTACAATTTGTGCGAATTGTTTCTCTGCTCCTACAAGCCCTAGTGTCAATTGCCCGGGTAAGCATGGATTGCGTACATACAACTCTCCGAACGATACAATGGCATGCGATACGTGCAAGAAGGGGCTGAAAAAGGGTGATGGAATGCACGGTTGCAAGCAATGTCAAGTTACGATATGCCGTGACTGCTTCAAGGCATCTGCAGTTCAGAGCTCGAATGAAGCAAATTGCCCAGGTAAACATGGATTGCGTACGTACAATGCTCCGAACGATACAATGGCATGCGATACATGCAAGAAGGGCCTCAAAAAGGGTGATGGAATGCACGGTTGTAAGCAATGTCAAGTTACGATGTGCAGGAACTGTTTCAAAGCTACTATGAGTACGACTGTAGGCAGTAAGAACTGCCCAGGAAAGCACGGACTTCGCATCTACACTGCCCCAAACGACACGATGGCGTGCGACGTTTGTAAAGCAGGCCTGAAAAAAGGTAACGGAATGCACGGATGCAAGAAGTGCCAGTTCACGATGTGCCGCAGTTGCTTTGAGACTCCTTTACCTGAAGGCACAGTTGAGACAAACTGCCCCGGGAAACACGGCCTACGCAATTATACCGCGCCGAACGATTCAATGACCTGCGATACGTGCAAGAAGGGCCTAAAGAAAGGGGATGAGATGCATGGTTGCAAGAATTGCCTAGTTACGATGTGCCGAGAATGCTTCAAGAATCCAAAGAAAGCGTCATCTGAGACAGCGAATTGCACAGGAAAACACGGCTTGCGGACATACAACGCCCCTAATGATAGCATGTCGTGCGATACCTGCAAGAAGTGTTTGAAAAAGGGTGACGGAATGCACGGATGCAAGCAATGTCAAGTTACGATGTGTAGGGACTGCTACATTATTTCGCCTCCAACTGAAAATGTCAACTGCCCTGCCAAGCACGGACTTCGCCGATACACCGCTCCAAATGACGCCATGAAGTGCGACTTTTGCTCGAAAAGCATGGCTAAGGGCGATACCTTCCGCGGGTGCAAGAAGTGCAGCGTTACTTGTTGTGCGGAGTGCTATTCACAGGGTGTGCAGAATAAAGAGAGCAAGTCAGCTTTTTCGATTTTATCACCTTTGTCGCTCCTTACTTCGTCGTCGGGACACAAAGAAAGGAGCGAAAGCTTTGACTTCGATTCAATTGGTGGGAGTGCGAAAACGCTGCGCGAAAAGCGCGAAGAGCGTGAAGCTGGCGACAACCTCGTCGACGAAAAGCCTTCGTTTGGCATGGATCCTCGTGAAATGACGGGCCTCGGAGACTTGTTTGGAGCGCAAGCGAAGCCGAAACAACAAGAAAAGCGTACCTCAGTTGGCCGAACTTGCCGCGGAAAGCATGGTCTTCGGCCGTACAAAACTCCTAATGCCAGCATCGTGTGCGATGCGTGCAAGACCAAATTAGGACGCGCCGTGGATTTCAAAGGGTGCAAAACTTGCGGAGAATCCTTTTGCCTTGCATGTGCTGCTCAACCGCTACCGAAATCGGATGAACGAAACTGTACAGGGCAGCATGGTAAGTTATATCTCACGCTTTTGTGTATTTCAAAGGCCCGTTTCTAATGCAATCACCTCTACTCTTAAACCAACCTAGGTCTTCGGCCGTACAATGCACCTAACGATAGCATGGAGTGTGGTGGTTGCAAAGCTCGTATGAAGAAAGGCGACCCTTTCCGAGGCTGTAAAACATGTAAAGAGTTTTTCTGCGCTGCATGTGCTTCAACGCCTGATACTGCTACAGAGAAGGAGCGCAACCCAAGCAGCTTCTTCGAGAATGTGTCACAATCTCTTGGAGGAAGATCGGGCAGCAGTGAACACAAGGAGTCCGATGAACCTCGCAACTGTTCAGGGCGGCACGGTGCGATATATACACTTTCAAGAATGAATTCACGTATCTTGTAATATTCATGTTTTCTATTTCGAATCAATATAGGTCTCCGGCCGTACAGTGCGCCTAATGATAGCATGGAGTGTGGTGGTTGCAAAGCTAGTATGAAGAAAGGCGACCCTTTCCGAGGCTGCAAAACATGCAAAGAGTTTTTCTGCGCTGCATGTGCCTCGACGCCTGATACTACGACGGAGAAGGAGCGCAATATGAGTAGTTTTGAGCCTTCTTTTGCTTCATCACCTTCACTACTGGATCATGACATTCCTGATTTAGCCTCAAACACGATACATGACAGCAATGACACAGCTTTGAATGATGGATCCAAAGCTATTTCTGTACAACGTAGTAATTTTGATGACAGCGATAATGCAAATACGAGTGCTGACGAAACTCATATGACAGCAGCAGAAAAAGCAAAGCATGAGAAGGAAGAGAAAAAACGTCTTGATCTTGAAGAGAAAGATTGCAAGAAACAGGAGGCTGCAGAAGCCGCAGAAAAGCTTAAACTTGAGAAGGAAGAGAAGAAGCGAATTGAGCTTGAAGAGAAAGAACGCAAGAAGCAGGAGGCTGCAGAAGCCGCAGAAAAGCTTAAACTTGAGAAGAAAGAGAAGAAACGTCTTGAACTCGAAGAGAAAGAGCGCAATAAACAGGAGGCTGCTGAAGCTGCAGACAAGTTTGAATTTGAGAAGGAAGAGAAGAAGCGCCTTGAACTCGAAGAGAAGGAGCGCAATAAACAGGAGGCTGCTGAGGCTGCAGAAAAGCTTAAACTTGAGAAGGAAGGGAAGAAGCGCCTTGAACTCGACGAGAAGGAGCGCAAGAAACAAGAGGCTGCTGACATGGCAGAAAAGTTGAAGCGCGAGAAGAATGAAAAGGAAAAACTTCTTGCCGAGGAGAAAGAACGCAAAATTAGTGCAGGAGAGGAACCCGATAAGAGTCCGGATGTCGTCTCAAATTGCTCTGGAATGCATGGTCTCAAGCATTACGAGGCACCTTCAGACAAGATGAAGTGTAGTACTTGCAGCAGTAAATTGTTCAAGGGCGATGTGTTTTATGGTTGCAAACCCTGTAAAGCCACCATCTGCAAAGCATGTTACTCAAAGCCTGTCAGTGGTTCTGGATCGGTTCCCGCCGCAGTATCAGCCGCCACTATGGTGGCGAATTGTTCGCACGGAGGTCTCAAGACTTACCAATCGCCTTCCGACAAACTCCGTTGCGGGGCGTGCGCCGTTCTCTTACCAAAAGGAGCCGAATTCTTGGGTTGCAAGTTATGCAAGGCTACGCTGTGTCTAGCTTGTTTTGGGCACGGGGGCTCCCAGAAGGATTCGATTCACGAAGAAGTGAAGGAGGTTTCCAAAGGCACGGGCGGAGAGTCAAAACTTGGACTTGATACCGAAGAAGCAACGCATGATATAAACCATAAGAGTCGACTGGAATCAGAGAAAGCTGAGCACTCACAACTTGTGGCTGCAGAAGCAGCAGGAAAAGCAAAGCACGAGAAGGAAGTGAAAAAGCGCCTTGAACTCGAAGAGAAAGAACGCACGAAACAAGAGGCAGCTGAGGCGGCAGAAAAGCTTAAACTTGAGAAGGAAGAGAAGAAGCGAATTGAGTTCGAAGAGACAGAGCGTAAGAAACAGGAGGCTGCTGAGGCTGCAGAAAAGCTTGAACTTGAAAAGGAAGAGAAGAAGCGCCTTGAACTCGAAGAGAAGGAGCGCAAGAAACAAGAGGCTGCTGAGGCTGCTGAAAAGGCAAAGCATGAGCTCGAAGCTATAAAGCGACTCGAAGCTGAGGACAAAGAACGAAAAAAGCGCGAGGCTGTAGAAGCTGCAGAGAAGCTTAAATTAGAGAAGGAAGAGAATAAACGACTAGAGCTTGAAGTGAAAGAACGCAAGAAACAAGAGGCTGCTGAGGCGGCAGAAAAGCTTAAATTTGAGAAGACAGAGAAGAAGCGCCTTGAAGATGAAGAAAAAGAGCGCAAGGAACAGGAGGTTGCCGAGGCGGCAAAAAAGGCGAAACGTGAGAAAGATAAAGCTCAGGCAGAAATTGACGATAAGGAGCGTATTCGAGAAGAAGTTGCCAAGTCTGCTGAGCGAAATACAAGTCTCAAGCTGTCTACTTCGCATGAATCCGTTACTGATAGCGGCACAAGCAATTGCTCCGGTTTGCATGGACTCAAAAGCTATCAGGCACCCTCAGACAAGATGAAATGTAGTTCATGCAGTAGCAAGTTGGCTAAAGGTGATACATTCTACGGTTGCAAACCTTGCAAAGCCACCATCTGCAAAGGGTGTTATTCTGAGTCATCTTCATCTGCAACTGAGGCTGGCAACTCCTCTCGTCTATCTGGCTCATCTTCATCTCCAGCTGTGGCTCCTTCGAGTGCACCAAGATCTTCCAGTGCTGGCAGCTCTTTGTGCGAACACGGGCACAAGAGTTACCAGGCACCTTCGGGCAAAATGAAGTGCTCGAAGTGTGCGCGAGCTATGACCAAAGGAGACACTTTCTACGGTTGTAAACCATGCAAATCATCGGTCTGCACCACTTGTTACGATCGCCACAACGGCAGCACGTAACTCATGACGAAAACCAATTGCGCTTGCGGTGATTATAAATTATAAAAGAGTTCCTGATGCTTGAGATATGCAAGGATGTACTATATACACCACGGTGGATTGCATTCAGAGATACAGTTCAGGTGAGATAACAGGCAACCCCATACAAGTACAGACTATAGAAAGTCATAGAAAGGAAAGCAGAAAAACAACAACAACACAAAGCACAAAGGCGCATGAACTACAAACTATATATTCCTGATATATACATATAAACGGGATCTAGAAGCTAGAAGTAGGTGTGGCTCCTACTAGGAATAGGGGGAATTCATAAGAAAACCAACTTTTCCAAATCGTAATAAAAGTGTGATTTTTTTCGCTGGATAGTTCCAAGATACCCAGGATAGA
>Ga0136554_1000363_pt1 | contig 16775 bp, 10 predicted proteins | sample AntRauTorckE5431_FD_104637 | JGI IMG/M metagenome (GOLD analysis project Ga0136554, IMG submission 104637) | Saline lake microbial communities from Rauer Islands, Antarctica - Metagenome Torckler E5 #431 | ecosystem: Environmental > Aquatic > Non-marine Saline and Alkaline > Saline | place...
AGTACCGTCTTTTGCTTCTACGAAGATTTCGCGGTTACCCCGCTTAATTCCTCCAAAACTTACGACTCCGTCGATTTCAGAAACAACCGCTGGGTTAGATGGGTTACGAGCTTCAAATAATTCCGTTACACGTGGAAGACCACCTGTAATATCACGGTTCATGTTAATAGCTCTTGGAATCTTAGCAAGTGTTTGACCCGCGGTGATTTTAGCTCCGTCATCTACAAGAATACGAGCACCAACTGGTAAGTTATACGAACGGGTTTCTCCGTTTTTCAAGTTTACCAAAATTGCTGGGTTCATGGTACGGTCTTTAGAATCCGTAATTACTTTATCACGGAAACCTGTTTGACCATCAGACTCCTCGCGGAGTGTAATACCTTCAACTATTGCATCGTACTCAACAGTACCTTCCAAATCAGAGATAATAGCGGCGTTAAACTGATCCCAATGGCAAATCTCTGTTCCTTTTTCAACCTTGTCTCCATCTATAGCAGTTAAGATAGCACCGTAAGGAACATTATTTGTAATTAAAACAACGTTGGTTCCTTCTTCGATAATACGAACCTCACCACGTCGTCCAACTACGATAGTTGCTTCTTTACCGTCTTTATCAAATCCTAAGACTGTACGAACATCTTCCATTTGAATAGTACCGTCAAACTTCGCTTTCAGGTTAGCATCAACCGAAATGTTCATGGCTGTACCACCTGTGTGGAAAGTACGAAGCGTAAGCTGCGTACCCGGCTCTCCAATTGATTGAGAAGCAATTACACCAACGGCCTCTCCTATGTCAGCCATACGGCCTGAAGCAAGGTTACGTCCGTAGCACGTTGCACAAACACCTACCTGAGTTTCACAAGTAAGAGCCGAGCGAATTTCTACCGTATCAATTGCAGAATGATCAAGAGCGATAGCGATATCCTCCGTGATTTCTTCACCTGCTTTAATGATTAGTTCTTTTGTACGTGGATCAACCAAGTCAAATACCGAAGTACGACCTAATACTCGCTCAGATAACGGCTCAACGATTTCCTCGTTATCTTTCAAAGCAGATACTTCAATACCTCTTAATGTTCCGCAATCAGTTTCGTTAATTACAACGTCCTGAGCTACGTCGTGCAGACGACGAGTTAAGTAACCCGCATCGGCGGTTTTAAGAGCTGTATCGGCAAGACCTTTACGAGCACCGTGCGTTGAGATAAAGTACTCAAGTACATCAAGACCTTCTTTAAAGTTAGAAAGAATCGGATTCTCAATAATTTCTCCAACTGATCCTGCAATGTTTTTCTGCGGCTTAGCCATCAGACCACGCATACCACCCAACTGACGAATTTGCTCTTTAGAACCACGGGCTCCTGAGTGCATCATCATATATACTGAGTTGAAACCTTGATCATCGTTTTCAAGCTGAGTAAGTAGTGTCTCTCTCAAACGAGTGTTTACACGCGTCCAAATATCAATAATTTGGTTATAACGCTCACGTTCTGTAATGATACCAATCATGTAGTTGCTCTGAACGGTTTCCACTTCACCACGAGCATTTTCTACTAATTGAGGTTTTTCCTCAGGAATCATGATATCACCTAAGCCGATAGATAAACCACCGGTAAAGGCTTTCTGGAAACCAAGCGTTTTAATATCATCCAAAAACTTCGCCGTACGGGCAAAACTTACTTCTTTGAATACATTACGGATAATTGTCTGAAGTTTCTTCTTCGTCAATAATTCGTTGATATAACCAACCTCTTCTGGTACAAACTCATTGAAGAGTACGCGTCCAGCTACGGTTTCTATAATTTTTTGTTCGAATTCGCCGCTGGCGTTTTTCAGTCTTACACGGCATTTAACAAATGCGTGTTGTGAAATAGAACCCTCATTCATCGCGATGATGACCTCTTCCGGCGAATAAAATATTTTATCTTCTCCTTCGATTTTCTCGTTTTCTGTCGAACGCTTTCCTTTCGTCACATAATAAAGACCCAGTACCATGTCTTGTGATGGTACAGTAATTGGAGCACCATTGGCAGGGTTGAGGATGTTGTGCGACGAAAGCATCAATACAGAAGCTTCCAAAACGGCTTCGTGTCCGAGTGGAACGTGAACCGCCATTTGGTCACCGTCAAAGTCAGCGTTAAAAGCTGTACAAACTAACGGGTGTAATTGAATCGCTTTACCTTCAACCATCTTAGGTTGGAATGCCTGAATACCTAAACGGTGAAGCGTAGGAGCACGGTTAAGCAAGACTGGGTGACCTTTCAATACGTTCTCAAGGATATCCCAGATGACAGCATCTTTGCGGTCAACTATTTTCTTCGCTGACTTTACGGTCTTAACGATTCCTCTTTCAATCAGTTTTCTGATAATGAACGGCTTGAACAATTCTGCCGCCATATCTTTGGGTAGACCGCACTCATGCAATTGCAGCTCAGGACCTACCACGATAACCGAACGACCAGAATAGTCAACACGCTTACCTAATAGGTTTTGACGGAAACGTCCTTGCTTGCCTTTCAGCATATCTGAAAGTGACTTCAAAGCACGGTTACCATCCGAACGTACTGCGTTAACTTTACGTGAGTTGTCAAATAATGAATCGACAGCCTCTTGTAGCATTCGCTTCTCGTTACGAAGGATTACTTCAGGAGCTTTTATTTCCAACAAACGCTTCAAACGGTTGTTACGGATGATCACACGACGGTAAAGGTCGTTAAGGTCAGAAGTTGCAAATCGACCACCATCTAACGGCACTAATGGGCGTAATTCTGGAGGAATAACTGGTACCATTTTGATTATCATCCACTCAGGACGGTTCTCAATACGGGTTTTAGCATCACGGAAAGCTTCAACCACACGAAGACGCTTTAACGCTTCAGTCTTACGCTGCTGTGATGTATCAGTTGATGCCTGATGACGTAGCTGATTAGAAAGTGTATCAAGTTTCAGACGAGATAGAAGCATTTCTAACGCCTCCGCTCCCATTTTAGCGATAAACTTGTTGGGATCCTCATCAGGAAGCATTTGGTTCTCGCGAGGTAGTTTGTCCAAAATGTCTAAGTACTCTTCTTCCGTTAGGAAATCCATGTACTCAATACCATCTTCACCTTTCACACCCGCTTGAACTACAGCGTAACGCTCATAATAAATGATTTGATCAAGCTTCTTTGTAGAAAGCCCTAACAAATAACCAATCTTGTTTGGTAAACTACGGAAGTACCAGATATGAGCAACGGGAACCACTAATTCGATGTGTCCCATACGCTCGCGACGTACTTTCTTTTCGGTAACTTCTACACCACAACGGTCACAGATAATACCCTTATAACGAATACGCTTATATTTTCCGCAATGACATTCCCAGTCCTTCACAGGTCCGAATATTCGCTCGCAGAAGAGACCGCCCATTTCGGGCTTGTACGTCCGGTAGTTGATGGTTTCGGGTTGCGTAACCTCTCCAAACGAACTCTCTAGAATTGACTCCGGCGACGCCAAACTAATGGTTATGCTTTGGAAGTCACTGTTGAATTTTTTGTTTTTTCTTAGAGACATTTAAACTATTTTTAATAGTAAACAAAAGGTGAAAAATTTTAACTGCCGTGCCGAACATTCCAGACAATATCTGTGCTGGAATAAGTCGGGACACCATTATTGTACTTGCAAATTATCAATTCATAAACCCCTTCTTCAAGATCAAGTTTCGGAATAAACACATCGAACTCATTGCTGAAAGCAAATGGATTTCGGCTTTCCAAGACTTTTCGCTTGGGATAATATGCGTACATTTTATCGTCAGAACGTATTAAATAGTAAGTACCATCTAATACCTTTCCTCCGGCATTCTCTTCAACTAAATACATTCCAGACTCAGTCTGATTGTAAGTAATCGAATAGTCTTGGTTTTCGTTTAATGAAAAATCATCTATCGAATCCCATTTCTTATGTATTTCGGTTGCTGGAAAAACGTAAGCACCACTTTTCTTCAATGCTTCATCAATAGTCTTCTGAAAAACGTAGTAATCAGCGTAATATTGGTGTTTTTCGTGCAATCCATTTTTATAATGATTGAACTTTTCCGTTGCTAAAAGTTTCGCTCGGTCAGATGCTGATTCAGTAAACCTGAAAATACTCAGGGCATAAACCACCACTATCCCAGCCAAAATAACTCTTCGCTGCGACAAACTCAACTTATCTACAAACCAACCGTAAACAATTCCCAAACCAATGAACGAATAGTACCGATGGTTTGAAACAAGCATAGTATATTCTGGATTATCTCCAATTCTACTTATCGCAATTACAGCGGTAGTAAAGAGTAAAAACCCAGTAGCACCTAACGTAAAAATTGCAGTAACGTCTGTGCGATTTCTTATGATAACCAAGAGTGCTTTTATCGCAACCCAAATTACTAGCCCAGCAGTGATTATTCCAGCTATCATCGGTACGGTGTTTAACCAAAACGTAGATGAAGAGTAAAATAAATCAGCCCAACCACCCCACACGTACAAAAACCCAAGAATAACATCTGAAGTCTTGTAAAGCAGGTTATCTAATGAACCTTCAGAAAGTGTTTGTCGATAATCAGTGAAGTAAATCAAGAAGATTACCCCGCTAAATGCTAACCAAATGAAGAAGAATTTATACGACTTCTTGATTAATAAAACCACTATTCCGAATAGTATTCCGAATAAGCCGCTCCCAAAAGAGAATGCACCTAAAAATCCGGTCAAGAAGGCAATGTTCCGCAGTTTCCTATTATCTTGAACTAACAGATACATAGTTAGTAAACTGTAGCACAAAGCAGGAAGATACTGACAAGAGGCATTTGCCCAAGCAATTATTATGTAAATGTGCAGCGGGAACATTAGGTAGAGTATCGGAAGCAGTTTTTTGTAACCTCGTCCCCGACTAAACACATAAAGCACCAAAGCACACATTCCGAAAACGGCTAAACTGCCATACAGCGGGTAATAATTGAACTTGATTTCACCAAACAAACTATACTGAAGGATACTCAATGAACTTAGAATCGGAAAACGGTATTCATTTTGTTGCGAAAAGAGTACTTTAATCGTTTCACTAAATGAGTCGGCTTTCAGATAACCCGCAAACGGGTTTCCAATCATATTATAGTCATCAAGCACAATCAGATTTTGTGCGAATGTCCCAACGAAAACAATGAACACTACGGGCGGTATTAACCAAAAGATTATTGTTAAATATTTACCCAGCTTATCTAACAACATTCACTTTATAATTTTACTTACTTTAGTAGTAAGTATGTACATCGGCTTTGCGTAAAACTTATGCAGCATTACGGATACCATTATCATTAAAGATTACCTGGTGTAAACTTTTTCAAATTCACAGTTCTAGGTTTCGTAAGTTGACGTGTGAAATAAATACAACGCACAACCTACTTTGCCGAGTAGTACCAAGAGCTTCTTCTAAAGCTGAAACCAACCACCATTACCATTAGTGCGAAGGTTACTCCTGAGTAAAACTTTAGCTTCTCACTCTGTGGTAGTTTTCGGTAAACTACAGAAGTACTTTCACCAAGAAAGACGGAGTATTTACTAACAGGGACATATGCCAAAACAAATCTCCCAGAGACAATACTACGACTAACAACGTGATTGCCGCCATCAATGCGAATATAGCTAAAGCATAGATTGGGTAAATCCTCGCTATCCTTCATGTGAAGTACTTTTAAAATACCCTGCTTTATCATCCTCAAGTTTATCATGATGTGATAAATCGAGAGTAAATCCTGATAATACGAAAAAGAACGTAATCGCAAAAGCCGTAAAAGTGGATTAAACCACGCATCGTCAACAAGTCAACTCGGTTTTGTGTGGTCTACCATAATGATAAACGCCGATATAAACCTTGGAAATATTTAGTTGTTCGATTCTATTACTTTACGTCATTACGTCCTTTTTCGCAAATCTATTTATTATTATTTAAGTGTAATCTCCAATGCCAATCCACGTAATTCGTGAATTAATACATTGAACGATTCCGGAATATTCGCTTTCGGAAGGTTTTCACCTTTCACGATTGCTTCGTAAGCTTTCGCTCTTCCGATAACATCATCTGACTTTAACGTCAGGATTTCACGCAGGATGTGCGAAGCACCGAATGCCTCTAATGCCCAAACCTCCATTTCTCCAAAACGTTGACCACCAAATTGTGCTTTACCACCTAACGGCTGCTGCGTAATAAGTGAGTAGGGTCCGATAGAACGCGAGTGCATTTTATCATCAACCAAGTGACCTAGTTTCAGCATATAGATGATACCGACTGTTACCATTTGGTCGAACTCTTCTCCGGTAAGACCGTTATAAAGTTTTGTGCGACCGTTTGCAGGCAATCCAGCTTCCACTAGTTCAGCATCAACTTCCGCCGATGTTGCTCCATCAAAAATAGGCGTTGCGTAACGGCGACCAAGCTTTTGACCTGCCCAACCAAGGGCTGTCTCGTATAACTGCCCGATGTTCATACGAGATGGTACACCAAGTGGGTTAAGTACAATGTCAACAGTCGAACCGTCTTCTAAGAAAGGCATATCTTCGTCACGAACAATACGGGCAACAACCCCTTTGTTACCGTGACGCCCCGCCATCTTATCACCAACTTTCAACTTACGCTTCTTAGCGATATAAACTTTAGCTAATTTCACGATTCCAGCAGGCAATTCATCACCTACTTCAAGTACAAAGCGGTTACGCTTAAATACTCCGATAATTTCGCTGCGGCGACTCAAGTAGTTCTTCACTAATTGAATCAACAAGTCGTTGGTATGAGTATCATCAACACAACCTTCAAGAATAATATCACCAAGTAAATTGGCTTCTTCCGGTACGTTATATGAGCTTTCGTCAACGTAATTATTCTTTTCAGGGAATAAGTTATTACTAACGTTTGAACGGTTGAATTTCACTCCCTTTGAGATTAACTCATCGCCAAACTTATGCTTAATTCCTTTACTAGTTTTGCTTTCGAGTAATGTGACCATCTTGTCAATCATTTCTCCTTTGAGAGCTGTCAACACACGACTGTGCTGAACCATCAAGACCTTAACTTCTTCTTTGTGCTTCACACGCTCTTCTTTCGATGGGCGGGAGAATAATTTAGTATCAATAACGACACCACGAAGTGAAGGAGAGGCTTTCTTAGAAGCATCTTTTACATCTCCGGCTTTACCGCCAAAGATTGCACGAAGAAGCTTCTCTTCCGGAGTTGGATCAGATTCTCCTTTCGGAGTAATTTTACCAATCAGAATATCACCTTCTTTAATGTGCGTTCCAGTGCGAACGATACCGTTCTCATCTAAATTCTTAATCGCATCTTCCGATACGTTAGGTATTTCAGAAGTTAATTCTTCCTGTCCACGCTTTGTATCGCGTACTTCAAGGTCGAATTCTTCAATGTGGATTGACGTAAAAATATCTTCACGAACTACACGCTCAGAGATTACAATCGCATCCTCAAAGTTATACCCTTGCCACGGCATGAAGGCTACCATCATGTTACGTCCGAGAGCAAGTTCACCACCTTGCGTAGCATAACCTTCTACTAATACTTCACCTTTAGAAACGCGTTCGCCTTTCAAAACAAGCGGGCGTAGGTTAATGCAAGTATCTTGGTTTGTACGACGGAATTTGATTAGGTCATACGTTTTGAAATTTGTTTCAAAGTTGACCAAAGTCTGCTCATCTGTCCAATCGTATTTTACGATTACTTTATCAGCATCTACGTATTCAATAACTCCTTCGCCTTCGGCAACTACCAATGTACGGGAATCTCGAGCCAAACGACCTTCCAGACCAGTACCTACTACCGGAGCTTCCGGACGAAGTAATGGAACTGCCTGACGCTGCATGTTAGAGCCCATCAAGGCACGGTTTGCATCATCATGTTCTAAGAAAGGAATCATGGAAGCCGCAACAGATACAATCTGATTCGGAGCGATGTCCATATAATCAATTTCGGTAGGATCTTTCAGAGGAAAGTCACCTTGGAAGCGACATTTTATCTCTTCTGCAATGAAGTTACCTTTTTTATCTACGGGAACCGCCATTGCGATGTTCTTACCGTCTTCTTCTTCTGCGGTCAGGTACTTATATTCACCCGTTACTTTACCCTTGTTCAACTCCAAGTAAGGCGTCTCAATGAAGCCCATGGTATTGATTTTGGCAAACGTACAAAGTGACGAAATCAAACCAATGTTTGGTCCCTCAGGAGTTTCAATGGTACAAAGACGACCGTAGTGAGTGTAGTGAACGTCACGAACCTCAAAACCAGCACGCTCACGAGAAAGACCACCAGGTCCAAGAGCCGACATACGACGCTTGTGAGTAATCTCCGCTAATGGGTTGGTCTGATCCATGAACTGCGATAACTGATTTGTTCCGAAGAAAGAATTAATTACCGACGAAAGCGTACGGGCGTTAATCAAATCAACAGGCTTGAAATCTTCGTTATCACGAACATTCATACGCTCTTTGATAGTACGTGACATACGGGCAAGTCCAACGCCAAACTGGCTAGAAAGTTGCTCACCTACTGTACGTACACGACGATTAGATAAGTGGTCAATATCATCAACTACTGCTTTCGCATTAATCAAACCGATAAGGTACTTAACAATCTTAATAATATCTTCAGTGGTAAGCACCCGCTTTTCTAACGAAGTCTCTAAATTGAGTTTCGTGTTAATACGGTAGCGACCTACTTCACCCAAGTCATAACGCTTATCTGAGAAGAATAAACCCTGAATAATTTCGCGGGCAGTTGCTTCGTCAGGAGCTTCAGTATTACGAAGTTGACGGTAAATTTGCTCAACGGCTTCTTTTTCGGAGTTTGAACTATCCTTTTGAAGCGTATTATAAATGATGTTATAATCAGCTATGTTGGCATCTTCGCGGTGAACGATAATTGACTTTTGATCTGAATCGATGATTAAATCAATATCTTCTTCAGTTATATCAGAATCACGCTCTAATATAATCTCGTTACGGTCAATCGAAACCACTTCACCTGTGTCTTCATCTACGAAGTCTTCCGTCCAAGTTTTCAAAACTCGAGCGGCCAATCGGCGACCAACGGCAGTTTTCAAGTCTTTCTTTTTTGCCATTATTTCTTCTGACAAATTGAAAAGATCTAATATCTTCTTGTCAGAACCAAAACCAATGGCACGTAATAGCGTAGTAACCGGGAATTTCTTCTTACGGTCAATATAGGCATACATTACATTATTCACGTCAGTCGAGAATTCAATCCACGAACCTTTCATCGGAATTACACGAGCCGAATAAAGCTTTGTTCCGTTGGTGTGCTTACTCATAGAGAAAAACACGCCTGGTGAACGGTGCAATTGTGATACGATAACTCGCTCAGCTCCGTTAACGACGAATGAACCACGAGATGTCATGTAAGGGATATGACCCAAAAACACTTCTTGCTCGATAGTTTCGAATTCTTCGTGATCAGGATCATTACATTCCAAACGGAGTTTGGCTTTCAAGGGCACTGAATACGTTAATCCACGGTCAATACACTCGTCGATAGAGTATTTTGGTGGGTCAATAATATAATCTACGAAGTGTAGGACGTAGTTCTCTCGCGAATCTGATATCGGAAAATTGTCCATAAACACCTGGTACAAGCCTTCCACACGACGACTCTCAGCCGGCGTATCAATTTGGAAAAACTCCTCAAAAGATTTGAGTTGGATGTCTAAGAAATCAGGATAATCAAGGGCAAGACGAACGTTGGCGAAGGATTTTCTTCCGTTTGCTGTCAGGTTCAAGATTCTTTGTTTTTAAATGTTTGCAATAAATTTAAACATAGATTGTCGAATCCAAACGAATTTAAATATTGACCTCTGAAAGGGTCGGTATCGTTGTGGGATTGACTAAAAAACGTAGTGAAGCCAATCTGTATCCCTTTTTTGCTGTCCTACGAAACAGCAGTGTTTCAGATACTGATTTTATAAAATTCTTCTGAAGTTTATTGTATTTCAGGTGAATTGGACCGCAAAAATAAGAACTATTTACCGTATAACAAAATTGAGTGGACTTTGTTTTAGACAACCTAATTTTTAAAAATCGCGAGTAAAGAACTTCCGAATGAAGGTATTCTACTTAAATTTTCTTCTAATCTTACCAGTTGATAAAGCGTTTCATTTATGAGAATATCAAGAATACTTCCGTCTAAAGTAAGTATTGATTCATCAACTAACCCAAGCTTGATTCTTAACTATTGGAATAATCGGGCTGCAAGTATCAGTGTGCCAAAGCAAAGATTCGAGTACCCATCTTTGTAATACGTGATTGGGACCAAATAGGTAAAGTTACTGGTTACTCTTAAAGTACAAATGGAGCAGAAAAGTCTTTCACGACAAGTGTAACCGTACCATAAAGACAACAATCAGGGCGATAGTAGAGTAGTTTTATCCAATTATTAATATTGGAGGTCTTTGTACATCAAAGATATGATGTACTTATGATTTTACCGTTTCATTTCTGTTTTAAATAAACCCATATATAACAAACAGTGAAGCCCACAAGCGTTTGCTTGTGGGCTTCATGTTAGAATAATTTGGAAGCGAACTTCTAATTATACGATTTCTACTTCAGCACCAGCTTCTTCCAATTGTTTCTTCAGAGCTTCGGCTTCGTCTTTAGCGATACCTTCTTTTACCGCTTTTGGAGCTGAATCAACCAAATCTTTGGCATCTTTCAATCCAAGACCAGCAAGGTCTTTCACTAATTTTACGACCTGTAGCTTGCTACCACCAGCAGCTTTCAAGATTACGTCAAACGACGTTTTCTCTTCAACAGCCTCAGCATCGCCAGCAGGGCCAGCAACCATTACTGCACCTGCAGCAGCAGGCTCAATACCGTATTCGTCTTTTAAAATTGCAGCTAATTCGTTTACTTCTTTTACAGTTAAGTTAACTAATTGCTCAGCAAAATCTTTCAAATCTGCCATGATTGATATGTATTTAAATTTTGTTACTAAATTGATTTAAAAAAATAGAAAAAAGGTTGGGGATGAAAGTATAGAGAGAGTTGAGTTATCAACAATCTTACATTCAACGCCTTGTGTCTTTTATCCAGTTTAGGCGGCTTCTTTCTCTGAAAGAGTTTCAAGAATTCCTGCCAATTTGTGTCCACCACCTTGTAATGCACCGATAACGTTTTTCGCTGGCGATTGCAACAAGCCGATGATGTCACCGATAACCTCGTCCTTAGACTTGATAGTTGTCAGAGCGTCCAATTGATCGTGACCGATGTACAGTCCGCCATCAATTGATGCACCTTTCAACTTAATCGATTCTTTGTTTCCCCTCAAGAAATCTTTAATAAGGCTCGCAGGAGCTTTACCTGATTCTGAGTGGAACATGATTCCGGAGAATCCAGTCAAAACAGTGTCATTGAAAGACGAATAATCCATCTCCAATGCTTCAAGGGCTTTACGAATAAGTGTATTCTTAACAACTTGATAGTCTACACCACGCTCAAAACACATGCGACGAAACTTGTTGGTCTTAGCAACAGTCATGCCGTTAGCATCGGTAATGTAGAAATACGGGTTATTATTGAATTTATCCGTAAGATCTTGAATGATAACTTCTTTTTCTTCTCTTCTCATGATTAAACTCCGTTTATGGTTGAAGGATCAATCTGAACGGCCGGGCTCATTGTACTCGAAAGTGTGATACTTCTTACGTAAGTACCTTTCGCCGAAGAGGGCTTCATGCGTAGAAGTGTCTGCATTAATTCATTTGCGTTGTCTGCAATTTTATCAGCATCAAAAGATACTTTTGCAACACCTGCATGAATAATTCCGGTTTTGTCAACTTTAAAGTCGATTTTACCAGCTTTTACTTCCTGAACTGCCTTTCCTACATCCATTGTAACAGTACCAGCTTTCGGATTTGGCATCAATCCGCGAGGACCGAGTACCCGACCTAAACGGCCAAGTTTTGCCATTACCGTTGGCATAGTAATAATTACATCAATGTCTGTCCAGCCCTGTCCTATTTTCTCGATGTACTCATCAAGACCTACGTAGTCAGCACCCGCAGCCTTTGCTTCTTCTTCCTTATCAGGTGTACAAAGTACGAGTACACGTACATTTTTACCTGTTCCGTGAGGAAGAGCTACTACTCCACGAACCATTTGATCTGCTTTCCGAGGATCCACGCCCAAACGGACATCAAGATCAACAGAGGCATCAAATTTCGTGTAGCTGATTTCCTTCAAAATCTTGGCCGCATCCACTAAGCTGTACGCTTGAGAAGGGTCATATTTTGAAAGGGCTTCCTTTCTTTTTTTTGATATAGCCATTATTATACTTTGTTTTGGTAAGTAACGTTGCGCTCAGAGGCGTAACTCCCATAATTAAATTTGAATTAGTGCAATCAAAAAGGAGCTGCTCCTTTAATGCGGATGCCCATATTTCCGGCCGTTCCGACTACCATTTTCATAGCAGACTCAACGGTGAAGCAGTTCAAATCCGGCATTTTTGTTTCGGCGATCTTACGAACGTCGTCCCAAGAAATCATTCCAACTTTATTACGGTTGGGCTGATCAGAACCTGATTTGACTTTGGCAGCAGCAATAAGTAGCACAGCCGTTGGAGGGGTTTTAATTACGAAGTCAAAAGATTTGTCTTTGTAATATGTGATTAATACCGGAACCACCTGACCCATTTTGTCTTGGGTACGAGCGTTGAACTGCTTACAGAAGTCCATGATATTAACACCCTTCGAACCTAAGGCTGGTCCAATCGGAGGGGCAGGATTTGCCTGTCCGCCTTTCGCTTGCAACTTTAAGTAACCTGCGATTTCTTTCGCCATTATTGTAATTGATTTAAAGTTTGAGAAATACGAATTTTACGAACCACAAACTGGTCAGCCACGGATTAGTCACAATCAACCGCTCTGTTTTCAGATGCTCATTCGTTTCTCCAAAAAGAAGATGTCATGTCAGGGGAAGCGTAACACAAAAGCATTACAAGACAAACATCTCTTTTCGCCGCCATCTAGTTTGCACTTTCTGAAACGGACGGCAAAGGTAGGAATTTTCTAAAAAAAACAAACTATTGAACGTAAAAGATTTAAAATGAGGGGTTTCAAGTAATGATTTAATGATTATCTGTGACTGAAGGTCACTTTTTTCGTAAAATTTCACGCAAATAATCCGCCTTGTACCTCTTCCACAATTATTTTTTTATCCGTAATTAAGTTTTTATGTTCTTCCACGAAAACGGCGAACTGCTCCATTTCATTTAGTAAATAGTTAAAATCGTACACCTCTACATCGTAGGTTTCAACATAAAGTTGATTGAAATCGCAAATTAGGTAATCCATCTGCCGGAACCCCGCTTCTTTGAGAGCATATAGGTACAGGTTCTGAAAGTTATAGTCATGGCAATGGGGGCGATACGTTTTCGTAGTTTTTATGTCAATGACCCGCCCATCTCCCACTACATCGGCATACCCATAAAAGCGAATGTCTTTGTGGATAAACTGAATAAGTTGTTGACTCTTCAGTCGCTTAGGAAGCATTTCTTTCGCTCCGTTTACTAAGTCGGGGATAAAGCGGTGCGGTTTATCTTTCAATACCGCCGCTTCAAAGGAAATCCCCTTCCCAAATTTTTTCAGTAATTCGGGATCGGTGATCGGTACTCGATTAATACGGTTCAGCAATTTATCAAACGCCCCCTTCGACGGATTGGCGAGGTAGCGGTGATATTCGTTTAAAAGTGTTGGATAAAATTGATAGCGAAGCATTTCTGATTGACGAAGTTAAAGTACGGTTGGCGAAAAACAGGTACGCACTCAAAACGCATCCATTATCCGAAAGTAAAAGGAGAAGTTACCAAATTGATTTACAGCTGCATCAATTCGGGTAAACAAATTCTTTTCCCGATTGAACTGAAAGCGAATTCCCAAACCTCCAGCAGCATAGAATTGCTCGTTTTTGAACTCTGAAATCGTTGGTGCGACTTGTCCACCATTGACAAAAGCCGCTCCCCAAAAGTATTTATTGATTTTACGACGGTATTCTGCTTGAACTGTATAGTATTGTTTGTCCCGAAAGCGCCCTTCCACGTAGCCCCGCATTTGATTTGAACCACCAAGCCGCGGAATTTCTCGGAACGGAACATCACCGCTAGATAAAGTTGAAAAAAACTGAAAACCAATGAAGTCTTTCGGACTTATCAGGTTGAACGTTCGGGCATCAATAGTAAGTTTTTGATAGACGTGCTTTCCGCCCAAAAAGTTGCCATAAAAAATGGGAGCAACTTCTAAATACCAACCCTCAAACGCACTAAACGGATTATCACGGTGATCCAATAACAGAACAGGGCCAATACCCGCGATCTGACTATCGTCAATCAAATCGTGGCTTATAGTTGAACCGTCTTCTGGCGTATAATCAACACCTTTAGTGTATCCCCAGTCAAACCCAAGTCCAACAAATGCTTTATCCGCCACCTTTTTTGTGGCCACACCCACAAAGTAAGTTCGGTTATAAAAAACATTGGTACCATCATCTTTTGATAGTTGATGGCTACCAAGACCCCAATAGTATTCAGAAAAATCAGTGTAACCCGCCCGTCCCCGGAAGAACCACGATTCATTTTTTGTGAATATTTGCCAGACGGGTTCAATAATCAACTGCCTTCTGATGCTGTAAACCGCCTGAATCCAAGCAAAGGAGTCACGGGTACGCTTTAACGAGTCTTCTTTGTCGGTATTAAAGAAATAGTCAAGCGAAATTCCCGCCCTTAAGCCCGTTTCGGGGGTTATCTGAATGATGGGAATGGGGATAACATTCAAGTGCCCTTGCGTTAGCGAGTCCAACGAAAAGGACCTTTTCTTTTGGGCAGTTGCCATCAAAAATGTACACAAGAAGAACCCACAAAAAAGGGATAATTTAATTTTCAATCACTTGGCGTTTAGATTTTGAAATGGATATACTTGTCAGTAAGTTTGATTTTCAACTCAGACCCTTAATTCCGATAGTCCAACGCCGGTTTTCTGTCGCCCACGAGTGCTTTGTACTCAAAAGCTTCACCGCCACGTTTTTGGATGAATTCTACTTTTGCATTTTTGATAATTTCGGGTTGTTGGAATAACTCAATAGCAGTCAACGCCATTGTTTTAGCGGCAACCATCATTCCTTTCTTCCCAATACTTGTTCCTCCGGCGGCAACTGCTTGCCAACTGTGAGCGGGAGTATAAGGAACCCACGTGGCTGTTCTGAGCCCGACTGTCGGAACTATCCAACTAATGTCTGCAACATCGGTTGAGCCACCACCACCTCGCGTTTTTACCTCAAAAGGTTCGATGGCATTTGGGTCTACATTATCATAAGAATTTGGAGTTAATGTCATTGCTATTTTATCAGCAAATGCTTTCTCTTCGGCGTTGTACATTACACCACCCACTTTTTTGAGGTTGGCGTGCATGACTGCCGCCAACGTTTCGTTGGGTAAAATTTCATAAACACCGCCAATTATTTCGTGTGTCACAGTTGTTCCCGTTCCCATCGCTGCACCTTCGGAAGCTTTGATAATTCGCTCCCAAATATCCACCAGATCAGTACGACGAGGACTGCGGGAGTAATAATATACTTCGGCAAAGTCTGGAACTACATTTGGGGCTTTACCACCATCAGTGATTACATAATGTATGCGGGTGTCAGACGGTACGTGTTCACGCATCATGTTTACCATATAATTCAACGACTCCACACCATCAAGTGCCGAGCGACCTTTATCTGGTGCCCCAGCAGCGTGAGAAGCAACACCGCTAAATCGGAATTTAGCTGAAATATTTGCTAAAGAACTGCTCGCATTCGCACTGTTAGAAGCTCCAGGATGCCAATGCAATACCACGTCAGTATCATTGAATAATCCAGCACGAACCATATATACTTTCCCCGAACCACCTTCTTCGGCGGGAGTTCCGTAAAAACGAATTGTTCCCTTTTGTCCAGTTTGTTTCATCCAATCTTTAACGGCAATTGCCGCTGCTGCCGAGCCAACACCAAATAAGTGGTGACCGCAGGCGTGTCCAGCTCGTTCACCCAATGATTTCTTTTCAGGAACGGCATCTTGCGAAAGACCAGGCAAAGCATCAAATTCACCTAAAATACCGATAACTGGTTTCCCCGAACCAAAAGTGGCGGTGAAAGCAGTCGGGATTTCGGCAACACCCGTTTCAATTTTAAAACCTTCTTTTTCCAGCGTTTCCTGAAGTAGTTTCGAGCTTTTATATTCTTGGTAACCCACTTCGGCGAAGCCCCAAATTTGCTGGGAAAGGTCACTATAATACGCCTCTTTTTCGGTTATTTTTTTAACAATATCGACATGCTTTTGAGCAAAAGCGGCAACTGATAATAAGGCTGCGGTGCAGAAAAGAATAGCGGAAAGAAAAACTCGTTTCATAGAATTAAGGTTTTAGATAAATATGATGCCCTAAAACTATCAAAGGCGGATTGTTTTTATACTATTTTTCATCATTTCTTTTTAAAATGAACTCTAAGACATCCCTACGACCAATTGTAGCAACCGAGCCAACCGAAAATATTAGTGAGGATTTTCAAAATACGGTACTCCGACCAATCTTAAAATTACAACACGATTACTTCATTCAGGTGTTTGAAAGCTACCTACAAAAGCGAAAACAACAGTTTGAACAAATGGCGGTAGAAGATCGGGCAAAATATATTGATCATACGCTCAAAACCGAC
>Ga0136554_1000369_pt1 | contig 16662 bp, 15 predicted proteins | sample AntRauTorckE5431_FD_104637 | JGI IMG/M metagenome (GOLD analysis project Ga0136554, IMG submission 104637) | Saline lake microbial communities from Rauer Islands, Antarctica - Metagenome Torckler E5 #431 | ecosystem: Environmental > Aquatic > Non-marine Saline and Alkaline > Saline | place...
CCACCCCCTTTTCCTCCTGGTGTACCGCCACCACCCCCACGCCCTTTACCTCCTGGTGTACCGCCGCCGCCGCCCTCACGCCCTTTACCTCCTGGTGTACCGCCACCACCCCCACGCCCTTTACCTCCTGGTGTACCGCCACACCCATCTGCCAGCGCCCCACCATCAAATCTCCCTATACCTCCCAGTGCCACATCGCCGTCGTCTTCCGGAGTTCATCCACCTGGCGCCGATCATGACAGTCAGCTGGTACCGCCCATTGAGGGTGCTGCTGCAGGCAAGTTTTACTCGTTCCTTACCTCTGCTACCTCTGCCTGCTAGCTCTTCAGCCAACACGCGCATCTTTCCGTGCGTGTACTCTTCTCAAGGTGAGGTGGCCAAGAAGCGCGCTGTGTCTGCTCTCAGTTCTGACGTGGTGGCCTTCAAGCCAAGCGCTCTCCGGGTCAATAGGCGCGTTGCCCCTCCGGTAATATCAAGTCCCATTTATAAAAATTGCGTTGGTTGTTTGCTCTTAGGCGCCTCAATTTACTTTACCTGCGACTTCCTTTAGGTGAAAAAACTGCGTGCATCCGCCAACCAACCCAAAGGAAATTTCGATGCGCCGCATGCGAATGTCAAGACACACGACGCTGCAGAAGAGGATCTCGAAGAGCTCATGAACTTTTAAAATGGGCTTGAGTTCGCTTTCAGTGCCTAAAACTCTCTCAGTGCTTGATGCTCAAGGTTTATCGACGTCACACTTCAGAAGCCATAAATGAAATATCATTATTCTCCTGTGGCTGCAGAGATACGGCTGAGCTACTGTAGTCCACGGGCAGCACGATCTTATTCCGACCGACAGTACCAAAAACATGGTGAGCGACTCCTAGACTGCGACATATCGTGGCGTGAGGCGATTGAGAAACTGAGAATAAGACCCACTTAAATAGTTCTAGTGCTAGGCTGATGCCCGCATGGAGCACGACGACGAAGTGACCAGACAAGCGACAAGGTCAAAACCGCGAGATATTATAGCTGATTTGGCTGATTTGAGTTAAAAGTCACAATGAGTTGCTACTTACTAGGTTTATGGCGACTCCCCTCTTGCCTTCAGAATTTCGATTCAGAAAAAATGTGATTGTATAACTCGGACATGGAGCAATGTACAATATGTAATATATATTAATCCGACTTGGCCTTGTAACACGCAATTCTGGCCCTTGCCCCTTCCTCAGGAAATCTTCGGAAACTTCTGGGCCAGCGCCGTAGCCGTATAACACGTAGCCGTGGCGCCAATTGGGACTAGCACAGATCACTCAGAACTAAAGGTAGAGCCACTGCAGAAATGGGTAGAAGGAATAGACCCACTTGCATACGCACATACGGCAATTCATCGGCGTATGGAGAGTAATGTGCGCGTAAATCCTAAAAATATCAGTATTTCTATTTGGTGGAAGCTAAAAGATATCGTACTTCCCATGTTGTCCAACCCCAGAAATCACATTGCATGTTTCGGGATTTCTTCGCAGTATAGCACCAGTGGCCTCGGAACGGCAACTATTTTACCGTTGGCTCGTCAACGCAGTTCCTTCTCTCAAGATTGGAGATAAGTCACCAGCAGTTACAAAACCCGCTGGAATTGTACTGGCAAGATTAGATGAATTCTACTTCTAAACTATGCCCTTGTCCGAACAAGAAGCAGGTATCGCTTCGGCCTCAGGAACTGGTGAGCTGAGAAGCAGCGATGGTCGCCTCTGGCTCCTCGTTTTGATGGTCGTTACATCCCGTCAAAAGAGCGGACCACTTTGTACCGTTATCATTACTTCTGTGACTACTCGGCCACGTCTATCTGATTAGTTCATCTTCTATCATGGACTCAATCTACCTATTCATATCGTGAAGGAGAGGAACTAATTAAGCGTGTAAGCCCGAGCGGCCATGGAAGTGCACACGCAAGGCCAATCAAAAGTGGCTTATTCATCTGTACCTTTTTACTCCCCGCAAACCAAAAAGACCCCTGAGCCCCTGGGCTCCGAGCGAGAAATGGCTTATAAAAACGGCGTGATCTCCGAGCCAGGCCATGCGCTTTGACAGGCCCCCAGGCTTTTCATTTGAGAGCAGTGGGGTTTGCAGTCCCCTCAAGGAGCTGCAGAGCAACACAGGGAGGGTTCCTGCTGCTGGCTTTTAGTGATGCTGTTCTCTTCCTCCTTAACAAGACTTGGCTTTCAAGTCTCACCAGATCAGCGGGTTATTGCTCGTAGGTACACACCCTGCCGTGGTGTTATAACAGACCGACGTGTTGAATTCTTGTCCTTTCGGAAGGGAGGGAGATGAGGAGGAGCTAAAAATTGGCGTGAAATGGGATCTCTTCCTAAGTATTAGCTATCTCAATCCGGCCCCTCGGGCCCTCGGGGCACGTGTAAAGTCACTTAATTCCGGATTTCGGTATCCACTTCATTTTCGAACCATTCCATGAAAACTTCAGCGAATGAAGGTTTCATTATTTCAATTCCTTATAACATTACGAAGAGTATCATGAAGCCCGGGGGAAATGGGAGAGGCAAGGCTAGGGCTTGGAAGCGATTTACCGTGGCGGTTAAGAACATTTGGCACAGGACCCGAAGGACCGGAATTAGAGAGCTAATTGGCATTTCAGGACCCCTCAACCCTCATGCCGTGGCTCCTCATCCACCTGGTATCGAAACTCTACGGGATTATAGCGCAATGCGGCTTCTGCTAGAAACATTTGGATACCCTCATTATGCGAATCGCCCGAAAGCGACCCGCCTCGGGCATATGTACCTGATTAGCTTCCTAGTTTGACTACTATGCCTTTTACCTTTACCCGCTAGCCTTCTAATTCCGGTATTCCCGGGTGTTCCGGGCTCTCGGGCCTGTGTCAAAAACAGGTATGTCTTAGTGACTCATTATCGGTTTCGAACTTTCGGACCGCTCTTAGTAACTACTAGCATTGCTAGCTTAGCTGTTAGTTATTTCGCCTTTCACATCTTGTGTTTAGAGTTTATGGAATTTATGATATGCAGTGCTGAGGGAGATCGGATTATTTAAAATCTTGGAATATCAGGTTACGGACAGGGACAGGGCGACAGGGGGCCGTTCTTCCTTCTTCGTCTTTTAAACTGCCAAATTCGCACTGCTCACGAACAGTTCACTATTCGCACGCACAACTCGACTGAAGACACTGATCCTCCCTATGAGCGGATTGGTTCATCTGCGCGCTGACCTTGGCCTTCATTGCTTTTTATTTTCTGTTAAATGCCACTCTAGACCTCTTATATTTCTCCGCTGCACAACCCAAGCCGAACACCCAACACCCCAACTCACATGCCAGGCGCCCTGCCTACCTCGCTTTGCTGCTTTTTACAGCGGCCATCGAGATATATCACGCGATTTCGTTTCGATTTCGTCTAATGAGGTGGTATCGGCTAAATTTCGTTTGCCAAAATCCACTGAAAGCTAAGAGGAGCCATATGTGGCCGAAATGGGGGGAGGGGGGGGGGGCCGAAGGCATAGAAGGCACAGAAGGAAGGCAAGGTAGCAACCGGATACCTAGCCCCCTGCGCTGCAGTATCTTCTCCAGGGCACTTCCTTGCGACGGGCCTAATTCCTTCATGCGCCGCTTTCGACATGCGACAAGCCTTAGATGGTCGCGCTTGGGCCTCGTTGCTCGTCGCTGATATCGCCCCTGTCGTCCGTCGTCGTCGCTGTTGTCGTCGCCAACTGCTGACTGCTGACTCAGCAGGTCAGAAGGAGTACAAAGGCGAGTTCTGGCGAAATTACACTAAGAACCGAATTTCGTCGAATCAGGGAGCCGCATCAAGATCTCGTAAATTTCGTCAAATTTGCACGAGGCGAAGTCCCGTAGAAAGCAGCGAGGACCTACTGGCAGCTAAAGGGGGGTCACTTCTTAAAAACCGTCCTTTCTGACCTTAGTTTACGCAAATCGTAACGGGATTCCCCCTAACCGAGCTCATAGGGCCAGGGCCCCGGGCCCCGAAATTTTGGCCGTATCGAGGGGGAATCCCGCTATGAAGAACCACGATATTCTATTGAATTTAGGGCCTTGAATTGGCCAAAATTGCTTGAAATATATTACAGTACAGGGCCACCCCATGCATACATGCATGCCACATGGGGTTCGCGGTTCGCGCATACGTTTTAGGGTGGTTTTGACATCTTGTCGGTGCGTAAGAGCCAAAGGAGTTTAAAATTACCGCTTTTGCGAAAAGTAACCCCCTTTAGCTGCCGGTCCGTCCTAAGCTACGAGCTACCGTCTACCGTGGCGTTGGCGTTGGCGGTTGCCGAGGCAAATAGCAAATAGATTAGATTAGATTAGATTATACTCCCCAATTGCAAAGAAACAACAACAAATAGCATGAGTATGCGTTTCGGTGAATCCTCCAGAACAAGTCTGACTGGACTGAGTGTCCTTTTGCGTGATGCAATGTTTATCTTCACTCTTATGAACCCGGCAGGATCAATTCTCCGACGGAGAAGGAGGCATAGGTTTCGAGTACGTCCGCGATCTCCACTCTCCACGCCATTAGTTGACCGGTAGTCCTTCGCACTTCAGAGCCTCAGAGCCTTCTTTAATTCCCGACCCCATGTCATCTCAGGGCACCCATTCGGCCTTGAGTGTGCTACCCAACTGTCACGGCGGTAGTATGAATCTCTACTAACCATTACCAACCCATACCACCAATAAGAAATACCATAACCCATACCATACACAATTTCCAATGAAATCCCAATAAAATCATATAGGAAGATAGGTAGAAAATTATGTAGGATTTAGTAGTAGTATGAATGGTGGTAGATAAGTGTCGTCCGCCGTGACACCAACGCCCACCCAGTAAGCAACTGCCGCGGCGCCCGAGTCATAGACACATAGGAAAAATCTAGAATCACTTTTTACTTCAACTATATCTTTTTTCTTATATCAACTATTAACTATTTAAATTTAACTTAGAACTTTAGGCGGCTGTGGCATGTGGCTGCATGCTGCGCGCCTATCTCGTATCTCGTGCATCCCGGATATTAACCGGGCACATGCCAATTGTAGATAAACTGTTAAATGTTAAATGCGGCAGTGGCCATAAATGCAGAGCGAGACGCCAAAGGTCATCGACACAGCCCACAAGCCCTTCAGCCTTCAGGATTACCGGGTGGTTCTTGCAAAGTTACAAATCCCACAGCCAATTGGAACGTAGCACCAAGAGATATTGTGGAAGATTAAGCGCCAGTTTCAACCTTGTGGCTCATGATCTGCTCGTGGCCGCATGCTTTCCACACCGTCACGATGAGCGACTTGCCCTCGTCGAAAAGACCCTGAAGTTCAGCAGCGTAGGTTTCAGGGTAATCTGGCAGCTTCAGGTCCTCACGGGTTTCTCCTCCTTCCGACATAAGAGTCACGAAACCATCCTCCTCGTTGATGTCGACAAGTGTGTATTCAATGCGAGACACAATTGGCACCGAGGTGCCCTGCGAGGAGGGCATCATGTCTTCCAGCTTCTTGTTGTTAAAGATGTTGTAGGCTGAAAAATTGCATTTGGCGCTACCGTGCTTCCCGGTCTTCGAGTGCGATACCTCAGACACTTTGCAAGGCTGGTCTTTGATCATCATGAGGCCTCCCTTACGAATCTGGCCAGCCTCGATAGGGACAGTCTCAGCAGAGCCGGCATCCCCGCCCTGGAAGTCGTAGTCTTCAACGGAGGCCATGCTGTAAAACCGGAATAGGTGTTTGACGGACAAATTATTAGATACAGCGCAGCATGGCGAGGAGGCTGAGATTAAAGGGAGCAGGGGTGAAAGCCTGTCCTGCACAGCAGGCAAGAAAGTCCTTAATTCGAGGGTATACCTTTCTACTCAAGAATAACCTCAGATCCTCAGACATCTAAAAGAAACGAATATGATCGTCTAGCTCACAACAAACCGTTTGCTAAATATCGAATTGATTACAGCTACGGCAGTGGTTGAGGTGTTCGAGTGGGGAGGGAGATGAGAGACGGCACGCACCTTCAGCCTTTAGCGACGTCTCTTATTTGATTTGGCTGGTGAGTTTTCCTGATACGAATATGGGAAATTCGCCGAATTATGGCCCTCGCTGTAAAACCCAGACATCCCACCCTCGTTGGGGGGTCCGAAAACTCGCGTAGTCTTTCCTGAATTGAAGCCATCATTGCATTGAAGCACAAGCGTACAGAGCACGAGCACTGAACACTGAAGCACTTGTAATACTAGGGCATCAGCGATGGCAACCGATGCAGCTCGTACTGGAGACTGGAAGGTGAGAAAAAATCATCGACGTGCTATCGTTCCTGGGTGCGCCTCTGATGCAGCAATTTCTATGTCATATGCTTTCTTGCCTATTCGGTTTTCTACGCGAATGTGTTCGTAACTAGAACCACCTGGACAAGATTGCCCTTCACGCTCGGAGCTTATGCAAGAATCGGCCAGGGCTCTTGGTGATTCGCCCAGGGCAGCTTACAGTGCCGCAGAATGCTCAAGCTGCGGAGCTTCGATGCGAGTATTTTAAAGGTAGCTAGGATGCAGTTTCCTCGTTGTCTTTCGTTACTTGACCTTAGCATCTGTTACACTTGTTGGCTTTGATTCAGCTGACCGGCTGATCAAGTGCCTCATTCCGGAAGTTGAAGCAGAAGGTGAAGACACATCATCGAAAAAGAAGTCTAAACGCCCCGCGGTAAGTACACTATTGCCTTCAAAATGTTCTTCTCGTCATGATAATTAACCTGAATGCGTATACTACGATTGTTGCAGTTCCTAGAAAGTGTTGTGGACGAGGCGGAAGCAAACCTTGTGGCCGCTGCCCTTCTCGAAATGAACCAGTAAGTCTTCCATATAATTTATTCGCGAATAATTTGAATTGATCCAATCTCGTGAAATGTATGGCTCATCAGGGCTGGTCAACCTCGGTACATGTGTCAGACTATGAAGCCTGAGAAGCGGAAGGGCGATATCCCAGATATACTTTTCATTGGCACTGGAAAATCCGACATTCCAGGAGATTGGACTGTGACCAGTTGCGTGAGCAAGGGGGACAAGGTCGAGAATGCAGGCTACTATGTGTGGTTGTGGGAGGGGGACCAAACGATGTCCAACTTTATGTCGGGCCTCCTCATCTTCGCTTTCGTGGCAATCACTTGCTTCCCACTTTGGCCGAACATATTGAAACTTGGCCTCTGGTATTTGTCTTGCACGCTGCTAGTTATCATAATGGCAACGATAATTGTTCGTTGGCTCCTCTTCCTCTTCGTTTGGATTTTTGGGTACGAGTTCTGGATTTTGCCCAACCTGTTCGATGAAGAGCGCAGTGTCGCTGACTCCTTCCGGCCGACCACATCCTTCGAAAAAACTGGACCTGGGCAAATTTGGTGGCGTTTGGCTGTACTCATGGGGTTCATTGGATTTTGCTACTGGGCCTACACGCAACCTACAGAGTTTGACGACTTCTTGAAGTCGAACCGCCAGTTCGTAGATGACCTGTACGACGGAAATCTCATCTCGGACGCGTCGCAATTCGTAAGTTGATGTATTCGTGTGCTCACATTTCTCAATCACCTTTATGACTGCACCAAAACCTCCTGCATGCGTGTAACTATTTTTAAATCTTGCATACTGTCTGGTTCTTTAGTCGAAAGATCACATGGACAACCCCTATAAAATTCCTTCGATCGAAGACCTCCTCGCAGACGCTGATTTGGGGGATAAAAATGCTCCTCCAGTTGAAGAGGAGCGCGTTGAAAACGTTAACTTCCTTGAGGAAGTGGATGAGGATGCCAATGTTGACGCGATGCTGGATTCTCTCTTTGACGATGAGGAATAAGCTGTTTTGTACACAGTCCGCGAATTGATCATTAAAATAGTCCGATGCCGATACTCGCCTCTTTTGTTTATTTCGCCACCTTCGAAATTCATATCCACGAGAGCTGCCTGCCGCAGCTGCCTGCGGGTGAAAGATCCCAGATCTGCAATAGGAATTCGGATGTGATTCCCGTCAACCATATATTAGCACAAACAGTTCCATATAACCAAATACACAATCCGAATCCGAAGTCCGAAGTCGGTTGAAGTTGAAGTTGAAGTTGAAGTCGAGAAACGAGAATTCAGACGCCAGGCGTAAACGGTAAACGTAGAACGTAGACGTAGACGCTCCTGGCTCCTATAGAAGGCACGCTTATGAGAATACGAACGGAGCTCGTTCTTCCGTCTTAAAATTTAGATCCTTCCACTTCCAACGTCCATGCGGCTAGCGCCGGTTTCTTGATATCTATTATCGAATACTAGATTACAATTATAAGATACTTATAATGGAAACCAATACGATAATACGAACTCCGACGAAGCAAATTCAACTAGTCTGCATAAGTGGAATGGACTGTAGAATGAGCGAGAGGAAGGAACTCATACATGGAAGTGAAGAAATCGAGATGTGTGGCTAGCTCGCGCGTTGGTACCACGAAAGAGGAAGGAAGATCCAATCAACCTTCTGCTCGTTCGATGTGGCACTGCGCATGCTGCAATTCCTAACCAAAATACACTCAAATCATTTACGCTGGTTCGCTTGGAGAGATGCAAAGTACTCCTCTTTGGCCTGGCGTTCTAGGTCTGAATCAACTTTGCCCGATACTGGGTCAGTTCCAAGGGGACGACGAAAGAGGAGGATGTGTGGCTCCGGGCTGCGCAGGCAGGGGGCAGGATGACGGAAGGTATGAGGTTTCCAATGATAATGTGTGCAGCTTTACATGACTACAATTTTTAAAAAATATGGAACCCCTGAGCAGATCCATGTTTACCGGTGGATTGCGTAATGGCCCCAGCCGCGACTTTGCTGAACGCCAATACCCCGCCACTCCTGCTCGCTCAGCAAGCGAGCCTTGGGGAGCGTCTTGGCGAGCTCTTTTGGCAAGATTACATGACTAAGACATCACAAATTACCCCGAGCAGTGCATAAGATATTAGCTTTGTCAACTAACAAGGCAAAAAAATATGCGATTGACTGTCTCTGGCAATATGGTAATGGTTCGTAGTACATGCAACATCAAATGCCAACAACGGCAACTTTTTGATCGTTCGAGAGAAGTGCAATTCGAATCAGTTTCTCAGGGTCATGGGTTCTAGGTTTTTAGGCCATTTACCGGTATTCGAATGAGTCATCCTGATATTTTTCGCTATACTCGATGCGGGCAGCCTGGACGGCCCCGCAGCAAACAAGATTCAGTAAAGGATGAGCGTAGCTCAAGGACCTAAATGTGCCTAACTTTTGGATTTCTATCAGGACCACGAGCGACCCTCCCATTAAAGTAGACGGCGGACAGGTGTCAGGGCATTGCACAAGAGGCAGGTATACAACGAAGAACGGGAATCACGCACCATTTTTGTATTATTTTGGTCTTCAAACGGTTTCTGCTCCCAGTCCTACAGTACAGGGTACAGATCCAGATTTTTTTTTCCCAGGTTTAGTTCGAAATCGTCGTTTTGCGTACTGTACTGCAGTACACATCGGGACGAGGGTCTTGATGCTCCTTACTGAGACCAAGTGAGGACAATCAAGGCCGGCGACTGCACCACAGGAGTTAATAGAAGCACACACAGGAATAGACTGCGCCCAACGGGATCGACACGAGAGAGTGGCCGGGGCAATAGCTTAGAGCCCTCGCGTGTTGACGCTAGCTAGACGCCTTAAGTCACTTATCTGTATCGCTACTGTAGCACTCTTTTTCAAGGGCTCAATGTCATGGACCTTGATAGCTACTATCCCAATCGGATTCTTCATTGGGCTGGCCACGTTGCACGGATGCCTACGACTCGGAGGCCGCGGCAGTTGCTTACTGGTTGGGTAGTACACTCTCGGCCGAATGGGTGCCCTGAGATGACATGGAGTCGGACATTAAAGAAGGCTTCTTAGTGCAAAGGGCTTCCAGTAAACCTCAAGGAATGGCGTGCCATAGCAGAGGATAGGTCAGAATGGAGATCGCGGGCGAACTCGAAACTTATGCCTCCATTCGAGAGTTGATCCTAAAGGGTCCATGAGAGTAAAGATGAACATTGCATTACGAAAAACGACACTCAGCCTCAGCCAAGTCAGACTTACTCTGGAGGATTCACAAAAACGCAGCTTTGTGCTACTTGTTGATGTTTCTTTGCAATTGGGGAAAATAATCTAATATAGCCCAATCCGGCAGCGGAACGAGACAAGAACAAAGAGAATAAGGCGCTGTTTATTCCTGTTTCTTTCTTCATTTTAAAATTATTTTTGTCTTCAAACGGTATCTCACCCAAGTCCCTCGGTACCACAGGGCACATATAGAGCCAGATCGCCCCTTTCAATGGCTTCACAGACCCATACTTCTACTACAACACGTTTCCCGAGTAAAATAGTAACACCTGTACTGCTGTTGCATGTACTGTAGTACTTACTGTGGATACTGTGCATGGTATGAATAGCCAGCATCCAGCATCCCCGACCTAAAAATGGCTACGACGAAGAGGCCGCTTTTGATTATCAAATGAACCCGTGCCTGGTATTCAGTCTGGCACGGGAGACTCCGTGGACACCGACTAGACTCCCTTCTCTTTTGACATAGGCCCCCGAGGGGCCGGGATTAGAATCTTAGCAGGCAGAGAGATAATTTAAGGAAGCTTATACAAGAAGTGTCGGGTTTCAATAACCCAACAGGAATGGCTTATATTTTAGTTACTACTAGCAAAGTAAAGTCCATACTCCCGGGACCTTTTTAATCATAGGGGCCTGTAACGAATACTGAGCCAAGTACGCTCCCAGTCCGGCCCGGGGTTGTGTAAAGAATTCTAAGCTAGGCTTTCAGCCCTAGTCAGATGGCGAGTAGCCCTGCTGGCAGCCTAATGACGCCAACTGACGGAACTCAACTCCATTAGCTAATGATATACACCCCCATGGGGGTTGCGAAATACTTGATAGGGACTATAGCTCTAGCCTTGTGATTCTTCTGACGTCAACTAGACGGCGCCCTGCTCCACTGCTGCTTCTACTTCCAGTAATCAGTAGACTATAGCTGTCTTTCACTTTTCGACTTATTTTTATTATTAGCCATGGCAGACCCCCATGGCTTTTTCTGTCACCCCCTCGAGAAGGCACTGGATTTAGTTATGGACAGGCAGTACTCCATCTAGTTGGCGTTTACAGGGGCATCCAGGCCAGAGTGAAAGCTAGACAAGGGGTTCATAGTTCATATAACTGCTAAAAGCGGCCTCTTCGTCGAAGTTTTTGCGAGTGCGGGGGTGCTGGCTTTGGTCCCTTGATTCGAAGCTTGTACGAAGCCTAGGCGATCGAGCATATGGCGCGCCCACCCACGATTGGCGGTGGGCCTCTACGTGCAATGGAACACCCGGCGCTAATCAGTCTTGACTATCTTGGAGCCCCTGTCGCCATAACAGGGGGGGGTTTCGGCTGTTATAGCTTCCACGATAACGCCAATAAGGTATTTGGCGTGCGTTGGCATCTCCCCGGACCTGATCCGAGGACTATCCCTTTTTGCCTGAAGGTACTCAGTTCCGCGCCGAATCCATCTTTCTGGTCTCCTCTGTGGCGAATGCCGAGGTCTTTGTGGCTTTCTTGTTATAATCTTTGTTGACGTACACACGGCGGGCTTTAACAGCCGCGTTGGAGTCATCGGCACGGCCGTCGGGATAGACGTATCTTGGTGAGGGACGAGTGCCTTGCTATCGATAAGAGTTCCCTTGCAGCACGAAGGGGCCTCATCGCCTGTGACAATTTCCTTGGCGGTAACGTCGGGAATAATGAGTTGAAGCACCCCGAGTACTTCTTTCGAAGTCTGGGCTTCGACATCGTAGCATTGAGAGATCGATAGGAGAGCCACGAGAAGAGTCCTTTTTTGGTGCGGGGCTCGCCGTTGCTGCCGCTCAGGTTTGGTTTGCGTGCATGGTTCTGTCGCGTGCTGTCATTCTTGAGCCCTTGTGCTTTTTCTAAGCCCCCCCCCGAGGGGACTGGATTTAGTAATTATAATAGAAAGGGTGCCGGTGCCATCTAACAGGCATCAGCAATAACCTCGGTGCTTTCTCGCTTGGCTTTTTATGCTATTATTAGTAGCTCCGTCACGCCAATTTTTTTGAAGGCTTCGTCATTGTTTGGCCATTTTGCCATTCCCAAACCTCCTGATGCATGATGGCTTTTATTGACACTACCGCTGTGACAGGCTGAAGGCCATCTCGTGAGTAAATGATTGCAATTGCTTTACGCAAAAGGGCACTCAGCCCAGTCAGACTTGCTCCGAACTTTACAATTGTCTGTTGTTTTATGTCACGGTGGGTTTCCTCGTATTTGGGGAGTACTAACTAGACTAGACTAGCCGTTGGGAAATCTTCAATTGGCTTCTGTGTCAGTTGGGTTTGTATAAGTCCGAGTCCGAGTTCGAATACACGCGTTCACCGGATTCATCGCCGAAGAAAATGCTTTATGTGTTCCTGGTAAGATAACCTTCATCACAACCCAGAGCGATAATAAAAGCTCGGAAAATCATCAGATTGGCATCGAAGCCAGAACGAGAAGGAGTTTTATGAATTAAGTGGTGTAGTTGGCAGGGGGCAAAGAACCCAGCATCATCGCTCATTCCTGAAAACGTTCCTGTGGCGAAACTATAATTCGCGAAAGCACATGGCACTTTCTTTCGTCGGCTCGCCGAGTTAAATACATGTGACCCAATCCCTCGTCTCTCTCCCCTTGCTGAAGACCGTGGCGCAGGGCGTGGAAACCCCTGTGAAAGTGAATGTAGGGTAAATCTTGGATTATTTTTCTGAGCACTCCCACGAGGGGAGGGAGCTGGATTTAGGAACGAACAGGCAGGGTGCCATGTAGTCGGCGTCTACTGCAAGGAGTCTCTCGAGTTAGACTGAGATTTTTTTTATGGGCGCTAGGAAATTCATTACCGCAGTAGCTTAATCTTGGAGGTTGAAACCGGGAGGTGGGCGCCCCGAAACCAGCTCCGTGGAGCCATGCTTTCGGCTCCAGGCACCATTTCGGTGGTCATTCAGGTTTCCGCGGTTGCACTAGCTCAATCCAAATGGCACCTCGCATGCCAGGTACTAAATTCGGTCCTTTCTCCGGGCTGAGGAGGGCTCAGAAAAGGCGATGCTACTTACTTCGGGTTGTTTGTGTTTGTTATTGTCAGTATTGGTGTTTATGGCAGGGTTATGATTCCCATTTCCGCGAAATTCCTGCGCGAAGGCTAAAAAATTCACTTCACGTAGTACTTCCGCGTTCCGTGCCGTGGTCATCAAGGCACTGCCAAATCCAAAAGTCCGTCGCGGAAATCACGTCTGAGTGGTCAAATTTCCCTTTCCGCGGGAAATTCCGCAGAATTTCCCGCGGGAATCCTAACCAAAATTTACGGTTTACGCGCCCTACTTGGTACTCGGATGCTCTTCGAGCTTCGCGGGCACATACCTGAACTCTACATTTGCAGCTCAAGTGCATTCTTTATGTGCCTCTGTGACTGCTGTGTACTTGTCTTTCTTTGTTTTTGGGAGAGTACTAACTAGACTAGACTAGACTACATTTACACAGCTAAAATCTCAAATGGCACTGACTTTATAATCAATTATGTTGATGACAAATCAATTGACATTTAAACAAGCTCGCCCTGGCCGTTTGGCTTGGGCCTTTGGCCTATCTCTTACTATCCGAAATCAGCGACAAGAGCACGCACAAGACATGCACATATGCACTCTCGGGTATTTCTTTGCGTTTGTTCCAGGAGCAAAAATAACTTCGACTGGATTTAGAATTGGGAACTATATGATCAAATGGGCTGGAATAACATTCGGATTTAAGCCCAGGTACTGGACCTGCTAAGCACTGGTTTTTGCCTCACATGCTCTTGGAGGGCTGCACGAAGATGGAAGTTCTCGGCTTGTAAAATGGTTCCGTTTCGCTACGACAGAGAAAAAAATGGCAGCGGCTGATTAAAATACTTCCCTGAAAAATAGAGAATGATTCGTCAATCCTTCTCACTCACCTCCACTTGGCTTCGAAGTTCAGGGCAGTTTAAGAGTTGACCAGCGCTCGGGCGATCGTTAGGATCCACCTGAATTTTTAATGTGATATGAAGAACATACGGCCATATTCTTTAAATCAATAGAAGCAAAAGCTGCTTACCTGCAGCATCATTTGGACTAAGTCCTCGAGCTCGGTCGGTAGCAGTTCAATTTCGCCTAATCTTAATTTTCCCTCGCGAATTGCGATCCATTCTTTGCCGTTCTTAGGCAGCTTTTCGCCCAGTATTATTTCATAAACAGTGCAGCCCAGGCTGAATACGTCACATTTGGTCAAATCTCGATTGGTGGACGGATTTAGCAGCTCAATCGGCAAGTATCTTGAATCTAAAATCCAAATAAGAACAAGATCAGGTGGACTGGTGACAGTTCTAGTTTTTACACAATTCCTTTTTTTTGAACTCACCGCCTTCTTCCATCACCTCTTCTCCATTTTGACATGCAAGACCAAAGTCTCCCAGTTTGTAAATATTCTGCTTCGTATAGATATTTCCTGGCTTGACATCGAGATGAACCATCTTATTCCCATGAAGTGCCTTGGGAATGATGGCAAGGTCAACAATTATTGTCATTGAAGGGACAGAATATATGTGTGTTGGAGTGATTCTATTATCGAGTCTTTCAATTTACCTCGAGAGCGAGCACCATTTGCCGCAAAAATGAAAGCACTTCTACAAAGGGCATTTGCAGCCCAGCTACGAGCTGATCTTCTAAATTCTGTTCGCATAATTCCATGGCAATGAAGAGGCGCTCGTCCTCCACCCACGCTTGGTGATAGCGCACGATGTGCTGCGAAATTTCGCTCCCGGCTGAAAGATGTGCTAACACGTGCACCTCGCGTAAAAGGACCTGAAGTTGCCCTCGAGATTTGAATCGTTCTTTCGATACTTTCACCTACCCATCAACACATAGCAAATGTATTATCTTAGGGATTATATGCTTACGGGTACTGTTCGCACATGTACAAAAGTTCAAGGCAGAGGTAGTTCGCAGAATTCGAGCAAGTTGACGTACAGCGTAGTCACATGCGTCCATTTTGTTTCGGCACTTTAATACGTGTCCAAACTCTCCGGATCCAAGGAGTGCAATTGTATCAAAATCCTCTGCGAACCGACCGCGAGCTGCAGGGACTTCATGCGCATGGCTGCATGACGGAGAGCTACTAACACCCATATCTTCGACAAACGAATCCGATCTTCCAAGAGGAGCAAAGGGCTTTGTCGGGAGAAGTATAGAAGGATTTCTCAATATGGATTGGTCGGTGAAGTTGAGACCAAGGCATGGCGTAGGTTCAAAGAAAAAGCCATCTGCTCCACTTTCGGCGACGGCGTCCCCGCTAGAATCGCATCGCTGTACATATCAGAAATTTGAACATCAGCGAACAACAGACCAATTAGGACCTTTGATGAATGCTGTTCTACTAGAAAATATCAAGATATTTTGCGTAATTTCCCAAGCTATTAGCAGTGGAACCCACGCGTGGTACTTGAATCCTGGATGTTCTTCTTCTGCGAAAGACCTAGGAGTATATTTGCACTTACCTTAAAGCGCTTTGGCGATGGAGATGACATCTTCGTCAACACTGGTTTTAAGGCTCGATTATTGACCTCGGATCTTCGCAACTTTCCGACCGCCTTACTGTTGCTGTGGTTAGATCCGCGCATCATATGATAGTCTGTCTGATACACAACATTACTTCTTATGTTGTGATTCAATCAGAGAAGATCATGAAGGGTGCGGGTGCGGGTACGTACGTACACACAGATTCACTTGAATTCGGAATTGCTGCAACTTCAACAACTCGAATATATGTTGTTGAGTTGCTGAGTGCGTCAGAAGGTAAGTACTATGCGAGCAAGTGACACTGCGGGGGGAGGAAAAGCAGCTGTGGTGCGGGGCGTCATCTACGGCGTGGTCTGCAATACGATGAGGATTCTATTAACGTACGGGCCAATCGGCGATCTCGGCGAATTCCGAATAACCGAACAGATGGCGGATGGCTGATGACGCGGCCGTCGCCGAAGCACATTCAGCCATCAAAACATCGAAAGTTACTTGCTGAAGAAGACAGGGCTCCTTCGCTTCGGCCTTTCGGATCTGTTCGCCCGCCAAAAGAGAAGGGCATTTTTTCATTCCTCTTACCCTTCCGGGATGGGGTGAGGCTCAAATGGGCCTCTTCAGCTTCAGCTATCGCTTTCGCTTTTTATTTGTAGGAGCTCAAGCCGCCTTCATCGAGGTCTCGGTAGACCTTGCTTCTCTCGTATTGCAATGCGACGGACAGAATTTGTCATCGAAAGGAACGGGTGGTTCGCCGGCTCATGAGACTTGACTGGGTTAGGCACACACTGCAGGCAGCTCACACTGGTAGCGGTTTGAAACATTTAGATCACACGGGTGCGCGATGCCTTGCCTTTCGAGCTTTGGACATCTCTCTTTGAGGACGATTTTGCACTTCTCTTCAACTCCCATGAGGATCTCATTAGAGGCTCTAATCACATTTTCTCTCATCTTCGAAAGTTTGGTCTCCTCATGCATGTTGGCCGTGGTGGTACAGCATCAAAAACTGAAGCGATGTATTTTCCATCTCCTCGTCAG
>Ga0136554_1000371_pt1 | contig 16619 bp, 11 predicted proteins | sample AntRauTorckE5431_FD_104637 | JGI IMG/M metagenome (GOLD analysis project Ga0136554, IMG submission 104637) | Saline lake microbial communities from Rauer Islands, Antarctica - Metagenome Torckler E5 #431 | ecosystem: Environmental > Aquatic > Non-marine Saline and Alkaline > Saline | place...
CAAGATTCTGTCAAAGATAAATCAGCAATAGCGATATTTGATTTAGAGAAAGATTTGAAATGCGGTCCAGTATCAGTGATGTGGCTGAAGTCAAGCATTCCTCATGGACTACACGGATGCTTCGCTCAAGATGGAAACGGTTCTTCCTCTGTATTCTGTTAAAAGATTTTAAAAATGGAACTCTTTGGCTGCAGCAGGAAAGCAATATAATCTTCAGGAATAAAAATAGATTTAATCATGGCAAGAACAAATGTATGCTTAAACGACTAAGATTAATAGTATCAACACATTTAGCTTTTCGAATTTAAAATTTCTATTGAAAATTAGAAGGAACAGAACTAGAGATAATGGGTCTAAGATGCGAACAGATGCGAAAATGCGAACTCTACTATTCCGAATTCGGAATCATCAATAATTGTCCACGCGTTCGAGTTCAGAACAGTTCAGAATAGTTCAGAAAACTTCAGGAGAGTTCAGAATAGTTTAGAAAAGTTCAAAATAGTTCAGAAAAGATCCGAATAGCTAGTAAATTTACGCGTAAATCGATTGTCGATCTCAATCTCTAATAATAATACTAAACTTTTCAGATTAATCATTGTTTCACATCCACATTTTGTCCATCACACTAGATACATGAAGATCCTACCTGCCTCATTCGTTACGCTCCTTGCTGCATCGAGCTCGTACTCGTGGTGCAATGCTTTTCAAACGTCCTTTTCGCATTCCTCTCCACATCAGAGATACACGCCTTTTTTGCAATCTGAGGGACAAGTAGTGTCCTCAACAAGTCTCTTCATTACTAAAATGGAAAATGGTGCTCCAGATGCTGATGTTAGTATGGACCCAAGAAAGAAGCTATATTGGGAGATAGGGCCTACCCTTAATAGTCCCAATCCTCCTTCTCTGCCTCAAAACCTAGTCGAAGCACTAGAAACAAACACGCATCCTGTTGAAAAACAGAGTGAACTTGGAAATGGTGTTTTCGTCACCAGAGACTGGAGAAAAGCTTGGCATACGTACGAAAGTCCAGTAGATGATCCAACTCTCATCGACCCAAAGACTGGATACGCACAGTATGTTATTGATGAAATTGAAGGAATGGTTCCTGACGATTTGGTAGGTGTGCTTTATCGAAATGGACCTGGAAAGTTTGGCGTCGACGGAGATCGAGTGCAGCATGTATTAGATGCCGATGGCCTTGTTGTGCAAGTAAGTTTTCCGCCTCCAGTTGCAAATGGTGAACGCGAGTTCAAGTTCCAATCGCGTTTTGTCGAGACAGACGCGATGAAAGAGGAAGAGGCAGCTGGTAAATTTCTATACAGAGGAACTTTTGGAACTGCACCTGTAGGAATTGTACAGCCGCCGAAGAAAGGATTAAACGAAGATCCTTGGAATCCGCCGATGATGGCAAAGGTTGCTGGAAATGCCTTTAAGACCAATATTAAGAATTCTGCCAACACACAAGTTATCTCGTTTGGTGGTAAGGTCCTGGCCCTTTTCGAGGCTGGACTACCTCATCGACTTGACCCAGAGACACTCGAGACATTAGGAGAGGATACGATGGGAGGAATTCTGCCAAAGGGCAAGCTCCCAGTTAAAATGAGCTGTGAAGTTTCAAAGGAGTACACTCCTTCGTTTATTGGAGGGGCAGCACACACGGCACATCCAAACATATGTCCTGATACTGGGAATCTTGTAGGATGGCATTGGTCCCAACTAGTAGATAGGAAATCTTTGGAAGCTACCTTTACAGAGTGGAGTCCAGTCGATTTTAGCGCCATTGCATCAAAGACATTTGAGCTGCCAAATTGCGAACTTGCACCTCACGATATGGCGCTCACTGAGAATTGTATCATGCTGAAAGTGAACTCATTGAAAATGAATCAGCTCGACTTCCTTTCTGGGCTCAAAGGTCCAGCAGCCTCGCTTGCGATGGATGGTAGATCGAATGTCACTTTACATGTATTTCCCAGACCAACAGCAAAAAATCAATTCGAACCATATATTGTAGAAGTTCCGGCATGCTTTTCAATCCACTTTTCGCATGCATATGAAGACGAGGAGACAGGTAATATTGTTGCAATATTTTCAGGCTGGCCGCCCAGTGACTCAAAGGATTTCCTTGGAGCTTGGGGTGGGTTTGCTCCTCTCTTCTCTGTTATCCCCACAACTCTTATTTGGAAGTTGGAGATCGACCCAGTCCAAAAGAAATGTGTACACCTTGGCGTTGCACCAGGTGCAGCAAACGCATGTGCAGAACATCCTCTAGTGCACCCGAACTTTAGTACCAAAAAGGCAAAGAATGTATATGCAGTAGCTAGCAATTTTGTTGGAGACAGCACAGCTCCTTGTGGATATTGCAAGTTGCTAGTTGAAGATGGCGATGATTCCATTTTACCAAAAGGAGAAAAGAACGAGAAGATTGATGCGTGGTGGTTTGGGACACGATCTTTTGCTGGAGAGCCACTCATTGTTCCAAAGTACGGCAGTGACCTAAGCAACGAGGACGCTGCGTACCTGCTGGGAATGGTGCAAGATTCTGTCAAAGATAAATCAGCAATAGCGATATTTGATTTAGAGAAAGATTTGAAATGCGGTCCAGTATCAGTGATGTGGCTGAAGTCAAGTATTCCTCCTGGTCTACACGGATGCTTCGCTCAAGATGGAAACGGTTCTTCCTCTGTATTCTGTTAAAAGAGCTTAATATTGGAACACTTTGGCTGCAACAGGAAAGCAATATGATCTTCAGGAATAAAAACAGATTGAGCCATGGCAAGAACAAATCATAAAACATATTTACTTCATCAGAAGCGGCACACATTGTGTTCCTTTTCATCGTCGTAATTCTACGAAGCTAGATGTGCTTCTTTCCCTCACTAAAACCAGTCCAAGATTCTAGAATCTTCTCCATATCTATTTCCCAAGGACTCAATTCACTCTCTCGCTTTGGTGGAGCACTTCCATAATAAAGTTCATACAATTGATCCGGTCCAAGGCCGCCACTGTACAGATTCACGAACTTTGAATTCATAAAAGTGACAAACAAAACTCCAAACTTTTGCCATCTTCTAGGGGAACATAATGCTGCATCCCCGGGAATAATCTTGAGAGCTTCGCCAAGGCCTCCGTCCAACAAGGTTGCTCGCTTCCTTAACAGCGCCACCAATTCATAATCCTCCATCAAACACTGGTCAGGAAATCCTCCTACAAATTCAAAAATCAGCTTTGGCACTGAAATGGCCTGATCTCCATATGGCAATGAATAAATTCGAGTCCGAATATTTGCAGTAGTTTCCACCGCTTTGATACCAGGAGGGTAATATGTCTTGCATGACGATGTGAAACTATTGGAAAGCCCTTGGGGAGAAGTGTCAATCCCAAAATTGAACGCGCATGAATTTCCTCTAGAAGAGGTTGATTCTGCATTATTTTTCAGCTCTTTCAGGATCTTCTTATCCCACTGCCAAGGAAGAGTTGTATCCAAATGACAAAATGTGATAATCTCCCCCCTAGCGGCATTCGCGCCATAGTTTAAGCATGGCCCACGTCCTCCTCCCAAAGTATATTCCAACAGAGCCACGTGACCAAATGTTGATGTTGATGGGATGTCTGTTTCATTATGCGTTTCAAACGAGCCGAGTTGAAACTGCTTTAGAGCATGCTGCAACTTATCTTTATCTTTATCGCTGCGTCCACCAGCATCAACAATTATAATCTCGATACTGGCCGGGTCGATGCACCGTTGCATCATAGTGCGCATTTGTTTTTCCAGCAGCTCACTCCTCTCTGCATACGATGGAATCACAACGCTAATTAGAACCGGATCACTGCTGCTGCTATTTGAGCGTGGGGAATTTTGGAATACATCTCTATGAGGAGGTAACTCTAAAAGCTCGGGCCAGATGCGAGACAACACATGTGTCAGAGGTCGTAGATGCAGACCGCTACCATTGTCATGATCCCATAAACTCCTGGATATTATTCCGACCTTGACATTGGACTGATCGTAATTTGAATCTTCGTCTATGTTAGCATCTTGCTTCTCCTTCTGTTTCTGTTGAGTATCTGGTTTCATGGCTAGCGAGGCAAGACGCCTACAAACAGTATTCTCCCTCAACACCTTGATCAGTTTTTCTTTTTGTCTCATGAGATTTTCGATTTCCATCTCTTGATCCGAGGTCGATTTCATTTCACTTGATACAGTGATACCATAGTATTGCAGCATGGGAACTAGCTGTTGATACCGCTGCAGGGGAGATTTGCGATCCAATTCATTGCGAGAATGGGTTGTCAGAGGTGTCCAATGTTGCCTGAAGGATGAATTGGATGGACCCTCATGATCTCCATGATTAATATTACTAGACACACGAGTTGTACACGTCAGTCGTTTGAACAATAAAGAATGTCTGATTTTGACCATGCATGGAATGGCAAATGTTGAGACACAATAGTGATATCCAGATACGGCAAGGCATGATATGCATAGAGACCAGGAAAGGAATGATTCAATTTGTCTTGGAAGGATTGTCCCCGGTCCTCCTATGATAGCTCTATGCTTGACCATGTGATATATGGTTATAGGGTATGGTAGCTCAAGTGCTGGACGAGAAAATGTTCAATAGTTGTCAGCCTTGCCTCCTCCTACTCAGTCATTAGATAATAAGCAGTTGATAATAAGTGATGATTCAACGTTTTGATGGGTGTGCTTTTATTTTCAGAAGAATGAGGGAATCTTTTGACAAGAGAGGCCTTTTTAAGAGACAGAAGATTACTATCGTACAGCAGTACTGTGAAAATCAGAAGAAGAATCATCATCATCATCACAAACTTCAAATAATTACATCTCGATAGACACTTTTGACGTGCAGCTACCACAGTTTGATTAGACCAAGTCTCGGACATCGGAGATATGAGTAATTATCATCATCTGCTACCATAGTGTCGTGTAGTATATAAATGAAGTAAGATATAAAGCTCTGCTAATGCCACTTCCTTGATCTCTGGATCTTTCATGAGTATGCATAGCAGAGCATAACAAACCAGGTACTTGATTTAGTATGATTTAATTCATGAAGTATAGCAATCCAGGATTACTCAAGAATTTGCCAAGGCTGAGGATGAAACTTCTGAATTGTGAAACCATGATGGAAGGTGCGGATAGGTCTAGAAATATATCATGTTTCTATGCAATGACGATCTAGAAACAATGGTTGAATCTAGCACATACATTAATTTTATAGTCCAGGATGGTAAACTCTTTAGAATAGTGACGAACAAATCCGAAATTGAAAAGGGCCTATTTATCAAGAAACGAAAAAGAGAAGCTTTATTCTTCCAATTGGAACTTGAAACTTGAAACACCTCCTCATCACTCATCATCAACACCATCATCATCATCATCATCATCATCACTACTCAGCGTCAGTAGTCAAAATTAACATCTGACAACTCAACAGTCACTGCCTTATTCTTAGTTAGCATAACTTGACCCACGATCTTAGAAGAAGATGATGATCCTAATTCACCGCATTAAAGTGCTGTCATTCGCAGTTACATTAACGGCAATCAATAACTTCAACGTCTCTGCGTTCACGCCAACATTTCTTTCACAAAAACCGACTTCTACTGCCATCCCAATACACGTCACATCTTTCAAGCCTTCACGAAATCATGCTGTACTTCATCTAGCCATTGAAAACTACGAAGACGACGACGAAGAGGAAGATGATGAAGAAGAAGACCTTTCCGCCTACGAACAAAGCGCCTCCTCTGAATTCCTCCCCAGCAACCCCTCCTCCTCATCATCCATCACCCCCTCCTTCTCCCGACCCGTGGACTGGGGTGGAGAATACGATACGCTCCGGTCGAGACTCACCGATGCCGAATCCGGTAACAATGGACCCTCCCGTGCCCTTTTTAGGACCATGACAGCCGACACCCCCAATGAGACAATCATGAATTTTGTTTCGGGTGCTTCCCCCGAAGTGGTCACGGCGATGAGTGCCACTGTGACTTCGTTATTGGGAGGTTTGATGAGTCCCAGTGGAGGCGTGCAGACGATCGTGAAAGCGAATGGGGAAAAACTTGGGTCGCTCTGTTTTCAATTGCAAATGACTGGATACATGGTAAGTATCTGTATTTGGGTTTGAAAGAATTGCATGATGGGATAATATAGTACAGTATGCATTCTCACACAGATTTGGTTGCATGATATAGTTTCGCAACGCAGAATATGTTCTTGCCATTCGAGACCTCATGAACATCCAAGGATCGGCAACGCTTGAAGATTACAAACGTGCATTTGACAAAATTGATGAAGACGGTTCGGGATACATCGAAAGCAAAGAAATTGAAGCTCTCCTCCTCGATGTATACGGTGAAGATGAATTACCTGCTTTTGAAACGGAGACATTTTTACAATTTTTTGACTCTAATAATGATGGAAGGATCTCGTGGGATGAGTTCGAGAAGGGTTTGGGGGTGGCCAAGAAGAAGGCGGATGGGATTGGTGGACGGTCTTCGTTGAAGGCGTTGGCGGGGTCAGTGGATGAGGATGAAGATGATTGGGATGATGAAGAGGTTTCGCTAGGGGAACCTACGATTTCGGGCATGGTTGAGATTGAAATGATGAATGGGAAGGTGATCAAAGTTGAAGCAAAAGAATATATGAAAGAACTCAAGAAGGAGGCAGAGGCTTTGAAAGCAGCTCTGAGGCGGGAGAAGAGTGATGGACAATTCCAAGATTCCATGCAACTTCAATCGCCCATGAGTGCTGATATGGATTCATCCAGAGGGGGGAGAGGAGGAATATCTTCTTATATAGCATCCCTCAAGGGAGATATGAAGTCGCTAACTGAGGGAATCTCACCAGAAGTCGTGGATGCCATGAAAATGTTGGTTGAATTTGTGTTGGATGGTGGCCCATCTGGACAAGGAAAAAGAAGACAGACGGATAAACAGCTGGAAATGGAAATTCCTGGATCAGCATTACAGCAACTTGCGCTATGGCAATTGGTTCTTGGATACAAGTTGCGCGAAGCTGAAGCCAACGGTGAATATAGACAAATGTTGAAGTGATGGGCAAAAGGCAAACTTGAATTTAGGTTGTCAATGTTAAAAATAGAGATGACTTTTCTGTACTGCTGGTGATGTCCAATTATTGAATACTGTCAGGCGCCGTTCCATCCTGACTATTTGCTGCCTCGATTTACACAAAGTGTATTAGACAATATCAAGATGTAGAGAAATCGGAGGATTCCTTAGGTTAGTTGTCTAGTGAGAAGCACACGTTCGGAAATTTCAGGTGTTGACAGATATAGGTAGCCATCTAACTGGATTTGAACGCCTCGATTTGACAGATTATATCAATGCGAGAATGACAATTCGTAGTACAACTTTATGGATGACAATAACAGGTTTCTTCAATTTGAAAGAAATCGTATTTATGTAGCTAAGAATAATAATAACCCATGGATTAAATTTATGTAGCTAATGTCAAATCCATTTCATGTATGTACATTATGGTCGCTTCAAACGATGACAGGTAATACCCAACTTCTCCTATCTGCTGAAGATCATTGCAGAGATGTTTCAAAAGCGCACATAATGCGCACGGTCGATCAATATCAGCATTTACAATGCAATAAATAAATACCGGAAGAAAGTCATCAGCTCCAAGGGATGAATGTCCACTTTGGATCTCCTTTCCAGCATCTACGATAGCATTCAGCTTGTTGCATGGTAAAGTGCTTCTTCCAACACCTTCATGAAGGATCTTAACGACCGAAGACCATCCAAAAGGACTCTGAATATCATTCTTTATTTTGAAATAGCTCTGAGATTGCTGCTTGAGGTAGTTAATCTTGTATGAGATTGCTCTATCTTCGTAACGCCACCCGTGCACCAAGAGAGAAGATATTATACTCCTACAAGGAACATAGGCTTCGATTTCAATTTGTTCTTGCACAGCCGCACGAACTAATGGTTCTATGAAGGTATCTATATTGTCGACGATGACTGTTGATGGTAAAATGGATAAACCCATCGCCTTGAAGTCTGTACTACATCCTTGAAGAATCAGGTCAAGTATATTTGCAAAGACATGCTTCACAGTCACCAATTCAATAACACTTTTTTCCTTTTCCGCCTTACTACTGCTCAAGCTCACAATTTTTTTCTCCTCAATCAGGGATGAGCGTCGTTTGATATCAATAATAAAGCGGCTGATTAGCGTCTTGAAGGTGGGCATCAGAAATAATCTAAACGTGTATAATTGGATGGCTTTCTTCAAGAGATCTATCGCCTTCAACCCTGCTGATGACTCTGTTGCATGCAACTGGATGGAATTAATACTCCCTTCAAGTCCTGACGAAGGTAGAGAGTCGCAACCAAGAAACGTTTGCACATATAAAGCAATTTCGCATGTAGCATTATCAACATTAGCAGTATATACGAGGTTGCAAAGGCCACGTAGAAATTCTTCTAATTGCCTCCTTCTCGTTTCTTTGACATGTGAAGTGAGGGAAGATTCGTCTTTTCCAAACCACGATGATGGCGCAAACGGTAGCTTTTCAATTGTTCTATTGAGTAGAAGTGTCGCTGTGCGCAATTCCTGGAAGTCAACAAAGTGTCGGATTGGAGCATACCATTCTTTTTTAGATTCGACATCTACAATGTATATTGTATATGCCAAACGATCCTTTTCAACAAAAGTGTTCACAATGTGCACGCACAAGGCTTGTCGAACAAAGTCAATGCCCAATGCTGGACTAGGAAGATCCTGACAGTTCACATTTTGAAATGGTTCACAACGCAAGTAGCTGTTTTTCTTCCACATGGCTGCTCTAGCTGTCAGTCTCTCCAAATCTCGAGATATAATGTTTTGCTCCTTTTTCGTTTTTGCTAAGCCCCTCTTGATCAGTTCTTGAATCAAAGGATGCCCTTCATAATAGTTTGAGTGGTATTCCCCAGCACTATTCACAAGGTGCCAGCTGGTCAATTCTGAGATTTCACTGTTTGTCACAAACGATTGATCATCTACATGATTAACTTCATGTTGTATCGGTACATGATGATCATATGTAGATCCTTCTCGCTGATCTTTATCTAACAAACAAACATCATTACCAGGCCGCACCAGGTGCATGACTATAGGATCCCCAATCGCCCGAATCATCCTAGCCGCCGCAGTCAAAACCTGCTTCGGGGACATGGTCAAATGCTGCCCTCCTGCACCTTCCGATCTGCGTGCACCCCAACGCAAAAAAGGCAACCCATTTACACCAAGTATTTGATCTCCAGGCATGACACCGGCCACGAATGCAGCTCCAAATGCTTTCCAATCCACACCAGATTGGAGAGCCACTTGATAAGACTCCGCATCAATAATTCTATTGCCATTAGGGCAGGTGAGAGAGTGGACATATACGTACCCTTGCCATTCTCTCAATTGCATTCCTAGACCACTTTGAGGATCCCTTGCAAACACTGCTGTTCTAATCTTGTTGGTTTCCTGCGAAAGTTGATGTTGCAAATTTATATCGATCGACTTATGCACGTCGATGACATGTTGCTCTAGCTTCGCTACAATGTTCCATTCCATCTGTCCACGGTGGTTTGGTAGCTTAAGAGCTTGATGTTGGGGTATGCGCAAAAAATCATCTGGAAATTCTATTGCAATTGACTTTCTACGCTGCTGCTGTTGCTTCTTGTCAGTTGTTGGGATTGCCGCACCGAGCTCTTTTATTTCCAGCTCGTAATCTGTTGACACCGAATCTGCGAATTGCTTCGGGAGGTTTCCTTTCAAAATGCGAGGAGCATCAAGGTCATGTTCATTCTCATTTTTTGTCGTCTCTTCAGAACACTTCTTGGGCGATCGTATCCGACCGTAATGGATTTTTTCCAATTCATCCCATGTAGAATCGGGAAATATGACACTGAGTAGCTTGATACCTTCAAGGTCTTTGTCATCCCCATTCCCGCTGGCCATCCTAGACGATTCTTGTTGTGTTCCATCGGCAGAGGCTCGATGATCTTGTTCCAAGTATTGTCCGTGAGATATTTGTTGATTCAGAGAACTCGTTTTCGTTTGTTCTTCTTGGACAGACGAAGACGAAGTCCATAATTCTTCACTGCTCGTGGAACTATCAATCAAAGATTTTCTGCCATTGCTTCTATCGTGCTTTTGTATAGACATATGTCTTCCGTTTATGTTTGCATGTGTGGTGTAATATTGGATGTGTATTATGTTCACTGTTCATTCCTTTGATGTCGGAAGTCGGAAGCTGTCGGAAGATGTTGGAAAATGAAAAAGTATGACAGAAGAGAGGAAAGCTAAAAGAAGAGGATTGGAAACTTCTCCCTTTAGGCTATTTTGGCCGAATTAATGACGATCAGAAAAAATATACAAAATCTGAAAGAGTAATCCACAATCTTCCACAATACTTCGTACAATAGATAGACATGTGAAATCAACCTGCTTTTACCGCAACCTCGATGAATAAAATTCATAGCTAGATCCTATGCTGCTGATCTCTAGCTATCCTACGCCATGATGAATAATCAAAAAAATTACGGAACAAAAAGGCTTTCTCGAAATTTGAAAAGACCAAGGGCAATAATAAAATGACGTAGTATTAATTTAAATCATTGCCATTAAAGTCGCAGAACACTACTGCAATTATGCAGAATAAAATGGTGGGGGGACCTGCTGCTCTGCGCACCTCCTTTGTCATCAGTCATCACACCCTGAGTCCAGCATCCAGCACCGCTCACTCATCGTACTCTCTTTAAATACCTTAGACTACCAACGTCTAAAAGAAAATCGGCAAAGGTGGACTCTTACAGCGATACCTCTTCACAAGCGGCCACCATGAATGATGCTTCTTCCACGGCGACCCCATCCTTTTGGAGATGGCGGCGTCCAAACTTTACAAATAACCTCTCGCTCGGTGTGCATGCTGCTGCCCCCTCTTCTACTGGCAATATTGCAGATGCAGTTGCTAGTCTCTTTGGTGATCCCGACATAAGCGATGTGACCCTCCAAGGATCAGACGGTGGATCAGTTCATGCCGTCAGAGCTATATTAGCATCTCGAAGCACCATGTTCCGGCAGAAACTGTTCGGTTCAAAGTCGAACGCTAGTTTAGTTATACCGGGTGAGAAACAGGTCATTAAATTCAAGCATTGGGATTGTAGGATACTTCACATGATTGTCGAATACTGTTACACGGATTCTTGTTCGTTGATGAAGATGCAGCCAAATGATGAGGTTGCAAGGATGGTGGCTCAATTACGTGTGGCAGCGAAAGCATTCAAATTGCCTGGTTTATTGGATACGATTAATCAGTGGGGGTGGAGAAACGTCAATAGGCATCCAGCGCTTGCATGTGCAATGGTGGACGAAGGAATGAAATTGGATGATATTGACGATTTGGCCCTACAGACGATCCTATTGAAACCGAGAGCTTCCTTGATCCCCGATCAGAAGGCCATTGGTTCAGGCGTGCTATCGCTGACAAAGCCTGGACTGTTGTTCGTGTTGAGAACGTTGGAAGACCAGACGAGTCACTTGCTGCTCCTGCACGTTATCGAAAGATGGGTAGACTTTTCATCGGAAGATAGCGTTACAGATAGTCCATCGCGTGAAATTGCAACTCGTGAGGCATTCGGTAGAAAATGTGCGTTGCGGTTTGTCAAGACGTCAAAAATCAATCCGGCTAATTTTGAAAGGGCAATGAAGCAATCGAAGCTGTTCCAGAAACGGGACGATCTCACTTCTGTGACTCTGCGCGATGGACTTCAATTTACTGAAAAGTCTTTCAAGGTCGAGGAACAGACCGAACGCCCTCCAATGAGGAGGCCTCAAACTGCCATCGGTCTCACCAGGGCATCGGATGATCGCTCCAAACGGGCAAATATCAGTCAGTAGTTAGTACCTTGTATAATTTGCAATCTTCTTTGCTAAATGGTACAAGTCGTGCAATCAAGGTTGAAGGGGCCATCTTGGCCGCCCTTCACTTGTCATAATATGTCCAAGTTTCTTTTATATTAATAGTACTTCCGAGTAGTCTATGAGTATGTACTCCATGGACCAGCGTCGTAACAATTAAACCACATTCATATCTTATCTCGATGTTGACAACAGAGAGACAATCCTCTTCGTTCCGTGGACATCCATTACTTGCTCTCATACATTTGCAAACATCCCCATGCCCACTTTCTGCTACATCTACAAGACTGCTTTTTCTTCCCAGTATCTCAAAAATTTCTTCTATTCCAGGGCAGCCATTTCTTGCTCTTCCCCTCTCGAGAGGAAATTAAACCAACGCCCATTGCCCGTTTGTGGCCATTGTTTGATCGTTGATCGCATACGATAGTCATCTTTTGAATTTCATTTGTAATTTGTAACTATTCATAACGGTTTTGTATCTCCTTTCTGATTGCGGTTATGAGAACACATCATCAATCACCTTCTCAAAACATCTTACAGAAACGTGATAAAAGATACGAAACGACAAGTTGAAAGCTGAAAGCACAACCAAAGCCTTCCCAACAACAGGAGAGATACGTTAATAGCCGAATCCTGGGATCACTAAACAGGAATATGCATCTAGCTCTTAGATTCGCAGCTCCAGCTCTTCTTGCATCAACAACACATGGATTCACTTCATCTCCATCCTCCATCTCATCATCAACATTCACTGCTTGTACTTCTTTCTCACCTAGTAAAATTCCTTCCAAAGCAAGCCTATTGAAGCCTACCGGACTTCTATCTCGCCATTATCAAACTCTTTCCATGTCTTCGCAGGAATCCATACCAAGTTGGAACGATCTCAAAGATTCCTCTGCTGCTCAACCTATTGGTGCCGCTTTGAACGATGAGGTCGAGGTGAGGAAGAGCGGCAAAGGATCTGCTCATGCATCAAATAAGCTGCGCCTGTTTGATGCAAAGGAACAACCCAAGATTACTCTTTACAGGGATTCAGCTGGTAAGGAAAATTTTATCACTGTGGCTGCATGCACGCACATATACACGCAATTTTGTACCTCTTATATAGCTCACCGTCATGCTGCATTCTTTTATTTTATTCAAATTAGCTTGGTGCCCATATTGTCAGTAAGTAGGAGTCCACTTTCAAACATCCTTCATTTCCTTGAACCTTATGCTAAAATCCATACTAAACCAATCAATCTACTATATATAGAAAAACAATGCTACTAGTTGAAGAAAAGCAAATACCAATCAACATCGAGCTCGTCCCGATGAGAAGTTATGGAGATAAGCCTGCTGAATTCATGCGCATGGTTCCGAATGGTATCCTCCCCGCCATCACAGTTGAGCGAGAAAATGGTCAGAAACAGGTAATTACTGAAAGTGGTGTCATCATGGAACTACTGGATAAGTGGCATACAGAATCTGATGGTTACAAACCGATGATGCCCGACGAGAGCGACGAAAATGCAAAGAGACGATACAACCAGCTTGCGAGGCTTGAACGAGATTTATTTTCGTGGTGGTGTACTCTCATGTTCCGACCAGAGGGGCCGAAGATGTCTGTCCCTGGGATCATGGGCATGCTGACAGGGAAGAAGGGGCCTGAAATTTCAGGAGCTATGAATGGTTTCTTGGATTGTATGTCCAAGGTAGATGAGGAACTATCTTCCACAAAGGGCCCATGGTTCTTTGACAAGGATTATCCCACCATGACTGATTTTGTTTACATATCACATGTAGAGAGAATGTTAGCTTCTTGTGCTTACTGGAAGGGCTTGAATCTTCGTGATGAAGAAATGAAAAAGAAGTTTCCCGGATTGAACAAGTGGCTCGATGCCTTCGATCAGAGAGAATGTTTTGTTGCTTTTAAAAGTGATTACTACACACATGTGAAAGACATTCCGCCTCAATATGGACCCTCTTATAACGGAGGGTTTGAAGAACAGAGAAAGACTTTCTCTGGTTCTATTGATGGGGCAGATGGAACGTCCTGGGTTTTCCCACTTCCGTTTGATGATCCAGTGCAGCCTCTTTATAGGGGTCCTCCTCTTCCTCTCTGTGTATTAAAAGCATCAGGAATTGAAGCAGATAATGATGGTACTTACCAGAAGTGTGATCCTACTACAATGACAAGGGCGTGTCGTCAAATGGCAGGATGGAAACTCTCTAGCAATGGCATGAATGTCGCCAAGTTTGCCGCTCGTGGTGGAAGAGAAGGAGCCAAAAATCCTAGAAAGTCATTTGGGGCTGAATTGGCGGATCCATACGCCGAACCTGATAGAAGCGTCATTCCACACGTTGATAGCGCCTTGCGTGTGGTATGCGAGGGATTACTTGGAAGTGAAGAGACGGAAGAAGACCATATGAAATTCTTACAGAGTCTCGAACAGAAACTATCCTCTTCCATTCCTACTGATAAGACGAATGATGTCATGGCATCATTGGCCTACTTGAGAGATCGCATTGGAGTTCCTAGGGATTTGCCCCTCGCTTCGGCAAGACATTTTCGCGCCCATTTGAACTGGGCGATTCGTGCTTTATAATTTAGGAATGTATGCTTGTTTCTGAGCAAGGACGGTGTATGAGGTCCAGAAGAACGAGGGCCATGCATGAGGTTCATCGACTTTGAAAGGTGGAATCGCTTTATAAGCTAAATTCTATTGCAATACTTGTTTCTAACCCATTAAGAGCGAATGCAAGGAAAATTCTGCTCGTGTACGCGTACTTCATTAACAGATTTATGACTGCATCTATTTTTTAAACAACCTATTGTGTACACATACGATAGCAGCCACAAAACCAGTAAGGTGATCCTTATTGGTCTAGTGGCTTGTGCTTCTGCGGTCAGTCTTAACACTACTCTTAAATATGTAGTCTTTTCTTATACAAGCTAAGAACAGCCATAATAGACCTGGTTCGTGCATAACCTCACCGTTTGCAGCAATCTGGAGCAAGATCGTCGCGATGTTGACCGATTTTTTCTGAACAAGAGGAAGGACGAGTAATAGCAACTGGGCTGGCGTGATGGATTTCGAGAGTTCGCTATGATATGGGAAGAAGATTTGGCAAGAGACATTTCTGTCTGCTGCAAATTTCTGCCTTCTGTGATGTCGTACAATTGATAATATGATTTCAAACCTTGAAAAGAGACCACTCACTAATGCTTATTTGAAGTATAATTACGATTGAGGTTGTTATCTATTTTATATCCCTATTGTCAAATAGTTGAAAAGCCGTTATTCGCAGATCTCAGCTGTAGCATGCGCGACTCTGCGCCCTTTTTGTCCCAAACGATAAACGATCCAAAAAACCTTCCCTCCGTCCTCCTCCGTCCCTTCCTTCTCAAACAACACAAAACTCAACACATGTACTGATTACTGATCACTGGAAATTGATACGTGTTGCTGTACCTACCTTTTTGCTAGAACCAAAAATCAACTGACTTGCTAAGGAAATTACTGTCAGTCCTATTAGTATCATTGAGAGTAATACCGCGGTAGAACAATATGAACAGAGGCGGTGGTAAATTCTTTCGTCCACAGGGACCAGACAACGCCAACAACCTCGACTCTGACTCCTCCGATGATTCCGACGCATCCGACGACGAAATGCCACCACCACCACCTGCATCTGCACCTTCCAAAAAGACAAATGCAAATGCAACTGCAAATGCGAACCTCTCTTCTTCTGATTCAGATGAATCCTCTGATGACGATGATGCACCCATTACCACCAAACGCTCCCGGCCCTCAACTGACAACGCTCCCAAAAGCAAAAAGGCCAAACCATCCTTCTTTGATGAAGAAGCCGAGGCTTCAGATGGAGACGAGGAAGAGGAAGAAGAGTATGGCACCCATCACGATCCGCACGATCGAGTCAAGAAAGCGTACACGCAAGAGGATATCAGGAGAGAAAATATGGATGATGAAGCATTGGCTATTATTAACCGCCAGAATAGGAGGAGAAATCACTTGGCGAAATTTAGTCAAGAAGATGATGTCGAGGATGTTGCCAGGCAAATTGAAGAACGGCACCGAATGGCCAGTAGAAGGGTTGATCGAACTGTATTGGACGATTCGGGTATTCACGAGGGTAACCAGAATTTATCAGCTGTGACACAACAGAGTTTGCTGCCGAGTGTGAGTGATCCCTCTTTGTGGATGTTTGGATGTCAAACAGGTAAAGAGCAAGAACTGGTTTATCAGATCATGAATAAATGCGTCGCCTTTGCGCGTCAAGGAAAACCGTTGGGGGTTACGAGTGCGGTAGCGGCGCAGAGTAAGGGACGGATTTATATTGAGAGTTTTAGTGAGCCAGCTGTGAGAGAAGCTATGCAGGGGATTAGGGGGTTGCTGATTAATAATTTGAGATTGGTTCCAATTAATGATATGACGACTGTAATGACTGTGATGCCCAAGAAGAAACCAGGTGAGTTGATAATAATTCAAAAGTAAATGCAAATGGAAATATCTTTCTGGTGCTAGGAAACGATTTGCATGGCATGGGGGAAACGAACTAACTTATTTATCGTCCATCATCACAATAATCACAGTGAAAAGCAACGAATGGGTGCGTATGTCACGTGGACACTACAAAGGTGATCTAGCACTAGTACGCGCTGTGC
>Ga0136554_1000373_pt1 | contig 16604 bp, 19 predicted proteins | sample AntRauTorckE5431_FD_104637 | JGI IMG/M metagenome (GOLD analysis project Ga0136554, IMG submission 104637) | Saline lake microbial communities from Rauer Islands, Antarctica - Metagenome Torckler E5 #431 | ecosystem: Environmental > Aquatic > Non-marine Saline and Alkaline > Saline | place...
CCAGACAACGTGATGATTGTTGCTGCTGGTAACCGCGAAGGCGACAAAGGTGTAACATATCGTATGCCAGCACCGTTGGCAAACCGTTTCTTGCACCTGGAAATGAAGCACAACTTTGACGACTGGTTCCAGTGGGCTGTTGGCCACGGCATTCACCAGGACGTTGTTGGTTACTTGACCTTCAGCAAGGACTCACTCTACACCTTCGATCCAAAGAGCTCAAGCCGCTCTTTTGCAACTCCGCGTTCATGGAGCTTTGTGTCTGAGATCATCGAAGACGACGACATCGACGAAGGCACAGCAGTTGACTTGATCAGTGGTACAATCGGCGAAGGCCTGGCAGTGAAGTTTGTTGCACACCGTAAGGTTGCGGCAAGTATGCCGAATCCAACCGACATCCTTAACGGTAAGGCTAAGGAAATGGAATCACGCGAAATCAGCGCAATGTACTCATTGACTGTTTCACTGTGCTACGAACTGAAAGAAGCCAACGACCAGGGTGACAAGAAGTTCAACGACAAAGTCAACAACTACCTACGCTTTTCGATGGACAACTTCGACACTGAGCTGGTTGTTATGGGCATCAAACTGGCGCTGACACAGTACCGCCTGCCAATTGACCCAGACGCAGTTGAGTGCTTCGACGAGTTCCACGACAAGTACGGCAAATACATCCGCGCAGCAAACGGCGTATAAACCCCAAGAACAGGCCCTACGGGGCCTGTTCTTCTGAAGGCAGGTGCTATGAAAACTTGTAAAGAAATTATTTTTTACTGCGAAGCTGAACCCCAGCCAGACCAAGTTAACGGCAGGGACGTTTACGCAAGCTGGCCTAGACTAACTCATCACGATCCAGATGGTCCCCGTCGGTGGGCAACTACCTATAAGCCAGGCCCGAGTGGTAGTTGGCGAGACAGGACTGGAGTGCCTGGTTTCGAAGTAACAATGCCAAATCATTTCTCTTTCAGTATGATACACGATAGCATCGACAATCGGGGACAAAGTGCAAAGATTCCTCAGGCGCTTGTATTCGACATAGAGAAAGACTGTTACCTGCTATTTGACTTTCGTACAGACGGTTTGATCGAAACCCTAATCGAAGGTGAGATTGCTAACGGTGTTATTGAAACACCAATGGCGTTTAGGTTTACAGGGTCGAACTACTACTTTGTTCCGCGCGGCGGCAAGTCATTTGCTGAATTTGAAAAAGCATTTAATCAGGCGCAGAAACCCAAGATCAAACAATCAACACAAATCGAAATCGGCGTTCCGTTTGTCGGTTCTTTTGATAGCGTTTACAGGTACCTAGGTGCGTTTAAGTGTGTGCAAGACGATACATACGACGCAGAAGGCAGTATGAGCAAAAAGTTTGACTATACTGACAAAACTGTGCATGTTTATCAAAGTGCTCAAAACTACGGATTTCGTCGTAACGAAGAGCCAAGTTTTGAAGTTATGAAGTCGAAGATGAATGTTAAAAGTCTCGAACTTCCTGAAAACTGTATACTCCATGACGAAATCGGGCCAGGTGTTCACGAAACTGAATACGGCAGTAAAGGCGGTTACGGAACACCGCCCCGTGTCAAAACTGTCGTCGACGTCGACAACAAGACTGTTAAATACGTTGAGCAACCAAAGCCGGCATATACAGGGCATTGCGGTTGGTTTAATCGTTGACAGAGTGGCGGCCAGGTGCTATACTGTTTGAACAAATTAGATAAAGAGGTTATTTATGGCTAAGAAAGCAGACAACAGCATGGGCAAGTCTCAGTGGACTCCTGACCCAGACATCACAGAAGAAAAGCTACAGGTTATGCGCGACGACGTATTTGAGCGCATTATTGTTTCACGGGTAGGACTGTTGCTTCGTCATCCGTTCTTCGGTAACATGGCAACTCGCTTGCGCATCCTTGCAGCAGACGACTGGCTGCCAACTGCCGCCGTAGACGGTCGTAACCTCTACTTTAACACTCAGTTCTTCAACGCAATGTCAAACAAAGAAATCGAGTTTGTTATTGCTCACGAAATCCTGCACTGTGTTTTTGATCACTTGGGTCGTCGCGAAAATCGTCATCCAATGCTCTACAACATCGCTGCGGACTACATTGTAAACAACACTCTTGTACGTGATCGCATCGGTGACAAGCCCAAGCTGGTTGAATGCTACCAGGACTTCAAGTACGAAGGCTGGACATCAGAGGACGTCTATGACGATCTGCTAGACCAGATAGAAAAGAATGGTCAAGACGCGCTTGAAGGACAAGGCGAAATGCTCGACGAGCACATGGACTGGGGTGACGACGGCGAGGGTGACGGCGACGGCGAAGAGACTACTGATAAGAACGGCAATAAGATCAGTAAAAAGCCTGGTAAGTACTCTGAAGAAGAACTGCGTAACATCAAAGACGAAGTCAAAGAAAACATGATTTCGGCAGCACAGTCTGCAGGTGCCGGTAACGTGCCGTCTGGTGTATCTCGCATGATCAAAGAGCTTACTGAGCCTAAGATGAATTGGCGCGAGCTGCTTCGTCAGCAGATTCAGAGCACCATACGCAATGACTTTACATACGCTCGTCCGAACCGTAAAAGTCAACACACTGGTGCTGTGCTGCCGGGTATGAACTTTTCCGACACCATCGACTTGTGCATTGCACTTGACATGTCAGGGTCGATTGGACAGGAACAGGCAGCAGACTTCCTGGGCGAAATCAAAGGCATCATGGATGAGTATCAAGACTACTACATCAAACTTTGGTGCTTCGATACTGGTGTTTACGGCGAAGAAGACTTTTCAGCAGACAACGGTAAGGAGCTAACTGAGTACGAGATTATCGGCGGTGGCGGTACTGACTTCATGGCTAACTGGGACTACATGAGAGAGCATGACATTGTTCCTAAAAAGTTCATCATGTTCACTGACATGTTTGCATGGGATAGTTTCGGTGAGCCAGACTACTGCGACACTATCTTCATCAACCACGGACGTCCTGGGTTCGAAGCACCGTTTGGTATTACAGCAGAATACTCAGCTGATTAACAAATGATAAACGATGAACCAAACTACCTAAACCTACTAGAAGCGAGGCAAGTTGATATCTTGCCTCCTCACTTCAAAACCATCTCAATGCCTGCAACTTATAACACAAACACTAAGTTACAGACGTGGATCTACGAAAACTGCAAAGGTAGATTCTACATCGGTAAAGGCGTTGAGCTCAAAGAGGGCTCAATTGAAAATGTCATCAAGATAGGTTTCGAAGAGCCCAAAGAATCAAGCTATTTCATTCTAGCTTGTCCATATTTGAAGTATCACTGACTTCAAATAGGTATATAATAATAACATGCTAACACAAGGAGAACATGTAATATGACTGACGAGCAAAAACCTCAAGAACAAGAAGCTCAGGCAGAAGGCCTATCTGTTCAGGACCTGAACGCATTGAGAACTATCATCGACGTTGCTAGCCAGCGCGGTGCGTTTAAGCCAAACGAAATGGCTCAAGTAGGCAGCACCTACAACAAGCTAGACGCTTTCCTTAACGAGATTGCCAGGCAGCAAGAAGAAGCTAAGGCAGCACAGGAAGGCGATGCACCTGGTCAGCCAGCGCAAAACGTAGAAGTTCCACAAGGGGAGTAATATGCCAGAGCTAAAACATGTTGGCCGTCAAATCAATAACAAGCGCAGATGTATTGTTGCGTACCGCGTAGTTCCTAACGACTCGGAGTACTGTTTGGTCGTTAATTCGGACTCGCTTGATGCCGAACAGCACGACAGCCTCATGAAGCTCGTGGAAAGTAACAGCGGCCAGACAGCATACGAGCTAGCAGAAGCTATGCAGCGAACTCGTTTGCCAGATGGCCGCAACATGCTTCAAACGTTCCACACGCAAGGCAAACTGGTTAAGTCACTGACCAAAGACATCGAAATGATGCCTAATCAGCAAACAACAATTAACCTTGCAGAGCTGAATGAGCTTATCGCAGAAAATAGAGGTGTAACTGTTGCTGACCTTGCGCTGGGTATCAAAAATCAGGAAGAAAAGAAAGAAATGCTAAAAGAAAATCCTGATGCGATCGAGGAACCAATTGCAGACCCTGCAAGTGCATACGCAGAGCCTGAGCAAACAGAAACCGCTCAGACTGAAGATCTGCTCACGGACGAGAAACTAGCAGCACAGTACCGTTCTCAAGCAGACGCTATGTACAAGGAAGCTAAGGCGCTAAGAGATCAAGCAGACGAACTCGATCCGCCAGCAACGAGAAAAGCCCCTGCAAAGAAGCCAGCGGCAAAGAAAGAAAAAGCTAATGGCTGAGCACGGCGAAGAAGAAACCACTTGGCCAGGTATACTCGATGAGATAGAAATAAAATATGTTCCTGTCGAGTATATCGCTTATGTCGAAGTGCACTTTAACGACGGCAACACTTGGCAAATAGAAATAGATCGATCTGAAAACGAAGATGTTAGCAACGATTCTATTGCTGAGGAACTAGAAGAAAGTATTGAATCTTTGTTTGAAGAATACGAAGACGAAATCAAAGGTGTCAACTTTGTTCTTGACGTTGATAAAGTCAAAGAAGACATAACCAATGATACTAGTAGGTTTCTTAAAAAGAAAAAATAGTCTGTATCTTGGATAAATACTTGTAACATTCATATTAGGAGTTACAAGTAATGGCCTTACGTTTAAGACGCGGTACTAACGCAGAACGTCTAACAATAACACCTGAAGTCGGCGAGTTAGTCTACACTACCGACACCAAGCTAGTTTACGTAGGCGACGGTGCTACACAAGGTGGTATTTCCGTTGCAGGCGGTGTCGGTGGATCCTTCTTAACCGAACTACTTCAGGACACATCCCCACAGCTAGGCGGCGACCTAGATCTTAACAACAGTAACATCATTGGCGCTGGCAATATTAATATTAACGGTACAATTACTGCTACCGGTAACATTAACTTAGGCGACGGCACAGAAGACACTATATCAGTAGGTGGCTTGATTTCAAGTAGCTTAATACCAAGTGGTGCAAACTTAGATCTCGGTAGTTTAGCTCAACAGTGGGACACAGCATATACCACAACTGTTAACACAACTACTCTTGAAGTCGACGATATTGTTAATTCAAACAGCGATACAATTTATAGCACAGTAACTGGCGAACTAACTGTTGACGATATTTCGTTTACTGGTTCAATAACTGATACTTCAAACAGCAGCATTGTCTACGACTCTTCAACCCAAACACTAACAAGTGACATATTAAAGATTGGAACTATACTAAGGCCAGATTCAAGTCTTTTCTATGAAGCGTCAACAGAATCACTCCACACAACTACTATACTTCTAAATCAAATATACGGCGACGACAGTACTATTGTATTTGATAACGACTCAAAAACAATCTTCCTTAACACTGTGCTAGCAAACAACTTTGCACGTACAGACGGATTTGTGGTATACCGCGGCGTTACTAACACTCTTGCAGCAGACGAAGTTGAAGCTATCACGTTCACTGGTGACTTAACTGGTTCTGTATTTTCAGACGACTCTTCACCGTTCTTCGATGCCAATACTGGCAGCATTACTGTGACTTCGATCAGCAGTAATAGCAGCACTGTAAATATAGGTACAGAACAACAGCCAGATGATAGGTTGCAGGTGTTTTACGACGGCCTAGGTCCTGTTATTTCTGGTCGCGTAATAACTGGCAACAATAACTTCTTAGAAGTACAATCGTCAAGGGGTACTATAGATTCTCCTACAGCAGTACAGCCAGGCGACGGCATGTCTGGCCTAATACTACAAGGATATGACGGCAACGACTACAATCGTACATCTGCTATCGCTGGGTTTGCTGACTCGAACGGTGTTGCAACACCTGGTGCAATCAGTGGTCGACTACTGTTTGTAAACAAGAACTTAGCTGGTGACGGCGACGTTATTGCAACGTTCGACGCAGCTGGTACATTCAACGCGCCAGTTATACAGCCTAGCACATACGCAGACGCAGCAGCAAGAGACGGCTTTATCGCTTCACCTGTTGCTGGACAAATTGTGCATGTTACTGATAACGGTCAAGGTGCAAGTGAACTTCAAGCATACGACGGCAACACTTGGACAGGAATGAGCGACAACCTTGAAGTTGTTGACAGTGTTCCTAGTGGATCTACATACACTCTACTGTTGGATGATAACTACACATACTATCGATTAAGCGATTCTAGTGCCGTGACCGTAGCAGTTCCGCCCGAGTCAAGCGTAGACTTTCCAATTGGTTCTAACATGACCTTTGTACAGTCAGGTACTGGTCAGTTAACTTTCGTGGCAGGTGCCGGTGTAACAATTAATAGTCCGGATGGCTTATTGAGCACAAGAGTGCAGTATAGCGCCGTGTCGATCACTAAAGTCGCTTCAGACGCATGGGATCTTATAGGTGATCTAGTATGATATTGTCTAGACTAGGATATACCGTGGCACTATGGGATTCTTACGAAACATTTCTTGTTCGCAACTACCGCGACGTTATGGGATACCGAGAAGAAATTAGAGAACTCGTCGAAGACCGACGTAATTCTTAACTAGTCGTCTGCAGAAGCTATCTTCAATAAATACCAAAAGAGGCAACGTATGATCAAAGGTATAAACAACACTCCCTATTTTAAACTAGACGACCGTCTCAACATGCAAGAGTTTGACCGTCTTCAGCCCGAAATAATTAAAGGCTTTGCAGAAGCAAGACATCATGCCAAAGAAGGTACATGGATGAGGCCAGGGTTCGATCAGTCACAAGGCAGCTACACATGGCACTGGAAACCTATCTACAAAGCATTAGATGAATTTCTTGCACTGCCAGACAGTGACCCTATCAAACAAGGCGGCCAGGATCTGTACAACAACATTACAGATCATCAGTCGCGTAACGTCTTTACACGCTATCTAAAAATGGCCATGGGCGCATACGACCCTTACATTTACTATTTCTTGTGGGAGGAAGGCTCTTGGGACGATAGAACAGCACCTCGCAAGCTAACCGCAGAAGCTGAATACTTTCCTAATGTAGTGAACTGGGTAGAGAGTCTTATTCAAGAGAACGTATTTGAACACGTGGGAAGAGTTATCTTCTTTGTTTGTGAACACGGGGGCTATCCGTTTGAGCATCGAGACCTAGACGGTGATAGAGGACCTGATCAAACTTATACTCCGCACCGCAACGAGTTTATACACATACGTCCTAATACTAAAAAAGCATTTTACCTTTGGGATCCTGAAAAGAAAAACAAGGTGTACCTTAATAGTCGCGCAGCTTGGTGGAACGATCAAGACTGGCACGGTGGCGAAATGATTATGGAGCAGAGCTACGGACTGCGTATAGACGGCAAATTCACAGAAGATTTTAGAAAGAAGCTTGGCATAGATCATTTAGAGAACTATTAATGCAATACGTAGGCAATTTTATAGACAGAATTCCTGACGGGCTAATCGAAACAGTACTCAGAGAAGACGGCAGAGTCACTCCTGTCTACCAGCCAGAGAAGTGGAAGGGGACTCCGGAAATCGAAGCTGCCTTAAAGGAAGTTGAATCTGCTGGGTATAACAAGCTAGACTATCACTTCTACCAATTTACTAATAGTACAGAGTGTATGCAACCTTATCTCGAGGACTTAAAGTGGCTTAGTTTTGACAACATATTGCCCAAGACGTACGACCACTATCATTGGTGGATAGTTAAGTACTACCCAGGAGACATGCAACCTATGCACGTCGATCCTCATGTTAGAGGCATGAACGAATGCCTAAGGTATACAATGATGCTCACAGACTTTCAAGACGGGCACATTTTAACATACGGTGATTTTATGCTAACTGACTACAAGGCCGGCGACTTATTTTTGTGGAAGGACTTTCACTGCCTGCACGGTGCGGTAAACATCGGGTTCGACCCAAGAATATCATTACAAGTGAGCTTTTATAACAAATGAAATATATCGGAAACTGCAAAGAGTGGATACAGCCAGAATGGATAGACCGTATTTTAAACACAGACGGTGACGTTTCTCCGTTACATCAGCCACACAACCAAATCGGCGAGTTGCCAGAGCAGAAGGAATTATATGCTAACTTCTGTCGGGCAGGGTACGACAAGCGTAATTTCTATGTAAACATGTATTCTGGCGGCAAAACTAAAGACGTACTAGACTTTAACGTGCAGCCGCCTGATTTAATAGACATGACAGGCAAAGTGTGGCATTGGTGGTTTATTAAAACTATGCCAGGACAGTTATCTCACTGGCACTTCGACCCTCATACTGTTTTCTGTAAGAACGCAGAAAGGTACTGTATTGCATTGCACGACTACGAGCCCGGTCAAATATTTACGTGGGAAGGCGGTCACTTGCATACTAATTTCGTAGCAGGTGACGTGTTTAAGTTTGACTACCCGCACATAATGCACGGCACCGCTAATATTAGCATGTCTCCTAGGTATAACTTCCAATGTACTGTATACGAGCCAGGAACCATTGACAATTACGACAAGAAGTTTTATAAGAAGAATCAGGAATAAGACAAGAAATTGTATTGATATTTCGGTACTAAGCCCACATTCGCACCTGCATGCCAAGCTCGATAATCGTTCCATTCATAGACGTTGCCGCTTGCTTCATTATAAAAGCTTCGATCATTAACTATGCTAATATGTCCCGGGGCTGGGTCTCCTATAAAACAAATAAACCGCCTAAGTTTTCCTAATTTAAGATACTCTTGCTCATCGTGATCAATATCGTAATGCCACGGAGCACTATACCCTGGATCTATACGACTAATCCAAGATCTAATGTGAGTAACATCTAAGATAGTTTCGAAAGTAGACGAGATCGTCTTGCAATAGTCTCCGGGATAATAATTCTCCCATCTAGCACTACTATAATTCAACCCAGCAGCATCCCATATCTTGTACAAATCTTGGTACTCTTTATCAGACGTGTCTTTGTTTGGAACTACAATCCTTCCACGAGTTGCTGATATACTAGCAATTATAAGTTGCCAGTCAACGTACTCGCTGCAATTTAACACAAATTCACAACTCATTTACTCATTACCAAATAGCTTATTATACAATGCCGGCAGGGGATCATTCGGCCACTTAATGTGCTGCTGAAGAGATTTTTTATAGAAGTAGGAGAAGTCAACGATGCCGTCTTTACTTGCTTCACTAAACCGATGCGAGGAATGCTTGCCCATCATGCCTTCTAGTACCTCGTAATCAACAAAGCAGTTGTTTACATCGAAGCATCCGTACCAGTCAAACGTCTTTAAATTCCCGTCTTTTATAAAAAAACAGTGAGGGTAAAGACTAACCTTATATACATTGTTCCTGTATATAGACTCAATTGCGTCATTAAGTTGACTATGCCAGCTAGTGCATTCTTTGTCAAGGGAACGGGAACTGTCGTATACGATGTCATTGCAGGTTTCGCCACTCCACTCTATAAAAACCTTCTTCTCTTTGTAGTCTATTTCGTATACTTCGGGAGCATACGAATGTCCTTGGAATTTACTAATGTAGAAAACTTCTTTATTAAAGAAATAGTCCAAGAGGCCTTGGTTAAACAGCGGTCGGGCGTCCGGGTGCTGGTATTCGCTGGTACTGTCCCAGTGCATACACATAACATTCTTCTCTTTATTAACTAATGGAGTGTACATTAGGTTTGTTTCACAACGAATGTGATGGAATCCCGGATCTGGGCTTCGTTTAAAAAACGGATCCCATGAACTTGTATTAGTCATCTTTCACTTACCTCAAATTCTGGATACTTGGGTATATTAACATCGTGGTCTACCTGAAAAGAAACAACAGAACCATCAACTGAAAAGCTCGTTAAGAGTCTTTTAGTTTGCAAACCATTTAACAGTTTACTATAGTACTGGTCAAACAGGAACCTAAAATTATACAGTGACGTGTCTGGTACTATTCTAATGTTCTTAGGGCGTGTTAACTGAAAATCAGGAAGGAGCTCCCTTACTACCAAAGATACCCTGGCATCGCAGTCCATATTAACTGCTGAGTGCATTTTTCCAGCATCCATATAATACCAAAAACCCGGTTCAAGATCATACAACGTCTTAGTATCCACATCAATCAAGTAGCTATTGATTGAGTGGAAAGTATAGTGCCAGCGATTGTCTATGTCAGCGTGTACAGGATAGCAATTTTTTGTATCTAGTCTAATAAGCCTAGCCTCGCCTACATTACCAGGCAACGTTGATAACAATCTTTCCCATACTGTGCCAGCGTACTCGTCCTTGATCTTCCAAGGGCTATAAAAAAAGTCGCCGGTTGGATAGTTTAACGTCAGCTTAAAATCTATCAAAGGGATATTGTCTTTTGCTTCTTGAAAATACTCCTCTGGCACTGCTACATTCATTTTGTTTATCATAGTAAAGCTATTTATGGTAAATTATAGTAACAACAGAGAACAAAATGAACACACCTAATGCAAGCGAGACGAACATGAACTACTACTATAACCAAATGAAAGGTGAGAGCCCGTGGAGGAATAACCTCATCTACACTAGTCTAATAAACGACGAGAAAACTGTTTTTACTCAGTGGTTCCACAATGACTCAGAATACCACATGGGACAGAATGAAGTTATAGATCAGTCGTTAATGGATGAGAAATGGGGTCGAGAAGTAGAATACCTTTCTGTCATGAAGAGAGAATACCCGCACTTGGTTCCTGAAATAATCGATATAAACCACAAAGAGAGAAAGCTGTATCTTAAAATTGACGGCCCTGATTTATGGCAACGCAGCCTAGACTTAGACGAGTGTTCTTTTGACAAGATACTGCCAGACTGGGAAGAGCAGATGCTAAACATCATGCAAGCACATAAAGACCTAGGCTTATACAAGTACTCTTTGCATCCTAATAGCTACTTCGTCGTTGACGGCAAGCTAAAAAGTATAAATTACTTCTTTACATACCCCGAACACGAAGAAACAGTAAGAATAAAAGACTTTATTAGCCATATTAGTCATAACAGAAGAAAGCAACTAATCGAGTACTCAGAAAAACGAGGAATACAATGGGACCATCCTACTAGCTTGCTAGACATACAGTTGCTAGCATTTGACAGTTTCAGAAGTAATTATCCTAGTAGTTTTATAGACAAAGCACAAGAGATCTATAGATGTACGCAGTAAAAGAATGGCAGCCGGAAATGGATTTAACTGAGTTCTATACCGAAGCATCTAGACGGGGATTTATTAACAACTCTAGTAAAAAAGCAATGATAGACTGCTTTCGTAATGAAAGAGAATGGAACGTATGGATTTTGCAACACAACAACAAGGCCATAGGGTCTGTTGCTGCTCATTCATTCGAAGACGTTATGGGTCCAGGAAGCTACCGTATTCTTACTAGAGTATGCACGTTTGGTGAGGCTAGGCCAAAGAAAGGACTAACAACTGCCAAGAGACTGTGTGCAGAGCATCAAAATCTAACTGATCAATTCCTGTTACCTAAGTGTATAGAATGGGCTGGCCGAGAAAAACTGTATGCTACCTCTAATACTAGCAAGGAAGCAAGTCAGCGGCTAGTACATTCTATCTACTTTCCTACTCTAGAGAAGATCGGAGTCGTTACTCGGGTTAAAGATGTGTACTATAGACACACTAAGCAAACCGTCTGGGAGATAAATGTAGAAAAGTTCGAAGAAAACCTAACAAGGCATCCACGATGGTAGAGATAGACAACAGTTGGCGGAAAATAGGAATCAGTCTCAGCGGAGGAGCCGACAGTGCGCTGCTAGCATACCTAATCTGTCTACAGACAGATGCAGAGATACATATAATAACACAGGTCAGGTGCTGGAAGTCTAGACCATGGCAAAGACAAAACAGTATAGACGTCTATAATTGGCTTGAAAAAAGATTTCCTCAACTACATTTCGTAAGGCACGAAGGATTTATTCCTCCTGAGCTAGAGTGGGCCGACAAAGGCCCTAACATTATAGATGAATACGGCAAACTAAAAAGCGGTGACCAAATAATTTTACGGTCACATAGTGAGTTTATTGTTCATAAAGAAAACTTAGACGCATGGTTCGCTGCTGTAAACAAGAATCCCGACGTATCGTTTAAGGGAGCAATAGCAGATAGAGACAAAGGTCATCTTCCCCTAATAATGGAGCACATGGGTATTGCAATTTGTCACCCTTTCATGTATACCATGAAGGACTGGATTATAAAACAGTACTACGATCACAACATTTTAGACTTACTTAATATTACAAGAAGCTGCGAGGGTGACCTAAACGATTACCCTGAGATATTTGGAGACTTAGATTATCAAACTTATACCCCTGGTCAACACGTACCAGAATGCGGACAGTGCTTCTGGTGCAAAGAACGAGAATGGGCAATCAAGCGGGCAACAGAGTAGCACGTTCTGTATGCATCCGTTTACTGGTTTAGCTACTAGGGAAGACGGCGCTATTAAGCTCTGTTGTCGTTCACACCCTATTAGCTGGATACAGGAAGAGACTCTAGAGAATGCATGGAATAACAACGAGATGCGCAAGGTTCGTCAGCAGGTTCTTAACGGCGAGAGGCCAGATGTGTGCAAACCGTGCTTTGACCTCGAAGATCAGGGTGTCGAGAGCTTACGACAGCGTCACATAGCAGGAGTTATCCCCGAGGCGCGTATCAACTTATACCCCAACGCACTGGACGATTTGGAGGACGATTATACTATGCCCTTTGAATTTCCTACTATAGAAATAAAAATCAATAACCTATGTAACCTCAAGTGCAGAATGTGCAACCCGCTAGATAGCACTAGCTGGAAGGACTGGGGCCAAGTAACCGAGTTCTATAAAAAGGAAAATAACTATCTTATCCCCACAGTAGAAAAGTTAGTAGACAAGCCAGGACAATACATAGGTCCGTTTGACAACACTGCTAACTGGTGGGACAGCTTTGAAAAACTACTTCCGTTCTTTAGGCGGGTAGAATTTGCTGGCGGTGAGCCGTTGATGGATCCTAACCATTATAAGATATTAGATATGCTCGCTCCCTACGGCAACAACATCGAAATTAAGTACGCTACTAACGGCACTAAGTTAGGCATAAGCAAGACAAAGAACATACAAGAGTACTGGCCTAAGTTTAGAAGTGTAGCTGTGAACGTAAGCATAGACGGCATACACGACGTCTACGAGTACATTCGAGGCAACGGAAAGTTCGGCGAAGTAGTAGAAAACATCAAAGTAATGCAGGCTATTCCTAGCGTAAGTAGAATTGTCGGGGTATTTACTGTGCAAGCAGGCAACATTATGCAAATTGACAAAGTAATTGACTATTTCTTAAACGACCTAGGTATCATTTTTTACAGTCACCGAGTAAACTACCCTATGGCACTAAGCGCACAAGCGTTGCCACCTGAACTAAAGCAAGAAGTTGTAGACAACTTAGAACGCATGAAAACAACAGTCTTAGACTACGCCCAGATAAAAGAAAATACGTTGTTAGAAAAAATAACATTGCAACAGATCCAAGACAATATTAACTTCTTACAATCAAAATGCATGTACGAAACACACTGGCAGGATTGCATCGACTTTAATAGGCGATTAGACGCATCTCGAGGACAAGACTTCCTTGCTGTAAATCCGAGGTTTATTCCATACGTATGAAACACGTAACTAGTAAATGGCCGCATCAAGACAGCATCAAGGTAGAATGGAATTTAGGCAAACGTTGCAACCTAGATTGCGCGTATTGCCCTGCTGAAATTCACGACAACTTTAGCCCGCACACAGACATTGCAGTTCTAAAACGCACAATAGACCAACTCGCAAGTCTCAACAAACCAGTGCGTATTAGCTTCACAGGCGGCGAACCTTGCGTGCATCCTAAGATAGACGAGCTGCTACAGTATGCAGCAGAAAGAGTATATTGGATTAACGTTACTACCAATGCTTCTAGAAAACCGAGCTGGTACGCAAAGCAGTCAGTAAATCATTACGTGTTTAGTCTGCATTTTGACAACAAAACTGTCGAAAGGATGGTTAACAACATCATTCACTTCCGTATGCTATCAGACATTCCTTGTCACGTAAACGTAATGGCCCATCACGAATACATGGCCCAGGTTAAAGAAGCAGCGGCTATGTTCCGAGCAGCTAACGTTCCGTATGCTATACGCCGCATCCGCTGGACAACCAAGCACGACTGGTTCGATGACCTAAAGTACAATCACAAAGATTTAAAATGGATTATAGAAAACAATGCTACAGCAGAACCAAATGTATTAATAGACGGCAAAACCGAAATGCACGCCAACGACGTTATCAAGCAACACTTAAATCAGTTCGAAGGATGGAAATGCAATGCAGGCGTTGAGAGTTTGATGATAAACTGGGACGGCGAAGTACATCGAGCAACCTGCAGGGTCGGTGGGAGCCTAGGGAACATCTACAAAGGCACATTCGTTCGTCCTCAGGAAGCAGTGACCTGCACAAGACAGTGGTGTACTTGTGCAGCAGACATTCCTCTTACAAAATCCGATTACTAGGTAACCACTTTGTTATGTGGGTGTCTGGCTGACACTCACAACTGTTAAACGGACAAGTAATAGTTTTTAATTCAAACCTTCCGTCGTTAAAGTCTTCTTCAAACGTTTCTGAAAATACGTTGATGTTGTAGTCTTTAAATAAGTTAGCATTGCAGCTTCCTTTTACAGTGCCGTCGAACGAGATCACTAAATTCTCAAGAGGAACATTACAGTTCCATCCGTAAAAGTTGTTAACTCGCTCGTTAATATAGTCACTGGAACGTTTAAGCTCTACTTCTTCGTCATCGTACATAGCAATACTGTCGTGAGTCCTAAACAGATGCATATTTTTTAGTATAAAGTCACTGTCCGGAACCCTTTTTAAGTCCTGTTTCATGAAGTCTTGTTGTTCTTGAGTGTAACTGTGAACGTCTTTTCCTTCAGACTGTACAACTGGCTTCGCTTCAATAAACCAAGGATGTTTACTCGCTTGCATCCTGTCTATAATAGACTTACAATAGTCAAACGCACTGGCGTCCATAAGCACTAATGCAGTACCACTAATGCCTTGGCTATACAAGTAGTCTAGTACTTCGATGCTATGGTCAATGTCTGCGAATTCGTGGTGAACGCTTAATGTCACTTTGTCTAGAGTGGAAGAATTCTTCTTCCACCAACGCAGAGAGCGACTTCCGTTTGTTGTTACTGTCAATTCTACATTGTGGTTCTGTTTTATTTCTCTACAGAACTGATCAAAATGAGGCCACATTGTAGGCTCACCGCCACCTACTAAGTTAATGTCGAACTTCTTTTTTTGGTTCTTTTCGGCATACATGTCAAAGAGTAATCGAAAGTTCTTGACAACAGTATCGATGTTTTTCGGATAACGATACACACCGTCTTTGCTGCCAGGAAAGCAGTACGAACAGTTAAAGTTGCAGATGTCAGTAGGCCAGAATCTTATGTCTAGTACATCTTTGGGTTGTAAACTAATTATTTTCTTAGGTTTCTTCATAATAAGTGCGAGATCTCCGGAAATGTTAATTTAGCCGAGTTGCCTCGAATTTCGTCTAGTTTAGTTACGTACTCCTTAAAGCCAGGCAACAAGTGGCTATTGTCTTGTGCGTCCATGTGTTTTAATACTGCTTCCCACCGCTTCCAGCCGTATGGATTAATTTTCCAGAAGTCATCGTCCTGTCTGTAGTTTTCCCATAACCATTCCTTAAACTCTGCAAAGATCCTGTGTACTTCTAACTTGTCTTCTAGTGGAAGTATCTGTATACTAAGGAATGTAGGAATGTATAGTAAGTGCATATTCACTAGACCACCGCCCATTTGCACGTTGCCAGGAACTGTGCCTTCGTTTAGCTTTTTAAAATTAGAACGAATCTTCCACTTCATAAATTCAGGCAGGTGCTTGATGTTAAAGATCTGTATAGCTGTTGCAAGACTTGTCTGGATATTATCAGGAGTATTGTCAAGCAAATGCAATGTCTTTTCAACTTGTGCAAAGTCTGTAGGAAAACGAATATACTCATCTCGTTCACCACAAGCATCCATACTAATAGCAAACTTAACCTTCTTGAACTTCTTCCAAAGCTCTATCAACTCGTCGTCAACTAGCAGTCCGTTGGAGTTATATCGCAACAGAATCTTGTCTTGGTACCCTTGGCGTATGATCTCTTCGATAAACATTTTATGTTCTTTGATCATTAAAGGTTCGCCGCCAGCAAAATATACCTGTTTGAGATTAGGAATCTGTTTGTACATTTCCTCCCAGAAGGTATCTTTTTCGTGCCACTTGTTATTAAACTCGCTGGCATCCCATTGCATCTGATCTTTGACCTCGTCGATCTGAAGTGTAGGAATTAGTTTCTTATGGTCTGATACCCATTTAGAACTGTCATGCGGTGAACACATAACACATTTGATATTGCAAGTGTGTCCCAGTCGTAAGTCTAAGTACACTAGCTCTTCTGGTACCGTCCCGTCTTCTTGTGTTTGCTCTATGAGATAAGGTATGTCTACGTCGTCTCTGTGCCAC
>Ga0136554_1000375_pt1 | contig 16537 bp, 12 predicted proteins | sample AntRauTorckE5431_FD_104637 | JGI IMG/M metagenome (GOLD analysis project Ga0136554, IMG submission 104637) | Saline lake microbial communities from Rauer Islands, Antarctica - Metagenome Torckler E5 #431 | ecosystem: Environmental > Aquatic > Non-marine Saline and Alkaline > Saline | place...
ACAAAAACACGGATTAAGCGAAGACATCGAAACAAACCGAGCGATCTGTACCTTCGTTTCGTTTCGCGAAACGGGGAAACGCCCGGACGCAGGACGAAGTTTGTTTCGGAGAAACAAAACCGGTGCTAAATCCATGTTTGTTTCTGATTTGGTTTCGTTTCGATGTTTCGACTGTGACCTTAGGCGAGGTGTATTCAAGAGTTGTGCAAACCTCGTTTAGGGACGAAGTAGGCACAATGATAAGGCGCCAATGAAAGAATATCCTGAGTAGATGATGCACGCATCGCTTTTGAGTTCATCGAGCATAATCATTTGTAATGCATCATGTCAACCAAGGGTATCTAGATGCCACGTTCGGCTTATGAATAGAATGTCGGTTGTTGCATTGTGGGGCGGGCTTCATTCGAAGCCGAAGCTGATCCGAATGATGCCGACGTTCTTCATTTCTTCTTCGTGTTCTTCTTTTCTTCCTTCTCTTTTTTCTGTGATCTGATCTTCCTCCGTACTGTCCAACAACAAGCGTCATCCAGTCATCCAGTTGCTCAAGTCTCAAGTCGGTCGTCCAGTCCGACTATAGTCCGCACAAATATGGCTTCGCTTACCTCATCAGGGCCCGCGCTGGACTCGTCGGATGACTCAGAGCAAACACCAGAGCAACGCTTACAGTACTTGCGCGATCGTGGCGTTGAAGTAGACTTACCCGAAGACCGCGCAAAAGCTACGCAAGCAGCCAAAGCCGGTGGCCCTCAGTTCGCATACGTGCTTTTACCGCAAGTCGAGACAAAGGCTGTGGTAGAGCTTCGTGCGCATGCCGCTCCTGATGGGGCGAGTGTGGACGTGCTGCCACAGTTGCTAGCACCAAATTTTGCAGACGATGGTGCTGTTCTCGATTCGGCTGCAGTAGAGCGGGAAGCTGCTGGCCGCCTTAAGAACATGATGATAGGTACGACGAAAAAGCACTAGGATTGTGCAAACATGCAGGTTGGCGCTTTCTCAATGTTTGGTGGTGTAGTTGGACCCTATTAGCTTTGATGAAGCATCTTGAATGTACTTTCAAGAGCTCGTAGTTCGTATGTTCTCTATTTCATCATTCTTTCATTGCCCCTTTCCAGGCGGCTCTGAAGGTTTGGCTGCCCCCAAAGCCTCAACTATTGCGCAGCTAGCTGCTGGCGGCGCTTGTGAAGCGTACCCACTGTGCCGCGCCTCTGCTGAAAATGGCCAAGTATGCGACTTACTAGACGTTGGCGCACAAATGCTTTTCTGGACCATCAACTCTTCCCATCCTAGACTTGCAAAAGCTTAAATGGAGTGGCCATCAACCAGCTGAATTTTTGTTCACAGCATCTGAGTGTTATCCAATTCTAGTGCAAGCGCTCTTTATCAAGTCTCTCTGCCTTCGAGCCAAGATTCTCTGACATGTCTCACTCGCCCTCTTTGCTCCTCCTTTCTGTCAATCCCAGGAGGATGTGAAACTGTACATCGATGAAATTGGAGCCTTGCGCGGCCGCGGTCGCAACGCTCGCGCGGAAAAGCTCGCGCACGCCTGTGGCCTGGCGGGCCTGTCGATTCACGGCGACGCCTTCGTTGGCCGTACCATCAAAGGCCGCAACGCTCCTTTCCCCGTGGCTGACTTGGCCCCAGACTCGGCGTGGTATTGAGCTTGATATTGTTGTTGTTCAAACTTCATCTTTTCGTCTACGGGATTTGTTGTTCGGCGTGATTTTTAGGAAGCAGGATTTCAGTAAACAGCATACTTTTAGTGAGTGCGCATAGTGGCTGTGTATGTGCCTGCTCAAGATTCTCAATGCTTCTATTTGTGGTTCCAGGTGCGTTCGAGCGCGCCGCACTCACGAGGCACAAGCCGCAGCAGCTGGCATCAGTGACACGGAGCATTTAGCGCAGGGGAGTGACGAGCAAGGGCGCTACTCGTGGACACAAACCGACGACGAAGTGGAGGTGAATCAACCTCTCAGAGAAAAAGAATAAATGTTTTAACACTTCAATTTGAAGGGACGGACGTGAAATGATTTTTAGTATGCTGATTCGTCGTGTACCCTCGTGTATTCGTGCATCTGGCATATATTACGCTAATTCTACTTGTTTATTTTCTATTATCAGGTGCGAGTATTTGGTGGCCCTTCGGGACTTGGAGCGTCTAAGCGCGTCACTGTAGCGTACGGCCAGGGCGACCAACTGCGCGTGTGTTTGGACGGCAACACATCAGCCCCTTTGGTGGCGCTCTTTCCGCTTTTCGACCGTGTGGACTCCACGGGCTGCGCTTGGACCTTAGAGAAAAACGGCGACATAGTGGTGTCGCTCGAGAAAGCCCAGCCACGGCCCTGGACGAAATTGGTCTTATCAGGACATGTCGATTAAGGCGAAACTTTTGATGTACTATAGCAGTGCGTTGTAATTGTACGCTACTCAGAGTGGAGGAGTGGAGGGCCGATGGCGCGAAATGACATGCCACAAAAAGGATTTACACCAACGCAGGGCCCTCTTGGCTCTTGGTCTCTGGGTGCTGGGTGTGAGACTTACTTCCATGCGGCACTTACCTTCGCTGGCGTCCCTTTCCTATTGGGGAGTATTACCACCTCGCCAATCGTCAATAAAGTCAAGAAACCCCATTTATGATTGTTATGGAAGTGGAATTGTAAAGTCAAATCGCCGAGTCGGCGACCACGCGACAACACAATCACACCTCTGACTTCCAAATGCAGCAGGACGCATGTTCCAACAAGTATATAAGGACTAGTCGGCAGATTTCAGCCTACTGCTTTCGACCCTATTAACTCCTGGCGACTGATTCGATGGCTGGACTCCGACAATTGATTCTACAGCGGCAGACTCCTTCACGTGAACCCCACTTTCGTCACCATCGAGCGGGAAGTAAGTGTTGTTGTCTGCGCCCTCATTTGACAGTGCTTGCGGCTGCTTCTTATCCAGTGCATCTAAGGTTGAAAAAAGGAGCGGCCAAAGACATGCAGCTGCAAACAGCATGCAACTAGTCGCTAAAAAAGTGGCCCCATAGTCATAGCGATCAACAAGGAATCCGCCCAATACGGCAGATCCAGACCAACCGAAGCGTGTAATACTGTCAACAGCATTCCAAAAGCCCCGATTCTCACGCGCGCAAAAGTCCATCAATAGCGACTTCTTGATAGGTCGGCAACAATGCTGCGCGCAGCTTAAAAAGTAGAGCGCGATACATAAGGTGTTGCTGTTAGATGGTAGGTTGAGCACACCAAGGCCCGCCATTCCTGCTGCTCCAAGGGTCCCAAAGCACATAGCTACCCGACCGCGGCCATATATCTTTGAATTACGCGTCGCAAGCTTCGAGCCAAGCGCCATTACTATTGGTGCGGTGATGTAGATCCAATTTACGTCGCTTGGGCTCAGACCGCGGGACTTGAAGTACAGAGGGAAAAACTTAATTGACATGCCCGAACCGAGACCTCCAACAAGGTCATTCAGAGCGACTATGTACAGGACAAACTTTTGCGAAGTATTCGCATTATCATTCAATATCCCCGATGCTTCAACATCGTCGGCGAACGCTTCAACTACAGTAGCAGGCGTCCTCATATCAACGGCATCTGCAGATGCTCCAAGAGTATCTTCGTCACGAAAGAAGCATAGCATAAGCATAGGAGGCGCACATAGAGCTATTCCGATGATGAACACATCTCGAAGTGCCACTTCTCTCCAATCATCAGCGCCATAAGTGTAGAAGTAAATATTGGCAAGTAGAGGGCCAGAGCACGTCGAGACTAAAGTGAGCACAAACTTCTGGGTATTGACTTTGTCACGAAGACGTCCAGACGGTACAGAATCAGCAAAAATAGTCTCTAGGGCAGTATTCCATATGCCTTGGTAAGCACCAAAGGCACCCAAGCCGGCGGACATGAGCACAAAGCGCTGATGTCCAACGAAGGATGAGTCACTTGAAAATAAGGTAAAGAGCAAAGCTGCTACTGCTAACAATCCAACACAGCTTCCTATTTGAAGCATCCAGTCTGATCGGCGCCATTTGTCGATGAATCGTCCTGCGAAGACAGCGGCAATCAACTGCGCCACGCCCTGAATGCCCTCTGCTAGTCCTACCTCTGAGTTTGACCTTGTTATCGCGAAGAGGTACCCAGAGAGCACAGTGAAAGACCATATTCCACGGCCGACACCAGCAAAGAACGTAAAAATTAGAGCCAGCCTAATGTTAGGTGACGGCCGTAGTATCCATCGAGTCACGCTATCAATGGAAGATACGTGATGTGGACTTCGCTCCCTTGATTGATGTTCCTCTCGAAGTTGTCCATCCACATTTCGCGCCATTGCTACAATTGGTTGCTTATATGCTCCTTTTATGATAAAATATCACGCAATCTGAAGCTGAACTGGCTGCATTAGTAACTCCAAAAAGAAATTGGCAGTGGCAATTTCGCCCAATCTCTAGTTTTGAGTATTGAATAAGCTGTTAGCAAGATTCTTTATATCATTTCCCAAGTTACTGGTGCACGAGTGCAGAATAATATAGTTGGAAGAGTCTTGAGCGCTGCCAAGCTTCTAGCTAGCACATGTAGCCCGAAATCTTCTAGTAGTAAGTCTCCATAACTACCTATGATAAAATACAAGTTTGCGTTACCACAAGAAAACGAATATGCTATAAGAGGTTTCAAGGACGACTGCCGCTGCAATGGAGAAGTTATTTACTCAGTAAGCTGCAGTGCCGCATTAGCCGCATTGTCGGCATTGCATCAACAACAAAAAGTGCGACAAGTGAGAAGAAATTTCACAACGCACCCCCTGTAACCACTCCCCTCGTACGTCGTTCGTGGCTTTTTATGTGGTTACTAGACGACGACAGCAGAATACCTGGACCATGGCATTGCGCGCAGCCGCCCTCATCATCCATGGCCAGGAGCTTCCACGCGTAAGCCCGTTGTTCCGTCCGGTATCAATGGCTGCTAGGTTTAAGCGGAAACCTCCTCACAGCGCTGATGCCGTTCCTCGGCCTCCTGGGGGACCAAACAACCAGCTCAAATACCCAAAGTGAGTGAGGACAGAGAAACAAGTACAAGGCCAGCAATAGTTTGAGTGAATAGTCTTTGAGTTGTTTCGGTGGCGATACACTATAAAGCAAATGAATTTACTCTTTTACATGCCTAGACTCTATGTAGCCCCAGCATCCTGACTTGAGTGAGTTTTTTTGTTTTTGTCGTTAGGGAACCAAACGACAAGAAATGGGTCGCTAAAATCGTCGTCAATAGCAACGCCGATTACTTAGGCTCTTACAGTAGTGAAGAAGAGGCAGCACGTGCATATGACGAACGGGCACAGGCGTTAGGGATGCCGGTGAATTTCCCTTCGGAGGGCCAAAAACGAGCGAAATCACAAGGTAAATCCCTGTACCGCGGCGTCACTCGAGTGGGCAAAAACTGGAAGCCCACGCTGGCGCAAAAGGCACTTGACGCAGAACGAGTGCTGATGACGAAATAGTGCCTTTGCTAGTAGTTTCTTTGAGCGGCTGTCCTGCGCTGATGAGTTGACTCACACGACAGTGGCTCAGTGGGGTTCTTCCGAGATGGGACCTACGGGTACCTTCGATGCTCAAATTTCCCAAGAGGACAAACGAAATATTTTCTCAACTGCGGGTCATAGAAACAAAGCTCTCTGTGCAGTTGCTTTAATGATCATACTTCAATTGAGATTTATGTGAATCACATTTATTAGAAATAATACGAGAATGCGAGTGAATTTGGAAGACGGAGAGATATAATTACAATTTTATTTTAAGACGGAGGGCTGAAGACGAACAGACGAAGACGGAGATATAACATGAAACGGAACAATCAAATCTTAGTTCGACCTCGTAAGTACCGCTTCTGGAGCGGATAAGCATCCTGGTGTTCATAGGCCTCTGTTTATTCGTGTTCGCACAGCCCCAGCATTGCATTATAGGGTCTACTAAAGGCTGTAGCGTGGTCAGCACACTCCTAGTGCGGTGCGCGTTACTGCCTCGGTCAGCTCTAACTCTAACATTACAGCCACTTGATCCATACTTCAGTAGCAAGTAGCAATAGCAAGAAAGAGGACAGGCAATGCCGAGATCGGCTGGCGCCCGACACCTGAGAAAAACATTGAGACGATGCCCTGCTGGGGCAAAAAAACAGTCCAGAGAAATACCTCGTGGACCTGGGACGTGACACACGAACGAGCACTCAGCCCCGCCGACTTGTTCGAGGACTCTGGAGCAAATTTGCTAGCGCATAAGTAGGTGAAGTACATTTGGTGCCTCTGTGACTACTTTGTACTTGATTTTCTTTGTTATTGGTTATTGGGAGAGTATTAACAATTTGTTGGAGTATGGCTAGCTTCCGTGTCTAGTGGCACTGAGAGAGATCATGCAGTACATTCAGTGACTAGCTTACCACTATTTCGCACATAGAAATGGTTTTCATCCATGATCCTTAGACAAGAGACGCCTCAGGAATGCCAGAACGATTCGCTGAAGAGCTATCATCAAGTGAAAAAGACCGCCCTCTCCCACGAAATGAAAAGATACAATCGTGTTGTGGGTCCACGGTCCACGGGGCAATGGGAATCGCGAAGCAGGAAGCGAAGCAGAAATGCGTTATGAATTTATGCATCGTGCGCACCGCGCACCGTGCGAGCACGGAAGGGTGCAAGATGGGTGGAAATGTTGGAGTATGGGGCACCCCTGTAGTATACAGATAGGGGGTTGGCCCGTCGACTGTGCATCTTGCATCTTGCTTGTATGCACTGATCCCTTATCCGCGTTAGCACCGAAACTCCTATACAATTAATTAGACTAGACTAGAAACGGAACAAGGCGACATGGGACATCTCAAGCCCATCCACTTTGTTTTGGAACTCCCATGAAGGGATAATCAATTCTAAGGAATTAGTTGTTTGTCCTGCCCATTTGAGTTATGGGAGTAGACAAGAGCAAGAGAACGCACTCGCCACTCGGCATCGGCATTTGATTCTAAGCCCATGCCCAGGACAATGGAACTCACGGGCAAAGCCAGCCGCCGAGCTTAACGTGTGAAACCATCTCGTCACTCATCACTCGCACGTAGCACGCATGGCTATCACCACAGTTTTTATGCACAAGCTTCGCCCGCGAGGTCTTCAGTAGCTGAGTCTTCGAGATTTGCAAGAACGGAAGCCCCATCCAGGAGCGAATCGAAGCCCCCGTCTATAAGAGACTCGTTCGCATCTGCCACATTGTCGCAACACACATCATCGAAGTTGAACCCATCGTCCAGCTGCTGCTCACCCGGTTGGGTGTAGAGCTGCTCGTGGTGTCCGGGCAACAAATCGGGGTGCTCCTTATCTCTGGGAGCTTGTTCGGATAGCTTACGTTCGTCTCGACTACCCCCGGGCTCGCCAGGTGCTCTTGGCTCGACAGAAGACGCCACTGACTGCGGCACCGGTGTGGGTACGGGCGCAGAGATGGGCGAAAAGTTGCCCATCAACGCGGAAACTGCAACAGCAGCAGAATCTAAAACGGCAACCGGCGCCATTGCCCAGGCCGGGAACCAACTGCTTTGCTGGCTTTCGTCCACTTCGTAGACCGGCCGCGCTACGAAAGCGACGTGCACTGCTTGCAAGCCTGGCCCAATCGCGACAACCACTTGCACTGCCACGTGGCACGGCACAAAGGGGCAAAGCGGCTCCGCGGCGCCGGGCGGCGCCATTCCTGGCGGCCGCACCCGAATGCGGACCGGGTTGGGCACTTCTAGTTTGACGGAACGCTCAATGTTGCCGCCCGAAGGAGGGGGCGCTATCAAGCCTTTGCTCGACGAATCCACGTACGCAAACATGCTTTCCATGTCTTCGACTGCGAAAGGACCATTCAGTAAACCGGGGCACTGCCCAGGCATCGGTGGAGTAAAGTTCGCAGCGCTCGACACACGGTCTTGGAAGCTCTGGTTTACCATGAAGTAGATGTCCGAGTTGAAAGAGTTGCGCATGAATATCACAGGCTTAGGCAGATCCGAGCGCGCCTCTTCAAAGGCTATGAATGCCGCGACAGCTGGCGGCAGAGATGCAGCTTGAATTGGCTTCGCGCGGCCCACCTCACATGCACCGCCGGCTGCAATATTACATTGAGACTCCATCGCTAGCGCTAGGTCAGAGTCTTGTCCACCGCCGGGAGGGCTTTTACTTTCGGAGTCAGCATCTTTGCCGCCATTACTGATCACCTGGCGGGACCTTGGCAATAGCTTAGGTTCCAAAGAATGGTTGAAAGGATTTGTCTCATTGTTGAGAAATTCGGACACATTCCAGTCTTTCATCAGCACAGCGGGTGAAGCTGCCGTCGTCACAAGACTTGAAGTTTCGCCACCCAATTCATCATCGCCTCGGCGTTTCTTCGATGCTCCCAACAATTCAGATGTTCGTCTAGTGCCTGGCGCAGTAGCCAGGGGCGGTGTTACAGCGCCACCGGTTGGATTACGCCGGTGTGCTGGCGCGTCCGTGAACACACATTCTAAATTGAGTCGCTGACAGCGGCGGCATCCTGTACCCTCAACGCCGTGCAGCTCTTCGCACTTGGACTTAACCTTTTTACAACCCGTGCAGGCCCGTGCATTTCGACTATGGCGTGGTGGGACATTAGAACTCTTGCGCTTGGGAGGCGCGGCTACTACTTTGTGCTCAGAATTAAGCGAAGATCCAATTGCTTTCCACATCCGAAGGGACGACAAGAATGATGAATTGAACAACCAATGCTAGAAGCCTGCTTTCAAATCCTCTTGAATACTGTGCTCGAAAAGGACATCGCGACTAAAAGCAGTTCCTGGCGGTGGTCTGTGGTCTGGGTTCGTTCTATTGCCGCCTGCCGCCGGCAGCTGATAATATTATGCATAAAAATTCCCCTCTGATTTCAGCGGTTTGAACTTATTACTTTTCACTTCACCAGTGGTACAGTACGTACAGATCTGTAGTACAGTACGTAGGTACAGCCAGTTGCGGGTGATATTAAGAAAGCAGGAAAACGGCCGACGCCCCGACGCCCTTGTTGCTGAGTGCGCCAAAGTGCACTATGCCAACAAGCAGTAAGGTGCGGAACGGTAACCTCGGCCGCGCAGCTGGAGTAGCGGCGTGGGCCGCGTGAGACAGCTGTGCAGGTGATGCGCCGGAAACCGCAGTTAGGCGCAGAGCAAAGACGAGAAGAGAAGACGACGAGAAAAACAAGAAGAACAGTTACTACTATTCCCAATCCCCGCTAAGGAGGAATCATCCGGGAGCTGGACCAGAATAACCAATCGTTGTGAGGCCATCCAACCATCCACGAACTTGCTGGTTGGATCGCTCCTCCAAGCACCAAACGCGTGCTTGCTGCTCTGCTTATCCCGGTCCATCTCCCTCAATTTTTTTCTGAGGTAGAGTCCTCCCACCCATACTTGCCTGATTTAGAATTTAATGATAGTTTATTACAAATACAACACCGGCTCGACTACTTGTCTTTCTTGGGGCATTTCTTAGATTCCTGCGCGAGCCCCCCTCAGTTCCTTAGGCGACCGGCAGACAGGCAGGGCAGAAAGGCCCTCGTTTTTAGAAACCTGAGCCAACACCCCTCAGTTTCTTTTAAAAATCACCAATAAATTGTACCCCTCGAATTCTTAACGCGAGTGCTTCTTTTACAGTTTTTGCGCGTGATAAGAAAGCAGGAAAATGGCCGCCCCCCTCGTTTCTTAGGCAATTTCTTTGATTCCCGCGTGAGTCCCCCTCATTTTTTAGGCGACCGGCAGGCTGGCAGGTCAGAAAGGCCCTCGTTTCTAAGAACTGGAGCCAACACCCCTCAGTTTCTTTTGAAAATCACTGAATTCAACCCAATAAACACTTCTTTACCTGTTAGCCTTCTAATTCCGGTCCTTCGGGGCCTATCTTATAAATACTTATCGTGAGTGTTTCTTTTCACCCACATCTGGCTGTGCTTACACTCGAACATGATGTGCATTCACATTCGTATAATTCTACCCCTCGACATTCCTTGAAATGATCCACCCAGACCGAGATAATCGACCTGGACAAAAGCTTGTGTCAAGAATATGGGGTTGAGTTGCCCAATTAGTGGCCTCCTTGTGGTGTATTCGACATCGAACACGAACGGCTGCATTATTGTGCTGATAATATGGACCTTGAATCAAAAGAAGCGTACTTGGGCTCTGGAGGAGTTAGAAATACGTACTGCAGAGTCGTGCCTTTTATGTGTTGTCGATTGAATTGGGAAGTATTTCTGGCCACTTAATGTGAGCACCATGATTTGAACTTAATGATTGAGGTTTATTCGATAATATGGATGCTAACTTCTCACCATCGCGTCCGATGCAGCTATGATTTGAAGCCTCCTCACCTGCATTCACCTCGACACATTTGTACATAAATATTCCCTTCAACATTCTACATTCTGCACCCTCTGAACTCACTATGACCAGTCAGCTGAGAACTATGTTGGACTTGCCTTCATTTTGCTACACTATCAAAGAATACACAAAGCATTTAACCCTTTAACTCCATGATTCTAAGAAGTTTGGCGCAGCCACTCCGTAGGAGCGTAGAACCACTATCACATGTACTGCATAACATGTGTGAAAACATGTGCAGAGTTAGTCATACTTCGTATAAAAAGTACGATAACTACTACTACAAATATAAGAAGCTACAGTTACATTTTTTAAAAATCATAATAGCAAATAAAAGTCGTCGCCAAATTTAAATCCTAAAATACGTCACCACGGAGGATGGTCCCGCCTTTTAGTTCATACAGTTTTGCAAATTTTGAACGTCAAAACGTCAAATTTGTTAGGCTAAGGAGTGCTAAGCAATGTCTAATGAGTGTCGAAATTGTAGCTCAAATAAATCAGCAGATGGGGATCGTTCTGAAGAACGACGCTTTAACACAACGAAAGGCGACTACTGCACGATAGACAATAATTTTTGTGGACATGGAGCCTCTGGCCATGTGTTTCTCTGCAACTTCGTCGGTGACGCTGTTGGGGTAAACTTGGAAACATCTTCATCATCTGAATCGCAACCTCCAAAACTTGTGGCAATAAAGTCCTTCGACAACTTTTTGAACGGGCAAGCAGCGATTGAAAGAGCAATGGCTACGGAAATTCTTGCGCTGAAGAGTATAACTCATCCAAATATAGTAAAGCTTCTTGACGAAGGTCCAAACTTCTTAATTTTTGATTACTGGCCTAAAACCCTGTTCTCCCTTCTTGAGCATGATGGGATTCTTCTCGTGGAGAGTTCTGCTAATGGAATTCTTTTTCAGCTTATTCACGCTATGGGTGCGGTGCATCGCGCAGGCTTTGCTCACCTTGATATCAAGGTACTTGTTCTGAACTATCACAATGACATCGTATGCATTAACAAAATAATAGATTTGGCTCAATTCTATTTGTTTGATTATATCCTTACAGCCTGAAAATATCCTAATTGAATTATTGAGTCCACAAGAGGAAGCTTTCAAGGTTGCTCTCGCTGACTTTGGCTGTGCACAGCACATCAAAGGGGGCGCTCGGCGCATTCGAGGATTATGTGGATCAACGCAGTATCGTGCGCCTGAGGTCTCGTCCAAACACCGTTACTATCCGGCACCATGTGACGTGTGGTCTTTGGCCTGCATCTACTTTGTAATGCTTAATGGCTCGCCACCCTTTGAAGACACGTACCAATGCCCATATTTTCAGCTTGTTAAATGTGGAAATTGGCAACAGTTTTGGAATTCTCATGAGCATATTTCAGGGCGATTCATACCTATGTCTGCAAAGTCAAACTTTCAACGCCTCCTTGGGCCTCGAGCTATTCACCGCCCTCTTATCAATGAACTTGCGCAAGAGATTATTTGACAACAAGCAGGAAATTTATCAAGTATATCCTCTACTGTAGCGAAATGCTCGTATCATTTGATTCCTGTTAGCTTATATTTGCAAGTAGCAAATACTTAATCAAAGAGGCCTCAAGATAAGGTTAGGCCTCAACCAGAAATAATATTATTCTAAGAAAACTCTACAATATTTACCTCGACAGCAGATCAACAATTTCTTTTGCCTTCTGGATTCAGCCTACAATCCACAAGCAGCTAAGCTTTTGAGATTAATAAGTTGCAGAATTCGCCACTCATTGAATCGTTTGAGTTCTTAAACTCAACTTCTTAGATCGACTTCAAAACTCCCTTGAAATCAGTCGTCCTTTGAAATATAAACTCAAAGAATGGTCTTCTAAAATTCATGCTATTGCCGCTAATTGTTATGGTAAGATTAACTCATTGCCGCTTTCGTCAAATACCTGCTGATTAAAATTTCTGGGTATTACCATGCCTGCACACTCATGTATGGCTATTTTACCCTTGATGTGTTGAATCTCACTTGGCCCAGGCCCGTATTTCGTTTGAAATCGACCAATTTTCATCCCGTATTTTGCTTCGAAAAGGCTCAAATACTATCATAGAATTTCGCTAATTTACAAAAATAAACCCTTCGAATTTTGCGAATTTTACAACGAACTTTGCGGACATCCCAAAATATTCCAGCTCCCCTCCTCAGGATTTGGAGAAATTAAAGTGGACCGGAAGTTTGAAAAAAAAGAAAAGTAGAACCCAAAAAATATTAATGAACAAACGAGACAATTATGCCATGTCGAGCAAGAATTTAAGAGTATTATTTGAAATAATTACCGCCCTGTCGCTAAAGAAGTCCCAGTATGAGCTCCTTTGCATTATTATTCTTCGTGTTGGTCTGCTAATTCCGGCACTTCGGGGCATTCGGGGCCTGTGTTCAAATGAAGGTCCAATCCACGAAATTTCTGTGAATATTCCCGAATTCCGCACGAAAGTTTTTACTTTGCTTAAAACGAAAGAGATATTAGTTAGATTCAAGTCACACGCCTTATTTCGGAAATATTTTTCTTGGTATACCTCCAAGATATACGAAGCACGGACCAGGGCCAAAATGCCACCTTATTTTTGTGAGTGATAGTTAGCTTTCCTCATTGAGTTCATTACAACAACTTCCGGCTGACCTTCAGATGATTCGCGTTGTATTTGTCGACGCACGGAGCTGCTAGCTAATGAAATTTTCGACTTCGAACAATAATTATGAAGAACTGGCGTGTTACACCAAGTAGCGGAAGGTCAGATAAACCCTTACTTAATGTGCAGATATGTGGTCGGATGTACTCCTAAATTCAAGCCCCTAAATGAAGATAAACCCTAAGTTAATGTCAGATATGTGGTCGGTGTAGCGCTAAAGATGATTTTTTTAAAATGTTAATCGTTGGGTGCAGGGTCACCTACCCCTAAGATAAAATTTAAACCCACTAGCCACTCTGGACCGTCCACGTCTCGATGTGAAATCCATATGAGAGAGGGAGAGGCTTAAACTTATCGTCGATTAAGTTTAACGTTGTAAGCCCTTAAAAAGGCACTACTGTAACTATAAAAAGCCTCCGGGTCTTTCTGTATGCTGGTGGTGGGATTTAGTGCCATTTTTTTGTGATTGAATTGGCTTAGAAGTGCGCTAACTTGGAATGATGATTCTAAGCTACCGTTTCTTTCTGGATCGGCCGTGTCCGAGTGGTAGAATTTGTTGCTGGCTATTTTAGCGGGCTTCAATGGCTTAATACAGCTCTCGATTTAGCGTTAGAATCAAGCCTCGCGCGCCCTCTGGATCGGCCATTTCCAGAAGTTCTTACAATTTAAGTAAAATTAACGGACTAAAGGGCCACTAGGATGTGCTCTCCAGAAGAAATATATTTCACGCGAGTTGATATATCGGAGGACCACTAACATTTAGAAACCTTTGTATCTGTATCCTCGACCCGTTCGGACAAGTAGTCAAACCGGTGCTGCGTTCGAAATGTACTATCACTAATACTGTACCAGTCAAGTTTGGGTATTTGGGGCAAGTACGCTTGTTGGAAGTTCGCTTCCCGCCTTGAGACCCAAGGCCGGGCGCGCGCACCCCCAGCTACCTCCCGCGGCCCGGGCCACTTCTCAGCTATGCGACTGGCTTCGTCGCTCCATGCCTCACTGCGTGCTTGAATAGTGCGCCTAAGCAAACTCAGCAACACCCTTACCCGGCGAAAAATCGCATTTGGTTGCCGCAAGTCTTGGATGCCTTCACATGTTGTCCTTCTGCTCCAACTGCTCCAACGGACAACGACGTGCGACGTGAGTGATGAGTGATGAGTGATGAGTGATGAGACGTTCACAAAAATATTATGATTTGTGTTTTGTGTTGATGGAAGTACAGTACGTAGGTACGATTGGTTGTAGAGTTGTAAGTAGATTGTAGGAGTGGAACATACATCGGCTTCAAGATTACCCGAGCGTTGTAGGAGGGCAGACGCAGTTAAGCTGATCTGCTGAGGCAATGAGCGACTCAGAAAGCGGCAATGACTCAGATGTAGGGTCTATGAACATTAGCTGGCACATGACACGACGCACTGCCAAGCCGTGATATTTGAAAGAAACCGCCCAATAATCGATTCCTGCTTTTGTTGTGGTTTCATAAACTCTTGTGTGCGCATGCGTTTCAGGTCGATGGAACGAAGCGTGGCGACGACGATGAGGAAGAAAGTGACCTTGACGACGAAGCGGAGCGTGGCGAGGAAGTTCTCTCGAATGGTGGCGCAGCATCGTCGAAAGCGCTTCCAGCAGCAACTGCCGCCGAGCCCACCACGCCGCGGCCGAACAGCGCCCTAAAAAAGCGGCGGCGTAAAGGCGTAGTGACATTTTGCGTCACCGATTGTGAGTTTAAAATCCCTTAATTTTGGGCTCGCCTAGAATCGTGTTCTGTCCTGTTTTTTTTTTTTTTTTTTCCCTCGTCTTTGCCTCCCGAGAGGAAAGAAAAAACGACTAGTCTAGAAACTACCGAAGTGTTACCATCTCGTCTTTCTGAACATTGCTAGGTATGTACCCCGTGATTATTAACGCTGCAAAAGCGAAAGGCTGGAAGTTAGTTGGGAACCCGAGCGAAAAGTTGGGAGGCAAGAGCTGCAGCAACGAAAGCCTCCCGTCGTGCAACATCCACTGGGTAAGCAAGAAGGACACGAAAGAAATAATTGGAGCGGCGAGCTTGCCCCATGTAGTTTCGTAGAGGAAATGCAACGGCAACAAAGAGATATTTGGAGAGGTTGGCGCGTCAAGAGCCTAGCTAGCGTAGATCTTCAGAGCTGATGGCAGCTCCGATTTGACATCAAGAATTGCCGTGGAAACAATCTGCTTCTAAATCGCTCTACGCGCCACACGCACACAATTCTTCAATTTTTTTCTTATGCATACATGCAAACCTCTCAACTTCCTTTTCTCACCCTGGTAGGTGGATGTGGCCAACATTCACGAGCGTTTACGGTTCATTCAGCCGTGGCAGCGGGTCAACCATTTTCCGGGCATGCCGCAAATCGCTCGCAAAGGACGCATGGCCCAAGCGCTGGAAAACATGCGCAAAGAAGTGGGTTTATGTGTAGCTCGGACACGCAGTGTTGTTTTCTCCCTCAGATAGAAGAAGAAGTGGTACCTTTTGTGCCATTTTTGCTTTATTTTATTACGATACGTTGCTAGCCTAATGAAAGTTTTCCTTTTCTCTCTATTTTTGGGTACTTTTCGGCTGAGCAGTGCCCGAAAGACTTTGCGTTCTACCCTCGCACCTGGATTTTGCCCACGGAAATGGGCGATTTCCGAGCTCAATTCGACAGCAAAGGGAAGAGCAGCAAGGTCTTCATTTTGAAACCCGACGCGGGCTGCCAGGGCCGCGGCATTTTCTTGACCCAAGACATCTCGAAGGTACCGTCGTTACATGTATCGCGTGCAAGCTTGCACAGGTGTGCACCCGAGATGGCGACATGAATAGTTTGTTGATGATTTTTTTTGTCAATTATGATAGCTCTGCGAGCTTCTTCTAGTGCTTGTAAATAAGAAACCTGCATGTCTAAATCATATTTTCATGTCATGTGCTTTCATTGCATAATTCCCCGCAACCAATTGCTGCTATGCCTATAGATTCCGGACGGCGAAGCTTACGTCGCGCAGCAGTACATTCGCAAGCCGCTGCTCTTGGACGGGTTCAAGTTTGACCTGCGGCTTTACGTGCTCGTCAGCAGCGTGGCACCTCTTCGCATGTACCTCTTTCACAACGGCCTGGTATGAGGACATCAATGAGAGCAGAAGAAGAAGGGTGCTTTCGTTTTATGTGTGGGTAGCGAGCGGAGAGTTGAAAGGACCTTCCTGGCGTTTATTTCTTTTCCTTAATAATCTGTACATTTTCTGCTATTTTAGGCTCGTTTGTGCACGGACGAATACGTCAAGCCTACTGCGGAAAACTTGGAAAACAACTTCATGCATTTAACCAACTACGCCATCAACAAGAACGCGTCCAAGTATGTCCCCAGCAGCGGGAGCGTCGACGCTGGCGTTGGGTCGAAGCGAAGCCTCAAGGTACGCGTTCTTGCTCTTCGGGGAGAGAGCAAGAGAGAGAGGGGGGGGGTCCTTACGCTCCGGGGAGAG
>Ga0136554_1000379_pt1 | contig 16431 bp, 20 predicted proteins | sample AntRauTorckE5431_FD_104637 | JGI IMG/M metagenome (GOLD analysis project Ga0136554, IMG submission 104637) | Saline lake microbial communities from Rauer Islands, Antarctica - Metagenome Torckler E5 #431 | ecosystem: Environmental > Aquatic > Non-marine Saline and Alkaline > Saline | place...
CGGCCCAGCCCTTGCCGCCTTGTCCAGTGGCCTTGGCCCGGTCGCCCTATTCGCCGGCGCAATGCTTGTCGGAATGCTGCTGTTCCGCCTCAGCGTTTGGTCGACCCGTTGATAAAGTACCTTATCTTTGGGAGGGATGCGATTTTAAGTGCAAGTTACGCATTTCTGTTTAGTCTTTGTGACTAAGAAGAGGTGGGACTTATGAGTGATAGCGACGCGATGCGGGCCCTTCCAGCGGATGCGAAGGACCATCTGGTCATCGGATATGATGATTTTCGCACGCGCCTGCCCTCGCACGTGCTGGTCACGTTGTTGGATTATTGGTCGGCGCATGTCGGCCAGGATGGGGTGATGGCGCGTGCGGCGCTTAATCCGGCCGATATCGTTTCCATTTTGCCCAATGTTTTCATCATGGATGTTGTGCGCGATGGCGCGCACCCGCAGGCTGGCTTACGCTTCGGATACCGGCTGGTTGGCACGGCCATTCAGGAAGCCATGCACTCCAAGGTCGTCGGTCGCACCATCGACGCGGTGCGCGATGGGCCGGTCTTGGCGCATTTGAATGGGTTGTTCACCCACTCGGTCCAAGACCATAAGGCGGGATACGGAATTTCCGCGCTGGTGGGCGAAAAGTCTGCGATCTCAACCTATCATCGGCTTTCTTTGCCGATGTCGACGGATGGCAGGCGGGTCGATCAAATTCTGGGCGGGCTGGTCGCGTCATACGAAAACCCGCTTGTGGCCAAATGCGAAAAGCCCCAATGGCCCAACAATGCAGAACAGCCGGGCCAGATGATGTTCGCATCCGCCCAGAAGGCTGCGTGAGCGGCACCAAAAAGCGTTTTAGCGTTGTTCTTCCAGCCGATCCGTCGCCGGGGCGGGCGTGCGCGACAGCGCGGCGATTTCCCCCCACAAATCATCATCCATTTCGACATCAATTGACGCCAGCGCCGGCTTTAGCTGATCCACCGTGCGCGCGCCGATGATCGGGCAGGTAATAGTGGGATGGAAGGCGGCCCAGGCGGTGGCCAAGCTTACCGGATGCACGCCGCGTTGATCGGCCAGCGCGGTGAAGGCTTCCGCCACCTCGTAATACCAAACCTCGTCATAGCGTTTGGCGTATTCCTTGTTGGTCACAAGGCGTGTGCCGTCCGGTTTTTGGTCCCGGCGATATTTCCCCGTCAGCAACCCGCCGCCATTGGGGCCGTAGCTGATGACGCCCATGCCGTTCGCCTGGGCGAGGGGCAGGATTTCCACCTCCGCCTGACGCTTGACCAGATTATACATCGGCTGGATCACGTCGAAGCGTGCCCAGCCGTGCCGATCTTGAATGCCCAGCGCCTGGGCGATTTGCCAGGCGGCGTAGTTGCTGACGCCGAGATAGAGCACCTTGCCGTCGCGCACCAACTGCTCAAGCGCACGTAGGGTTTCTTCCAGCGGCGTGTTGTCGTCCCAGCGGTGTACGAACAACACATCCAACCGGTCGGTGCCTAAGCGCTTCAGGCTATTTTCGACGCCGCGCGCGATATAGCGGCGGTTCAGCCCGCGCGCGTTGATATCCGCTGCGCTGCCAACCGGCATTGCGACTTTGGAGGTCAGCACGATTTCGTCACGCTCGGGCCCGATCAGCGCGCCCAGAATTTCTTCGGCAGCGCCTGCGCTATAGGTATCGGCGCAATCGAAGAAGTTGATCCCCGCCTCCCGGCAGGCGGCGTAAAGGCGCGCGGCCTCGCCCCTATCTGCGTCACCGCCGAACGACATGGTGCCGAAACATAGCTGTGAGACCTGCACGCCCGTGCGCCCTAGCCACCGCATATCCATGGTCCGCGCCCTCCTGAAGACTTGCTATTGGCGTCGTTGATTACATCAAAACCCGCGCGCGGATGGTGCCGTCTAGGCCACGCACCTGGCGCACGATGTCATCGGCCTTCGTCGGGTCCATCGCGCCGTCGGAATCCAGCACAACATAGCCGATTTCGCCTTGGGTGCGATAAAATTGTCCGCCGATATTGGCGCCGTTCTGGGCGAAAACCTCGTTCAGGCGGCCCAATTCACCGGGCAGATTGCGCTGCACTTGGATGAAGCGCGTGCCCTGGGGGTTGCGGGGCAATTGCACTTCCGGAAAGTTCACAGCCCCCACCGTGGTCCCGACATCGGAATAATCGACCAGCTTGCGCGCGACCTCGTCCCCGATGCGCAATTGCGCTTCCTGGGTGGAGCCGCCGACATGCGGTGTCAGGATGACATTATTCAGCCCGCGCAATTCGCTCTCGAACGGCTGTTTGTTGGAGCCGGGCTCAACCGGGAACACGTCGATCGCCGCGCCCGCCAAATGACCGCTGCGCAAAGCATCCGCCAGGGCGGGGATATCGATGATGGTGCCGCGTGCATTGTTGATCAGATAGCTGCCGGGACGCATGCGGGCCAGTTGCGCGGCACCGATCATATTTTTTGTCTCCGGCGTCTCCGGCACGTGGAAGGTGACGACGTCGGCGCATTCCAGCAGCGCCTCCAGGCTTTCCATCGGTTCCGCATTGCCGTGGCGCAGACGGTCGGTGTGATCGTAATAGGCGACGCGCATGCCGACCGATTCCGCCAAGACCGCCAACTGGCTGCCGATATTGCCATAGCCGACGATGCCCAACGTCTTGCCGCGCCCTTCGAAGCTGCCGTCTGCAGATTTGTCCCAACGCCCTTCATGGGCCGCGGCGGAGCGCGGGAAGGTTCGCCGCAATAGCATGATGGCTTCTGCGATCGTCAGTTCCGCCACGCTGCGCGTATTGGAAAAGGGCGCGTTGAAAACCGGTATGCCCAGTGTGTGGGCCGCGTTTAGATCGACCTGATTGGTGCCGACCGAAAAGCAGCCGATGGCGGCCAAGCGCGGACAAGCCTCAACAACCCGTCGGGTGATTTTCGTGCGCGAGCGCACGCCAAGGAAGCGCACATCGTGCAACTTCTCGATCAACTCATCCTCATCCAGGGCGACTTTCAGATGCTCAACATTCTGATAGCCGTTGTTGGTCAGTTGCTCACGCGCGCTGGCGGAAATGCCTTCAAGCAGCAGGAATTTCAGGTCGCGCTTGGGCACCGATGGGTTGGCGATTTGTGACATAACGGTTTTGATCTTTCCGGGTCGCGTCGGGGGAGGGGTTTGTGTTCTGTGCGCCGCTTTTTCCACGGTGGGGCCGTAATGTCCAGCCGTGCCCCGGATCGACCCAGTCCTGTTTTCCCGGAAAAACAGCCCCGATTTTTTTGCCCAAGGCCGGGTTTCCCGCCCCGGTGGCGGCTGTTAGGCTTGAAATCGGTTGCATGTGTTATGACATGACGGGTGCGATGAATGATAATTCTGAAGGAGAAGGGCGCATGAGCGCAGCGAAAGACGGCGATACGGTCAAGGTTCACTACACCGGACGCTTGGACGACGGCAGTGAATTCGACACGTCGCGCGAACGCGATCCGATTGAGTTTAAAATCGGTGGCGGCGAAATTCTGCCGGGTGTCGAGCAGGCGGTGGTCGGGCTGGAGCCGGGCGGCACCAACACGGTGACCTTGCCGGCGGAAGACGCCTATGGCGAACGCCGCGATGACATGATCCAGGAAATCGAACGCTCGGTCCTGCCGCAGGAAGTTGAGCCGCAGGTCGGCCTGCAGCTTCAGGCGCAGTCCCCGGAAGGCCAGCCGCTGCTGCTGACCATCACGGATGTGGCCGACGATAAAGTCACGGTCGATGCCAACCACCCGCTGGCGGGTAAGGCGCTGACCTTCGACGTGGAACTGGTTGAGGTCTCGGACGCCTAAGGGCGGCCCACGACCAAGCGCAGTTTTGGAAGCCGGATCGGGCAGAGTCTCGGAGTGCGCGCGTCGCCTCCAGGCTTTTGCCCTGTCCGGCTTTCGCTTTTTTCGGCGCTTTTTTCGTCGTTTTTTTCGGCTAGGAAACCCCGGCGGCGCGCAAATGCGGGCCCAGCCGACCGGTCGCCCAAAGCGCTGTCATCCGGAAATCGCTGATCAGCGACCACAGTGGATGGCGGAAGGTGGCGGGGCGGTTTCTCTCCACCCGCCAATGGGCGATCCAGGCCGGGCCGTAGCCCGCGATCAGGGCGGCGGGCAGAAACCACCACGCCATCAAAATACCCGCCAGTCCCAAACAAATAAGCGCGCCCAACGTGCCGAAATAATGCAAGGCACGGGTTTGTGGCCGCGCATGATCGCGCAGATAGCACAGCCAAAAGGTGGCATAATCGGGTGCGGCATGGTTTCGATCAGTCATGACATATCATGTAGGCACGTGCCTCGCCTACGCCAACCCGCCTACGCCAAGCCGCTTGGCCCATGGCCCGAAGGGGGTCTATATCCAGGCGATAATGTTGGGTTGCAGTAAAGGATGGTTATTGGGCATCTTTAGACAGTTTTTGCGCCTCATCAATCAGCCATTCCCGGAATGCCATGACCTTCGGCTGCTTCACGCTATCTTTTGCACTTAAAAGGAAATAAGAGAACTTTAGCGGCGTATTGACGTCCAGGTGGAAGGGGCAGACAAGCCGTCCGGTGGCGAGGTGATCTGTCACCAACTTGTCCCCGACCAGCGCCACACCCTGGCCATCCAGCGCGGCCTGCACGGCCATGCTTTCTTGCGTGAAATGTGGCCCGCGGGTCGGCTCAATCATGTGCTGACCTGCGGCCAGCAGCCACATTCGCCAGCTTGCCTCCGCGTCTTTCCATTCGATATGCAGCAAGGTGTGGTGGCGAAGGTCATCCAGACAAAGCAGCGGCTTGTCCCCTTTTAGCAGGGCAGGACTGCACACAGGTAGATTACGTTGATTGAACAGATAATCGACCTGAACGCCCTTGTACCCACCCGGCCCATAACGCACCGCCACGTCAACGTCGCCTTGCGCCACATCGACCAAACGGTCAGTGCCGTCGATCCTGATTTCAATATCGGGATGACGTTCGCGAAACCGGTCCAGCCGGGGCACGAGCCACATTGAACCAAAGGACGGGCTGACACTGATCGTTAAAAGACTGTCCTCACAATAGGCACGCATCTGCTCTGCGCCTTCCGCCAGCTTGTCAAAACCTTCTGTCAGTGTCGGCAAGGCCGCCTGACCCGCATCCGTTAATCGCAGTGCGCGTGTCAGCCGATGAAACAGAGAGACGCCAAGCAAGCCCTCCAGCGCCTTCACCTGATGGCTTATGGCCGCAGCGGTCACATTCAGCTCTTCCGCCGCCAACTTGAAGCTCAAATGTCGGGCCGCCGCTTCGAATGCGCGCAAAGCGTTCAGAGGTGGAAGTTGTCGGGTCATTTTTTATACCTGAGGTAAATTATCGCGAAACGCTAGTTCTTCTCGTTTGTCGGTTTAGGGGAAATCCCATATTTTTCTTCAATCATAACCGAGTACCTCTATTTTTTGCAGTGTAAAACGTGGTTATCAGAAAGAAAAACTAATGCATGAAAGACAATCTATGCGAAGCAAGGAGATTTCAATGCATAGCGCTATCAACTTGCTCGCTCCCGGATCGACCGATGTGCGATGTCAGACCAGCAGGCTATCAGGTCGAAGGGTTGGCATGGGACAGCCTAGCGTGAATAGATGCCCCGCATCATGGCGTAGAAGCATTTCTAGCCTTGTTCGTCGCAGGTGGGACCTTTGCACCCCGGTCCGCACGCAAGAAGCTTTGAACGACCACGGCCTCCTGGATGCTGGCAGTGAGCGGTCTGATTTTCCGTCCCTCATCGGCAAGGGCCGGAAGTTGGATGAAATTCTCCAATGAAAGTAAAATTGAAATCGGAATATTCCATTGGAGTGATGCTTCTCCTTGCCGCCGCCCTTACCTACAGCACGGCTGGTATTTTTACGAAAGGAGTGGTGGCCGGCGCGTGGGCGGTAATTTTCTGGCGCGGGCTGTTCGCGGCGGGCTTCACGACCGGCTGGACGATCATCAACGGCAACGCCCGGCACAATTTTTTAAACATGGGTTACAGCGGTTGGGCCGTCGGCGTGGTTGGCGCTTTGGGCACGGCTGCTTTTATACCGGCGTTTAAGCTTACCTCTATCGCGAACGTCTCGTTGATTTATGCCATCGCCCCTTTGATCGCGGCAATGCTGGCATGGCTCGCCATCGGTGAGCGCCTTACAATCAGAACAATGATCGGTTCGCTCTGCGCTCTGCTTGGTGTGGGGATCATCGTTTCCGGTTCTATTGGGCAGGTCAGTCTTCAGGGGGATGCATTGGCGCTCGGAATGACGATCGCGATGGCCACAATCATCGTCATTTACCGCAAATACCCCAAGACGCCCGGTGCCGGGCCATCAGTCCTTCAATCGCTTTTTCTTTTGCCGCCATCCTTCGTTCTGGGGAAGCCGTTTCAGATCGCGCCAATCGAGATAGTTGTGTTGGCGGCGTTCGGCCTGTTGTTTGCCATCGCCTCTGTAACTCTGGCTGAAGGCGCAAAGCGTCTTCCATCCGGCCAGACTGCCTTACTAAGCGCCCTTGAAACCCCGCTTGCGCCTTTCCTTGCCTTTGTCGTCTTCTCTGCGGTTCCAAGCTCGGAGACATTCCTAGGCGGCTCAGTAGTGCTTGCCGCCGTGCTGGTTTCAATCAGAAACGATACGGCGACGGTGGACTTAGTCACGCAAAAAGGTGAGGATACATCAGCGCAAAACAAGCCATAGCCCGACAATAGGTGAAGACAAATTACCTTGTGGCAGAAACGGTCGTTTTTGGCAGGGCTTTGAATGTTAGCCGGATCGTCCAAAAGAATTATTTCCGACCTCGGCAAATTGATCACCGAGGTCGGGTTCAGAGAGCTTCAGTCGCCGTGAGCAGACGCTCGCATACGGGCCAGGTGATCGTCCCACCCTTTGTCCAGCGCGAGAGTAAGACCGAAGGCTTCTTCGCCTTGGGGGAGACCTTCGTGGCGCAAAGATAGTTTTGTTCCCCCCGCCACTTCCTCTAGGTTCCATTTTACTGTGCTGGTTTTGTCGCCCATCGGCGCGATGGTGAAGGTATATTCCAGCCGCGTAAACGGCTCTGCAACAAGCACTTCTCCCCACATCATCTTGTCGCCGCTGTCGACTCCAAACATCTCATAGTCACCCTCGACCAATGGCGTCTTAGGTTTATGGAACCAGATAGCCAGCTTGGCAGGGTCTGTCAGATAGGCCCATACTTGGGCTGGGGTTGCTTTGAGATAGATGGATTTTTGTAAGATCGTGTCGGTCATTGAATGTCCTTTTCAATTTCGGATTTGAGTTTGTCGAGGCGGCTATCCCAGAAGGCGTCGAAGTAGCCAAACCAGTCAAACAAGCGCTTCAACCCGTCTGCATTCAGCGCGTTCAGCCGTGTTCGCCCTTCCGTTCGGACGGAAATCAGGTTGCCTTCGGACAAGATGCTCAGATGCTTTTTTACAGCCGCTCTGGTCATGTCGAAATTTTCAGCAACTTCGGCAATCGTCATATCTTCGTTTGCAAGCAGTTGAAGAATACTGCGTCGGGTTGGGTCGGCGAGTGCGCGAAACCCCATCTGCTCAGGTGCTGTCATTGTTGCACAGGCACAAAGTCGAATGCCCCGTCTTGATACAAATATGCGGTGCAGGGGTCGTCCGAGACGCATGCGGAAACATGCACTGTGCCGCTGGCGATACTGTAAAAGGAGCCTGGCCCCATCCTGCGTGCGGCGTCAGGGTCCGCGTCGCTGACATAGTGGATCATTTCGCCTTGCAGCATGATCCCATACATATTTGCTGACTTGACATGCGGAGGGCTTACCGTTCCTGCGGGTAGCGTGACCAACGCTTGATAGGATTCAGCAAACCGGTCCCCCTGCAAGGCCGCAAAAGCGACGCCTTCAGGTGTCGTCTCCCAAACGAAGTCATCCGGTCCCATAAGGGTGATTGGTTCGGCGCTTGCTGATGTGACCGCTAAGACTGTTGCGATCACAGAAGTTTTGAAAAGATTTTTCATTTCGATTCCTCAAGTGATACTTTATAGTATCCCTTCGATATATAACCGAAGGGTATCATGTCAAGGCTGTTCCAAAAACGGGGCTTATTGTTGCTCGCGCATCGGATTCGCTGTCGGTTTGGCTTTCCTCAACACCAAGCCGCTTGGCCCGCCCCCTCAAGCGGGCTATGTCCAGGCCATGGGTGATATCGATCAATCGCAGGCCCAATCACAGGTCATCGATCGCGCACGCGTGCCCGTCCCGGACCGTTTCGGCGTGCCAATCTTGCTGGCCGCCGCGCTGGGGCTTTGGGGGGCGGGGGTTAGCCTGCCGTTGATCCAGGTGACGAAGCTTTTCTTGTGGGAAGATGACATCATCATCTGGCGGGCGATCCGGTCCTTATTTGGCGAAGGGCAGACGGTGCTTGGCCTCATCGTTCTGGTTTTCACCTTAGGCCTGCCGCTGGCCAAGCTGATCAGCACGGGCTTTGCCTTTCGCGCCATCCGCCGGGCGCGCGGTGATAGGGCACTGCGTGGGCTGGCGTGGATTGATCGCTTCGGCAAATGGTCGATGTTGGATGTGTTCGTGATCGCAGTGGCGATCTTCGTGGCCAAAAGTGGCTGGCAGGCAGAGGCGGTTATTCGCCCCGGTTTGTACTGCTTTGCCGGCTTTGCCATTTTATCCTCCGCGCTTGCGCTGCGGGTTAAGCACTTGGCCCATACGGCGACTATTGGGATGGATGAGTGATCATGGAAATCTTTGAAACCCTGACCGAGCCTTTCGGCGCCGTTCTCGGCCCCATCGGGCAGACGATTGTGATTCCAGCCGTAGCAGCCCTGGTTGTGGCCGCCCTGGTGCGCCTTGTGGGCGGGTCGGGTCGTGCGGCGCTGGCCGCCGCCTTGGGTCTTGGGGCGGCGCAATTGGCGATTGCTTGGGCGATCGGGGGGATGCCAAGGCTCGCCAACCCGGCGGCGGTCGACAAGCTTGTCCTGGCGACGCTGGCCTTCGGGCCCCTGGCCGATGCCATGATGCGCCGCGGTCGGTTGGAGCCGCGCGCGATCATCCCCTTGGCCGCCTTGGCGCCGGCGGTTTGGATTGCCTGGCCGGTTTTGGTCAGCCTGGAGCCGGCGGGAATTGGCCGCGCGGTGCTGGCGATCGCTGCCGCGTTCGTTTTGGCGCAAGGGATAGGCCGGGCAGAGGGGCGCGCGCTTTCCGCCATCGTCGCCTTTATCGCGCTGGGCTTGGCCGGTATCGGCATTTACGGGGCAAGCTACAGCATGGGGCAGTTGTTCGCTGGCCTCGGCGTCGGTGCGGCGGTGGCACCGGCGGCGGTCGCCTTAGCTGGCGGGGCCGCTGGGGGAGCGGGCGCGGCCCTGGTCGGGGCCCCGTTCCGGGCGGCGGCGGCGGCAGGGCTTGCCTCAGGCACGGCAATCCTGCTGCTGTTCACGGCCAGCCTGCCGATCGCGCTGGTATTTTTGATCCCTGCCGTCTTCGCTGGCGATTTGGCCCAGCGCCTGCCCGGTGCAGGCACACGCGGCGCGCGGCACATGGCGGTTATAACGATCACCATCGCCGCCCTGTCGGCAGGTGCGGCGATCGCGGTCGCGATGTGGCATAGCGGGCCGCTTTATTTGGGCTAAATCCCCTTAGGGCGCGCATAGGTCAACAGTCTGTTGCGAGCGCGCCGCTTGACGGTTGCGCAGGCCGCCCCAAATCTATCCACCAGTTAAGTGCGTTGCGAAACGGATGCTCGTTTCAAGGGGGAGAGACCGCGCAATATGGCTGAACAGACCGCTCACCAGACCGCTCACTACGACCGCGTTGCCAAGCTTTTGCACTGGTCGATGGCCGCGCTGATCATCGGGAATTTCGGCTTGGCGCTCTATATGGTCGACCAGCCGTTGGTGCCCAGCACGATCGATCTGTATAACTTGCATAAGTCTCTGGGTTTGCTGGCCTTGGGCCTCGCCATTGGCCGTGTTCTATGGCGTCTGCGCCATCCCGCGCCCCCGATCCCGGACGATCATGCCGCGTGGGAGAAGAAGGCGGCGGCTGCCAGCCATCATCTGCTGTATCTGCTGATTTTCTTGCAGCCGTTATCGGGCCTGATGATCGCGTTGGCCTCGCAGTACCCGACGACGATTTTCGGCCTGTTCAACCTGCCAAGCCCGATTGACCCCAGCAAAAGCCTGAGCGATATCGCCGGCGCCATCCATTGGTATGGCCAATGGGCGATGGCCGCGATTGTGGGGCTGCATATCCTGGCCGCGCTGCGCCATCACTTCATCTTAAAGAACGACATCTTGAAACGCATGCTGCCTGGAGGAAAAGGGTGAAACTGTTTTCGATTTTCCCAGCCGTAATCGCTGCTGCGCTCGCCGGTTTGGTAAGCGTCCCCGCCATGGCGCAGGCCCCGGAATGGGTGATGCAGCCGGATGACAGCGCGCTTACCTTCACCGCCTGGCAATCGCGCAGCCCGATTGAGGGGCGCTTTGAAGAGTTTGAGGCGACCATCCATTTCGACCCCGATGATCTGAAGGCGGGCCGTGTTGAGGTGACGATTGTCATGAACAGCGCCACCACCGATGACGATAGCCGCGACGAGACCCTGAAATCCCAATCCCTGTTCAATGTGGAAAGCTATCCATCCGGATCCTTCATCGCCCAAGGGTTTGAGAAGGGGGAGGGCGAAAACGCCTATCTGGCACCCGGCGAGCTGACGCTGCGCGGTGTCACCAACCCGGTGACCCTGCCCTTCACCCTGGTGATCGAGGGCGAAGGCTCCGGCGCGCGTGCGCATGCCGAGGGCAGCATCACCATCAAGCGCCTGGACTACGGCGTCGGCCAGGGCGATTGGGCCGATACATCCACCGTCGCCGACAAGGTCGATATCGGCCTGGATATCCGTGCTGTGCGGCGCTGAGGGCTGTGCAACGCTGAGGGCTGTGCAACGCTGAGGAGTGACAAGGCGAGCACGGCACCCCTTTCCCAACGATAACAAACCGAAACCAAAGGAGGCTTTTAAAAATGGCTAAGACGACATCTTTTCTTTCTGTTCTAGCGGCGGGCGCGATGGCGCTGGGCGCCGTTGCGCTGACCCCTCATCAGGCCGAAGCGGCTGATACATACACCCTCGATAAGACGCACGCGGATGTTGTGTTCTGGGTCGACCATCTGGGCTATTCCAAGACCTGGGGCCGGTTCAATGCGATGGACGGCACCTTGGTGCTGGACCAGGACGATCCGTCGCAAAGCGCGGTCGCCATTGTGATCCAGGCGGCCACGATCGACACCAACCTGAAAAAGCGTGACGCGCATCTGAAAAGCCCGGATTTTCTGAATGTGAAGGAATACCCGACCATCACCTTCAACAGCACGAACGTCGCGCCGAGCGGTGATAAAACCGCCACCATCACCGGCGACTTCACACTGCATGGGGTGACCAAGTCGATTAGCTTTGAGGCGACGGTCAATAAGGTTGCCCCCTTCGCGATGGATAAGTCGAAGGAAATTGTCGGTATTTCAGCGGAAACGATGATCGACCGCACCGATTACGGCATGAACTACGGCGCAGGCGCCATCGGCACGGAAATGCCGATCTTCCTGGAGCTTGAGTTCATCCGCGATATCGAGGGCTAATTCCGCCGACCAAAGGATGACTTAACTTAATGCGGCCGGTGCCCGAAAAAGGTGCCGGTCGCATTTTTATGGGGATAAGGGCCGGATCAGCTGCCGCCGCGTCGGTTTTCCTGCAACGGGGCGACGACTACGTCGATTTCGACGGCATTATCGGCCGGCATGATGCGCACGGTCGCAAAGCGCGGTTCGCGCACATAGGTGATCGATGTGCGTTTGGAGCGCACGATCGCCGTTTCCCGCCAGCCATAATTCGGCATGGAGCGGCGCATGAATTCCACGACCTGCACCAAGGAATAGCTGTCGGTGGTCATCACCACCTGACCGGTCCAGGATTCGTCATCGCCGATGATAACCGTGTCGCCCAGCAGCACTTCCGCACCGGGCGGCACGGGTAGCGAGGGCAGCCGCATCATATCGGGCGGCATCACGGCTTCGGCCTGTTCGCCATTGGGACCGGTTTGGCCGGCGATCGGGGTGCCGCCACCAGCAGGGGCGCGGGATTGCTGGCCGCCACCGCTGCCAAACCCGCCGCCATTTGTGCAGGCGCCAAGGCTAAGCGATAGCGCCAGCATCGCGGCAAGCCGCGTTGTGCGCGCATAGTCTTTTCGCATTGCTTGGATCACAGCGTCCCCACGGGCAAAATTAAACTGATCGACCCTAGAAAGCCGTGATTCGGTTGCATGCGACAAGGGGCAATCAGTCGGACGGCGGGCTAACGGGCACCCAAAATTTCGCGTGCGCGCTCTAAATCTTCCGCCGTATCAACGCCAAGCGGCACGGTGTCGACCAAGGCAACATCGATGCGCATGCCGTTTTCTAGCGCGCGCAGCTGTTCCAACTTCTCGCGCTGCTCCAAAACGCCCGGTGGCAGGGCAACAAACTGTGCCAAGGCTGCCCGGCGATAGGCGTAGAGCCCGATGTGATGATAAAGCGGCCCGTCGCCCGATGGTGCCGTCGCGCGGGTGAAGGCGAGCGCGCGCGCAATCCGGCAACTGGGGCTCAGCGGCGCAATGGCCTTAACCACATTGGGGTTGTCGCGCTCCTCGATCCGGGTGATTTCGGCGACCAGGGTGGCGATATCGACGGCCGGGTCTGCCGCAAGCGGGGCCAAGGCGGCGCGGATCAGCGCGGGGTCGAGGGTGGGTAAATCGCCCTGCACATTGACGATGATGTCATAGACGCCGTCCGGGTCGCGTTGCTGCACGGCGGCATAGATCCGGTCGGAGCCAGAGGGCAGGTCGGGGTCGGTCAAAACCGCCTCCCCGCCGGCGGCTTCAACGGCGGCGATGGTTTCCGGCTCTGCCGCGGCGACCAGGACGGGGCCGATGTCGGCCTCCATCGCGCGGCGCCAGACCTGCACGATCATGGGTGCGCCCGCGATATCGGCCAAAATCTTATTCGGCAGGCGGGTGGAGGCGAGGCGGGCAGGGATGACCGTCAGAACTGGCATACAAATCTCTGCTTCATGAGGGGGCGGGTCCCCATTGGGTGGCGCGCCCTGCGACCAAAGGTCCGCCGCTTTCCGGCACTAAGCGCACAGCATTGATTAACGGCCAGCAACAGGATATACCGCGAGCCAGTGCGGGCAACCGAATTGTCTCGCCAAAACCAAGCCTGTAGGCTGTGTGCTTAGGATATACCCATCCGGCCAGCATGGTGCAGGCAAGGTTGGGCGGGCAGGGCGACGGCTCTGCGGACGGAAAACTCAATGAGGGACGGGCCCATGTCGAAAGACGCGCTTTTTTGGAACAAGATTGCCGGTGCGGTAATCGCGGCCGTGTTGATGGCGATGGTCATCGCTGAAATTTCCGGCGTGCTCTACGGCGTCGAACAGCCAGAAGAACAGATTTTCACCATCGGCACCGGTGAAGAGCAGGTCGCCAGCACCGATAGCGCCCCGGCGGAGCCGGCTGGCCCTGCGCCGATTGCACCGATGATGGCATCGGCGGACGCCTCTGCCGGCGAAGGTGTCGCGCGCAAATGCGCAGGCTGCCATAGCTTCGAACAAGGCGGCCCCAACAAGGTTGGCCCCAATCTCTATAACGCGATGGGTGGCGATATCGCCGCGCACGAGGGCTACAGCTATTCCGGCGCCTTGGCGGATAAGGAAGGCACCTGGGATTACGCGGCGATGAACGCGTTCCTGTATGATCCCAAGGGCTGGGCGCCGGGCACGAAAATGTCCTATCGCGGGCTGAAGAATGATGGGGATCGCGCGAACCTGATCGCCTATCTGCGCACGATGGCCGACAACCCCCTTCCCCTGCCGGAGTGATCGGGCCCGGAGTGATCGGGCCCGGAGTGATCGAGCACGGCGTCGCGGTTCAGCCGTGACGTGGAAGACGGTTTTGCGACGGGCGGATAGGGTGACCCCTTATCCGCCCTTTTCTTTTACCCCCCCTGCTATGAGGTCTTGTCGCGATGAGCGTTGATGTATCGGCCCCAACCGTTCCGCAAGAATGGATTGATCTGGCCCATGATTTGGCCGATGCGGCGCGCCCGATTGCGCAGTCCTATTTCCGCCAGCCGATGGAAATCATCGCCAAGGCGGATGAAAGCCCCGTCACCATCGCCGATCGCAGCATCGAGGCCGCGATGCGCGATATCATTGAGGCGCGCTTCCCCGACCATGGTATTTTTGGCGAGGAATACGGCCAAGTCCGCGCCGATTCTGAGGTGGTCTGGGTCTTGGACCCGATTGACGGCACCCAGGCCTTCATCACCGGCATGCCGATTTTCGGGACCCTGATTTCCGCCTGCCGGCATGGTGTGCCGGTGTTGGGCGTGATTGATCAACCGATTTTGGGCGAACGGTGGGTCGGTGCCTCTGGCCGCCCTTCCATCTTCCAAAATGGTGAGATTCGCACCAGCGGGTGTGAGCTGGTCGATCAAGCAACGCTCTATTCCACCCACCCCAGCATGTTTGAGGGGATCGAGCGTCAGGAGGACTATGCCCGCCTAGCAGAGGCTGCCAACCGCACGCGCTTTGGCGGGGATTGTTATGCCTATGGGTTGCTGGCCTGCGGCTGGGCGGACTTGGTGGTGGAGGCGATGTTGCAGCCTTATGATTACTGCGCCCTTGTGCCGATCGTCGAAGGGGCGGGTGGGGCTGTTAGCGATTGGGCGGGGGAGCCTTTGACCCTGCGATCGGACGGAACCTTGGTCGCCGCCGCGACGCCGGCGCTGAATGTCGCCGCGCGGGGCTATTTGAACCGATAAGCGGCCTTGAGCTTGCCACGTTCTGCGCCCATCTTTCTTCTCAGTATTGTTTAGATGACACCGATAGAGGAGACGGCATGACTGTGCGCCGCCTTTCGACCGCCCTTATGGCCGGATTTTTCGCCTTCGCACCCCTCTCGGCCAACGCCCAGGAGGATGCGCGCAGCCATGGCTTCGCGATCCACGGCGATTTGAAATACGGGCCCGACTTCACCCATTTCGATTACGTTAATCCGGATGCGCCGAAGGGCGGTACGGTGACGGAATTGACCATCGGCACCTTCGATAGCTTGAATCCCTTCATCATCAAAGGCACGCCGGCGGGTGCGTCGGGCGCGATCTATGATTCGCTGATGAAGGCATCGCGCGATGAGCCGAACAGCGAATACGGCCTGCTGGCCGAATGGGTGTCGGTGTCGCAGGATGAGCGGGTTATCACCTTTGGCTTGCGCGAAGACGCGCGCTTCCACGACGGCCATCGCGTGCGCGCCGAGGATGTGGTGTGGAGCTTTGAGACTTTGAAGGAAAAGGGTGCGCCCTTTTACCGCTATTATTACCGATCGGTCGAGCAGGTAAGCGCGCTGGACCCCCTGACGGTGGAGTTCCGCTTGGGCCCCGGTTTGAATAAAGAAATGCCGGTGATCTTGGGCCAGCTTGCGGTGCTGCCGAAGCATTATTGGGAAGGCCGCGACTTCACCGCCACGACGTTGGAGGCGCCGCTGGGCTCCGGCCCCTATCGCATCGCCGACGTTGATGCGGGCAAGTCAATCACGCTGGAGCGGGTGGAGGATTACTGGGGCGCGGACCTGCCGGCCAATCGCGGGCACAATAATTTTGGGCGCATCGATGACCAGTATTTCCGCGATCCCATCGTCGCGCTGCAGGCCTTGAAGGCCGGCACCATCGATTACCGGGCGGAAAACTCCTCCAAGCTTTGGGCCAGCGCCTATGATGTGCCGGCGGTCGAAGCTGGCCGGCTGATCCAGGCGGAATTCCCGCATGAACGCGTGTCGCCCATGCAAGGCTATGTCTTCAATCTGCGCCGGCCGTTGTTCCAAGACCCGCTGCTGCGCGAGGCCCTGACCTACTTATGGGATTTCGAATGGGTCAATAAGACCATCATGTACAACGCCTATGTGCGCACCGACAGCTACTTCGACAATTCGGTACTGGAAGCGGATGGGCAGCCCGGCCCTATGGAAATGGAGATGTTGGAGCCGTTGCGCGACCAATTGCCGGCCCGTGTCTTCACGCAAGATTATAGCCCCCCCAGCACCGATGGCAGCGGCAATAACCGGGAGCAGTTGCGCACCGCCCTTGGCCTGTTGAAGCAGGCGGGTTGGATCGTGGAGAACCGCGAACTGATCAATGCGGAGACCGGCGAGCAATTGGCCTTTGAGGTGCTTTTGCGCTCGGAGCTATTCGTCGCCCACACCCAGGCGCTGGAGCGCGCGGTGGAGCGTTTGGGCGGTGCGGTGGAAATCCGCGTGGTCGATGATGCGCAATATCAAAACCGCATGGACGGCTTCGATTACGATGTCGCGGTCGGTGGCTGGGGCCAATCGCACAGCCCTGGCAATGAGCAGCGCGAATATTGGGGCAGCGAGTCGGCGGAGCGTGCCGGCAGCC
>Ga0136554_1000381_pt1 | contig 16390 bp, 9 predicted proteins | sample AntRauTorckE5431_FD_104637 | JGI IMG/M metagenome (GOLD analysis project Ga0136554, IMG submission 104637) | Saline lake microbial communities from Rauer Islands, Antarctica - Metagenome Torckler E5 #431 | ecosystem: Environmental > Aquatic > Non-marine Saline and Alkaline > Saline | place...
AAATTCAGCATACTTGGATTCTTGAACACCAACGTTTTCATGATCAGCCATGCGATACGTCAATGGAGCATCACCAAATGTCCCCAAGCCTGTCGTGATTCCCTTAGTAAACTCCATAGCTGTTGCTATACCTTTTTTCAAAGAAGAGGCGTCGTGAATGATGGCATCTTGTGCATCTTGAGCTACGACTTTACGACATGTAGCACTTATAAAATCTCCTGCTACATCTGTGCTCCATCTCATGGTTGGAGTCAGAAGGGGGATCACAAATCGTGTCCAGCTACCCACAAGACGATACGCTGTTGCGTTGAGGTTGCAAAAGGTTCTGTCACAGAGTAGCATTGTTGGGTACGTAACAGGCAGTGTGTTGGAATCAACATACTTTCTTTTACTAATCGCATTGGCTGCCCCAGATGCTGCCATTCCACCGATAGATTCACCATGGATAAGAAATTTATTCACATGTAGATTCTCAATAATATACGTGGCAGCATCAGTTGCATCAACTTTGAGACTATGTGGAGACGGCTTGAATCCAAACAAAGTTGAACTAAATATTCTTCTGAAAATATGCATACCTCTCATCAGATCTGACTTCGTCTTTCGGTTCCCCATATGGCTGCGACCATATCCGGTATAATTGAACAGTATGATGTCATACCCATGCTCAAGGTAATAATCAGTCCAGCATGTACATTCTAGACTTGTAGGCTCACTAACATTACCGCTAATAAGACTCAACCCAGCTGCAACTTCTACTAGCCCAGCATTTGGATTGCAAAACATGACTGCCTTTTCAATACGGTCATTGTCCGAGGCCTTTCTATACACACCATCTGATGGTATATGAATGGCATCGATGTACCCATCGCAGCCATGCTTTTGTATCCATATTTGTTGAGCACCACGATACCTAGAAAGCATAGTCCCTCGTAGTACATCCAGACCAAAAATAGTTCGAAGTGGCGGAGGATCAAGTGTATCAAGTATCCCATTAATTGCAGATTTGACCGAATTCATTCCCTCTGCAACCAAAGCTTTCCGTCTTCCTTTCATTTCACTCTCTTGTGATTCATTGTCGCTATCATCTGCAACTGACGAGTCGGGGTCTTCAAGGGACAGAAGACATTCTCTGAGCTCATTGACTGTAACGAATAAATATTTTGCAGCTCTAATACCATCCGGTGTGACTGCTTTGTTCCCAATCGTATCCATGGTACTTTTCATATAATCTCCAGCAATCGCTTCCAAGCGCCCCAAAGCGTCCAAGACCTTTTTCAGCACTGATATCAACTCCTTGCCACCCGCTTTGGCATTTTCTGAAACATCCAGCAGTTTTCCAACATCACCGTGCATCGGATTATTCCCAAATCTCGTCAAACCACTATCGTCCTCCCCTTCCCCCAACCCATTCCCATCCTCTACCAACAAACAATGCAACACATCATGATACATGCCCAACACCCGATCTCTATAATGCGAAACCTTTTGCCAAAGCGGAATCACATCATACCGTCCATAAGTTTTCCCCAGCATTCTCTCCATCTTGACATCCCTTCCGCCCAATAGCGCACTATTCTCCTTGGAAATGATCAACATGGCCAACTCTCCAATAGCTTCTACCGCATTATCCAGCATCTTCACACTATACCTTTGAAACTCCCCCTCAATCTCCCTCCTCAGCCTCGGCGTTGCACCGGGAAAGGCAATCATCCGTAAAACAAAACGTCCCAACCTCCATAGCACAACCAAAAGAATCAGATACACTCCATATTCCGTCACAAGAAAAGAGAGCAAATATCCCGGAAGAATGAGGACCACATCCAGCAATATGCACGAAGCCAACAATCCTCCAAAAGACATTTTGGGATGTTGCAGAATGAGCCCCCACAAAGCAAAAATGTTATTGGAGGGTGATGATTGGCATGCATCCGCCAAAGTCGGTAAACGAGCAATACATTTAGAGACAGGATTGTGCGTCACACATCGCATAATTTTCATCCACGTTCTTCTCATTGTGGATGATGATTCCTGCAAAGTAGATGAGCCTGTGCCTGTACCTGTACCTGCAACTGTGTGTCCAAAACTTTGATTGTGACGGGTGCGCTGAATGGATTCTTGGTCTATGTCTCGTATATTATGTATGAATAATCCTTTGGTTTTAGAAGGACTTGTATCCATATGTATGCTCTCGGTGCTATTATGAGTGGATGAATCGACGCTAATGTCACTATCTTCTGGTTGAAAGTTTGTACCAACAACTTCGTGCTGGTCGAGATTGGTTGTTGGATGAATGTTGCGTTTATGTTTGTTGCTGCTGTAGCTATAGCTGTGGTTATAGGGATTTTCTTTGTCAATTTCAAGTTGATCCGAAGAAGAGAGGGGGCGCTGTCTATGCTTCTTTGCTATTGGCGGTGAAGAGGAAGAATAATCTCTTATATTGGAAAAACAAGTATGGAGGAGCGGAGAGGAGGCGTCGTGACTGTCGAAATCGAACTGGTCAATGCTTTTCTTTTGCTGGAGTGACTTCCCGTTTGTTGTCGAATGGAATCCTGTTTGTTTCTTCTGCTGCTGAAACTTAAAATGAAAGCTTGAACTACTACTACTGTTGTTGTAGGCTCGTTGAATACGGAGGGGAATAAGAGGCGGTTTCTTCCAGAGATGAGAAGGTACAGTCTGTTCGTCTTCTTCGTCAATGCTCTTGGTCTGATAAAAAGCGCTGATGGATGATGCTTCGGAATCCAGTATATTATCTTCTTGTTCTCGTGTTTGACTGCGCTCGAGTTGTCGATGTGCAGTATCGTTGCTGTTGCTGTTGGTGTTATTAATGCTAGTACTAGCAGTAGTACTATGATTAGTATGATAGAGGAGGGAGGTGCTTTCTTTGTTCAGGATCTTTGCTCCTAGCATTAGTAAAGCCAACCACCAATGCAATCCACTATAACTTCCGCTTCCAATTTATCAAAAGGATCCGGACGGTCAGGTGTTGTGCTGTTAGCTGTTGGGTTGTTCTTATCAGGAATACGCTGGATAATTTCAATTGATAATTTGACGACGAAGGAATCTCAAATCCTGAGAAATCGTAATTTATTATCCGTTGTCATTTTTGTCGCAAAAGGGCCTTGATCTTTTTGGCGCCGCTCCTCCTCGTCTTCTTCCTCCTCGTCTTCTTCTTTCCTCCAGATTTCACACAACCCTAAATAAAAATAAAACACACAAGAACCTCAAGCACGAAGAGATTTCACATAACAAACAGTACAACGCACGGTGGTATAAAAGTAGCATAGTTCGAGTATTAGCAGGTAGCAATGCGTTGACCGTTCACCGTTGCCCATTCATAAACATACATGCCATAAACTACGATAATCCTTCATCACAACCACATCAACCATGTCGAACCAACCATCATCATCACTCGCCCAAAAACTCAAACAATTAGACCATCACTCCTCCGTCTCTTCCGAATTCAGAGTCAAAACATTCTACGGCGCCATCCTATCCTCCGTCACCCTCCTCCTCGTGGCCTACCTAACCCTCACAGAATTCTCCTATAATCTTACACCCACCCTGCGAGCAAAGGTCCATCTCAACGCTACCACATCGAAAGGAATAGAAATGGAATTCGATGTCACGTTTCCTAGCGTACCCTGCGCACTATTGAGCATCGATGCGGATGATCCCATGCACCAGCGGCAGAGCATGCACATTGATGCGATCCATCGCTTGTGGAAGCACAGAATGGACAAAGATGGGAATCTCATTGGGAAAAAGAGTAAGCTGGAAATGGGAAAGACACTAAAAGAAGAAAGACATTTGGAAGATTTTGCCAATGAGAAAGATATCAAATTTGAAGAAAATATGGATGCGGATGATGCGTATTATGGAGATGAGGAAACGTGCGGATCGTGCTATGGTGCAGCCGAGGATGGGGAATGTTGCAATACATGTGATGATGTCAAGAGAGCTTATCAGAGGAAAGGATGGCATTTTGAAAAGGATATAGATGTCAAGCAGTGTAAAACAAATGTCGGGTCGAGAGAAATGGACGGGGAGGGGTGTAATGTTCACGGAAAGGTGGCGCTCAGTAGCGGAGGGGGGAATCTGCATTTGGCACCCGGACATGAAATGGAGAATTTTGGGAAGGAACAGGTATTTGATAGTTTGCAAGATTTCATTAATCAGGCGTTTGAAACGTTTAATGTTAGTCATACAGTGAATAAGTTAAGGTTTGGGGATGCATATCCAGGAGATATTCATCAGTTGGATGGATCGGTGAAGATGGTGCAGGATGCATACGGAATGTATCAGTATTATATTCAGATCGTTCCCACCGAGTATACATTTCTCAATGGGACAAAGATACAGTCAAATCAGTACTCAGTTACGGAACATATGAGACATGTCTCTCCCGGATCTAACAGGGGTCTGCCGGGGGTCTATTTCTATTATGAAGTTTCTCCCTTGCACGTGGAGATTGAAGAATATCGTCATGGATGGATTCGGTTTTTCACTTCTGTTGCTGCAGTCGTTGGAGGGGTATTTTCTACCATGAGTTTGATGGATAGTTATATCTTTTCTAGATCTGTTGGTCCTGATCTTGCCAGCAGATAACTGCAATTTTCAGGACCTTTAGCATGCGGTGGACAGATTAATTGGGTGGATGAACTAATGCATTCATTTTTCCTTAGACCACCACGGTATCATGTAACACTGCGACTGATTTAGATCCACTGGCAAAGTAGACAGCTAAATAAAAGTTAATAACAAAAAGAATGGAGTGTTTCTTGAAACAGTTATATCTTTCGAATGATTGCAAGCATACATAGCACAGATTGAATACAAGCACCTCCCAAATAATGTACAGTTCCAAGTGATACTGTTGCTTATCACATATGATACAAATGAGATAGCGCCTAGTTTCACTTACTTGATTGACGACAAAACACTTGATTCATGGTGCTGTAGTATATGAAGACATGACAATTGCGTATGTCGTCATTACACGTATGCTTATGCGAATAGCGCAAGAAGCAATATTCTAGCGATGACGGTGAAAAGGGCAGATGCTAACTTATACAGTAGTGTGAGGCAGATGTAGACTAAAATTGAAATTCAAATATCTTTACGAAGGGTTAGCATAAAGCATAATCAACAAGACCAAATGAATCACTTGATACCCTCCTTATCATGATGTTTAATGTTTTCCCACAATTCAATAAGGTATAAGCAACTTTGTGTACTCATTCAAACACCGAAGATGCCCCACAGGCCTGTCACGAGGAAAGTACGCAAAAAAAAACATGATGAAAACAAGAAACACGACCGTAGACCGGATTGCAATTCAATCTTGATCAAATTGTCTGATTACTCATCTGCATTTGACTTCTTTGCCATTTCTTTTTCCATCTTCGCAGCTTGGACCCAACTCGATATCTTATACAGTGGAAGACCTGCACGAAACGCCTTCAATCTCAATGGTCCAATCTTGCCTAAAATAAAATTCGATAGTTTGGGAAAGTACTGATTGAGAAAAAGAAAGAAGAGGGTAGGTTGCCTTGATATCCAAGTCTCCTGCATCAGTGATGCGGGCCCAAGCATTCCAGAGATGATTAATTTCGCACATCTGTCAACTGGCATTTGCACCTCAGATGCATTATCGTCCTCATCTACTTCTGATGATGGTGTGGATGAAGAAGCTATAGGTTCGTTGAGCACATTTGATTGGAAGGAAGTTGCTATAGGACCAGGACATGGTAAGTCAATTCTTAACCACTCAGCACATTCACTTCGAAGTGATGAGAAATATCCATGCACAGCATGCTTGGAAGCAGCATATGACGTCCCCAAAGGCAGGGCCATTTTTGATGCAACCGAAGAAGTGACAACAATGTGTCCCTTACTGTTTGACGCTGTTCCTTTCTCCCACCCCTCTTGTTTGATCACCTCCATAACCAATCTCGCTGGCCCCATAAAGTTCACTTCCATCAAAGCTCTTGTTGTGGTAAAAGAATCGTCGACGGCTGGACTCAATTGTCCGGCGCCCGCATTCAGAATGAGTACATCAAGTCCACCGTATACCTTTAAAGCCGACGATACAACTGCAGAGAGCCTTTCATCTGAATCAGTGATATCAAAGGGGAGAACAGAAACATCACCTGTCGAGTTTATAGTGGCATCATTTTTATCCGTTCCGCTCCATTTCTGACAATTTGTCTGTGCTATCCGCAATTCTTCCTCCCTCCTTCCAGATATAATAATCTTGGCGCCGTGGCTATGAAGTTGTCTGGCTAACTCTGCACCTATACCACTTGATGCCCCTGTTATCCAAATGCGTTTACCGCTGAATATGTTGTGAAGCCTTTTGTTGGAAGCACAGAATTTGTCGAAGATATAGAGCGTCGGATTTGCGTCTGGTATCGCCAGCGATGCCGCTAATAAAACAACTATTGATGGCAGAGCGAACATGGCTCACTTTAAACTGGATATTTAGACGAAGATATGATGTCGGAGGCTTGCTTGAGTGATTCGAATAGAACTTATGACCACATTTATCATCCATGGATCATGGATGTGAGATTGAGATAGATGATGATGATGATGAATGATGAATGATGATGGTGAAAGGGAGCTTTAAAAAGTCAGCTATCAATTATTGCGCGTAGGTATTTAGTTCAGTCCCGCTTATGGAACATCTGTTCAAAGCCTCTGTTTCCTGTCTGTTTCTGGATAATCACACAAAGACATCGTCGATGAAATCCAAAGAAAACCAATCAAAGAAATGCTTTTTAAAGCTTCTTTGTATCCTCGATCCTCCTCGCTTGCTTCTCTATTCACTGAAGTTTAATCAAAGATCACAAAGTGCAGAAGTAACCTCATACAATACCACACTCCAACCATGAAAATATTTCTATTACGCTTCTTCACCTGTTCTCAGATAGTGTGGTCCTTTTCTCCCATTACCCTAAATATGAGAAAAACAAACTATCCCACCCGTATCTTGGCAACTCAATCATCCTGGAACATCGGAGATGACTGGGATACCTTATCATCCGATAATCCGACCAATGCAATGGATGGAGCCTCAATATACAATATCGACCCTGTCATGGAAGCAGCTCGTGAGATGAACTACCACGCTGAAATTTCCTCGGACTACGTCCCCAACAGTACCGAGGATGATTTGATAACCGAAGCTGTAGATACAATTTATAGTCAAATCCAAGACCCTGATGCACCAACTCTTTACGATACAAAAGAGGAATTTGACCAGTATACGAAGACGATTGGTTTCTCTGATGAAATGGGACGGGAAATATCATTGCTCGTCAGGTGTAATGAAAGTCCGGATGATCTACTTGTTTCGATGGGGAGGAAGTTACCCGAGCTGAAAGATGATGACAAATATGATGCACTCCAACTTTTGGACCAGAGTAAACCGACTTTATTCTTCACTTCTGCCGTCCAAGCCATGTTTCATATGCATGCATCTCTCAGTGCTCAAGGAGGTGACGAACTTGTCTTTACCCGGAACGGAATTGCTTCTTGGATGTCGAAAAGTCTTGGAGAAAAAGTTGGTCAGCACGATAAGAGAATTACCATCGTCCTTTCAAAATATAGCACACATGGGTCTGGAGTTTTGACCATGAATCAATTTGAACAACTTTACATGGATGCTGCCACTCTTTCTGCAGAGACTGAGAGCAAAAGGAAGACAGTGAACCGCCCTTCAAGTAAGAAAAAACATGAGAGTCCTACTATGAAAAGTGTATGGCGTGATCTAGAGAATCACGGCTTCCAGCCACCAATCATGGAGGAAAGACAATTACTTCAAGAAGAAATCGAGAAAGAATTCGGCGCAAATAGGAACACCGTCAATTCTGGAAATAAAAATTTCATGGACGAATGTGAAATCCTCGAATGGAAGGATGACGAGCATTCAACTCCCAGAGCTAGCTCTACCAGCAACATGAAAGGTGCAACCACTTCTACGAAGAAAAGCAGCCACGAGTCGGTAACTTTAGCTAGTGATGGAAAGACCCCCAGCAGGCTCCGAGATGGAGACTTTGTATTCATTGACGAAGAATCTTGCATAGGCTGTACACAGTGCGCCAATGTGGCGTCTTTTAGCTTTCACATGCTTGACAATGGTCGCGCTCGTACATTCGAACAATCAAATTTGTCCGAAGTGGATACAGCAATATCCGTTTGCCCTGTTTCATGCATGCATAAAGTTGCATTTCATGAGCTGGAAGAGATGGAAACTGCTAGGGACGTTTTGGGAAGCAATCACAAAAATATCCCACTGAACGTTGCTCGTATTGACAGCGACGCCAATCGAAAGAGTTCTTGGTACCATACTTTGAAGCATAAGTGTTTTACAAGTAAAAGCTGTCCACAGCGCGGATGTTTCGATTGTCCACATTTTGATGCTCCAGGCGCAAACCCTTACTTTCAGAAACTACATGCTACTGCTGAACATGTGCGGGCAACTGATTTGATGAAATCAGGCGAAGCTGATGCGTTCAGAAACAATTCCGAACTTTAAATGCACCCTTTTCCTCAGCATTTGATTGGTTTTGTTTAGCCAAGCAGTGCAACAACGATTTACAGAAAGCGCGTTTGAATAAGTGTCGTAGTCTTTTGCCTTTAACTACAACAATATGCACATCATAAATAAATAAAGTAATTAATCCAATTCGTAAGATGTTAAATTGTGAACACATTACCTTGTACTATGGTATGACAACTATTGTTACGCTTTGACTTTTATGCATTTGTTATCTCTGCATTGTAATCTTCCCTTACATACGGTGCTATCATCATCTCCATCTGTACTGCAGCCTTTCCAATTCTTGCCACATTTGCAGTCGGCAGTACATTTTTCAGACTTGAACAAAGAATACTTCCTTGGTCCTGTTGAACATTGGTACAGGAGTCTAAGCTGGATTCTGTCACCACGGGAAATTCCCTCTCTCTGACCAATGTCATGTCCTCTGCTGTCGATCGTCTTTTTTCCATTTCCAAATGCGGTGGCATGATAATGCATGACACTGTCGTAATCATATGGCGCCCCTAAGCTATCGATGTTGCTTTGTTTATCAAAGTTGTTTGTCATGTCGTCCTGGACGTTTTCATAGAGAATTGTTATAAAGCCGTCTCGGTCCGGTCTGCTCTGTTCGTGCCAAAATCCCAAAGAATGCATTGTTTCGTGTTGGATTGTGCCCTTTTCAAGGCAAGGATAGTCAAGGAATATTGGCTGTCCATCTGCTCTCTTTGCAAAGCCATTCCTTCCCACATAAGAAGCACATCTACCACCACCGTTTCGGCCATAGTTTAGATATGGAACTCCGTTAATTGGCTGTACACTCATAAAGTTAAACTTCAACACTCCTGACTTCCTTTGTAGTTCTTTGAGAGCCCTTTTGACGAGAATAACCTGAGACTCTTGGTAATCAATAGGATTGATGTAAACTTTAATTACATATAAATCATTCTTGTTCATTGTCTCTCTCCACAGGGGAAATGTCGGAGATGTACCCCGCCCTAGTTGTTTTGGTTCCTCAATGTCACCTTTCTCGATTAGATCATTCACAGTGCTATTACCATACGCAGCACTAATAGATCCATAGTCAGGAACAATATCTCCTTCGAACAGATTGGTGGAATCATGGCATTGCCCCAGTGTTGCAATCTGGCAAAGAAGAAAGATAATAAGTGGTGAATTTTTCATGAATGATCGAATATAAGGTTTGAAGCTGAATTTTAGTATAGTACAGGGATTCAATTGTAATTGTGCAAAATGAGCGACTTAGCAGGTCGTTCATCCTCCAGACGCATATAATCTCATAATCGTTCGAAAATCTTTGTGTGCACCTAAGTGATGCGCATAGACAGAGAGGTGCTCCATCTTCCATCTTGAAGCACCCATGACATTTTTTTTGAATTTTAAAGACAAAACTACAAAAAACGCGCAAACAACCGAAGCCTTCGTACGGCCACAACCAGCACAAAGCTAAATCAAAGAAAATGTTACTATCTAGAACCCCTTTTTTATTGGGTTGAAGTTTTTTGATGGATTGGAGGTTGGAGCTGGGTTATTGATGGAGATTCTTTTTGACCGCAGAGCGAGCAGCCTGCTTGCTCCTACCACGTTATCAATATAATGTCAACAGCTAGTGAGAGTGACCCTCGTCTAACCTCTATATAATGTGCAGCTATTGATGCTCATGGTTAGAGAAACTCATTCCCTATATTAAAACAAGCCTGAAATTGGTGTGCAAGACTTGCAGACTACACACACGGGTGTATGTAGAGATTATAACATCCATGAATAGAATATGCATATATACAAGTTTTAATAAGTGAAAAGTAACGACAGAATTGTTAGTAAGGAATTGTTTGGTCGCGTCTTCTTGTCTATACAACCAACCCCCCATTAATACGACTAGGAGGGGTACAAGTATTCGTGCCATACAGCATAAAGCATTCAGGTGACTTTTTCAGATAGATGCCAACGGTTTCATAATAAATACTGCAGTAACCGTAACTTCAAAAAATAAGCAATGCATCGGTTGGCTTTTTATCTAATGAGGGAAAGTGAAAGTATGAGGAATGTAGGGATCACACCGTGGCACTTCAATGCCGAGGGATCGCTGCATTCGTACGTCCATTTCATAAATTTCACATACAATGCGCAAAGACTCTTCATCGTAATCATCAACAGTCATATTCGTCAAGATGGGGTCGGCACGGTACTTTTCCTTAGATCCATCTCTAACATGGACATTATCCCTTCCAAAGTGATGCAGGATATCCTTGAGGTGCTTAAATGAGAAAATGGCAATTGGGGCATCTTGCCACATTGTCGTGAATGAAATATCGAGAACTTGAGGAGTGAAATGAAGCTCGATCCAAAATCCATGATCTCTGACGTAGCGTGCAAGGCATTTAAGCGCTTCTGCAGACGATTCCTTGACGCATTCCTTTTGTAATATAGGGCCAATATGGTTCCCACCTGATCCCTGTGCTCCCAATGCTTGACCGATGGACGAAATAAATCTTTCAGTTGGATCTCTCACTGCAGTAAAAATGACATGCTGCTCTGAATCAAACACTTTATCAGGGTACTTTGAAGCATGGGATAGACTTTTCAGGGTAAAGTTGGCCATGGCTTGACTGTTCTGGGAAACTTGGGATGCTTTCCCAGGCGTACTAGTTGGAGTAAAGAATCTATGTCTGGTCAAAGCGGCGTTTTTAGACGACGAAAGGAAATTGAAAGCATTGTGTAAACTAGAACCGCCGGCTTTGTGGACGTGCAGGAAGGAAAGACGTTCATTGTAACATCTATATTCATCAGTGTCGCGAGATCCAATATCCGACAAAACCATTCTCGTGGTGATCCTGCCCCCTTTATCCATGAAATTTCCCTGATTTACAAATTTGTTGTTGTCAAAGTATAGACAAGTATTGTTCATGGTGATCGTGGGAAAACCAACACTTGGCATAAAGTTCCATAGAGTACCATTGTCTTTCATGGCCTGAGCGTCATCGATGTGGAACGCAAACTCTTGGCCAAGACCGCATCCTTTATCAAAGAAGTTAGCCGGGTAGTAGTAGTTGCATAATGAATCCTCCCTATCGCAATTGAACATGGATTGAACAGAACTCGTGTTGAAGGGTCGATTGGACCAACGGTCTTTCGTTTCGTCAACCTCGCATAGAAGTAATTGATCCGTTGATTCCTTACCCTCCTGCAAGTGTTTGTTCTTATTCTTGTTGGCCTTTCCGTTCTTTTTATTCTTTTTGCTATAATGTTCGTGGTACTCTGAGGAATTCTTGGTTCCAGTAACGGATGAAGATAGTGATGCTTCGTCTTCCAATTGTCCAACTGGTACACCTCCGCCTAGATAGATGTTTGCAGATACGAGACATGCAAACGCAAAAATTACTGAGGCGATATTTCGCTTCGACATATAGGTTGTCCCATTTCCCATCTTCTTGATAGAGTTGTCCGAGTTGATGATTCTTTTCTGTTGGTTTTGTACAAACCTATAAAAAATGAACAATTATAAATTCTGTTCAGCAAAGACCCAATTTCGACTGTTGTGTCGTTTTGGCCTGTTTTGGCTTTGGCGATTGGCCAAAATGCCATTTTGCAGGACTCTTCCTCTTTCCTTCTTATTCCATCTTCATCTCCTATATTTTATCATTTTCGTTCACAAAACCAACCACAAACACAAACACAAAACAAATTGATGAGTTCGAAGTTCGATAGTCGATAGATACGAGATACGTCAACAACATACTACCTACTGTTGTGCCACACTCCTCACCCTTCAGCGTACATCTGATCAACTGCAACGACCGCACATCAAACTCGCACATTCTGACATTTTTTACTTGCACTGTGACGAACAAAGCAAATATGAAGAAAGAAATCGTAATTGACTTTGGTGGCATAACAAACGACAACGTGGAACAATTGCGCATCATCAATTCTACCTCCCTTCCAATCTTCTATCCTGATGGTTTCTACAAGGACGTAGTAACAGCAAAGAATGAAGATCTGAACAAGTACGCCTATCACAATGGATTTGTCATTGGATCTATTTGCTGTAGGATCCAAGATGAAAGCAAGATCTACATCATGACCCTCGGGGTGCTGCCTAGTTACCGAGGAAGGAATGTAGGGACAAAGCTCGTGCAATCGGTTGTTGATTACGCCATTGGCGAAGAAGCTCGAACCAAGGGCATTAAAGAGATTGTACTTCATGTGCAGATAAATAATGTGGATGCCATCAAATTGTATGAGAGGCTTGGATTTGAAAAGGGTGAGATGGTGGAGAATTACTACAAGAGAATCGACCCCCCTCACTCGCCTCATTGTCACATTTTGAGAAAGAAAACTGCTAGAAAGGAGAAAATGAAAACCATAGAAATGCAAGTCCCCGAAGGTGCCGAGGAGGGTGACTCGCTCTCCTTTTCTTATAAAGGAAAAGCTACAGAAATAGCCATTCCAGCAGGAAGCAAACCAGGCGATATACTTCAAATACAAGTGCAGGTGGACCAGCAAGACGATGAAGAAAGTAGCGATAGTGATAACGGTGAATTGTCTAACATGAAGAAGGTTGAACTGCATAGCTCGCTAGGAGTGACACTAGACCTGTATAGTTCTGTTCCTGGCCATGACAAAGAGGCAAAGGATGAAGAAGAGAAGAAAGACGGCTCCGATGGAACCTATGCCATGCCTTGGCCTGCTGGCGAACATCTAGCAGAACGAATTACGTCTCCATCTTTCGAAAAGTATACTGATGATTCAAAGATAGTAGTAGAACTTGGAGCTGGTACAGGACTATGTGGCCTGGCATTTGCAGCAGCTGCTACAGCCAGACTCGCAAAACGAAAAGGAGACGTGAAGAAGTTGTGTATTCTGTTTACAGACATGCCGTCCGCAATTGATTTATTAGAATATAACCTGAAGATGAATCAGGACCGTCTTTGTTCACAATTGGAAGAACAGAATATTTGTGCAAAAGCTCTGGTCTGGGGTAATGATTCTCGAGATATTATTCCAAGCAATGTTGATTTGATTCTCGGCTCAGACTTGCTTTACAATGTCTCACTCGAGACATTTAAGGCACTGTCTGCTACGATTGAATCAATAGATATTTGCAAGAAAGCAAAAGTGATACTTTCTGTGAGATGGCGCAAACCGCAAGAAGAGAGGAATTTTTTTGAGATCATGGCGAGTGCAGGGTATGAGTTCAAGCTCATGCGCGAGAGCACTGATTCGCCTTATGCATGTGACCTTGAATGGAGAGAATTTGGCAATCCAACAAGCAAAAGATCAAACGACTTTTTCACAAATTCTTTCGTGCAGGTAGATGGGGAATCCAAAGCATTGAAGGATGTCTCGGAAGATGATCTCGATATCATGAGTGACCAAGAGTTTGACTCGTTCGAAAAGAGATTTATTCAAGTTTATATTGGGAGCAAATCAATCAATTAATGCCTAGACTAGCATTATTATTAGTAGAATAGCAGTAGAGACCTCTAGCGTCCCTCCTGTACATACTCTGTATCGTACTACTACTGTTGTTGGATGTACTCTTTCTGTCTCTGATGTTTTGTGGGGGTATTTATGACAACTTACTGGCCGAATAACGTGCACTTCGTATCCCATCTCCTGATGATGCTTTCGCTTGCTTGCTTGCTGCCGCTGTTGTCTGTTGTTTCCATTTACCATTTTATTAAAAGTCTCGATCAGAATCTACACAATACCACATCATCCTAGCTGATCACAGTTCAATTTAATACAGCAAACTAGTAACAATAAACATGGGAGGAGATGGCGGAGTTATTGCAAGCGATAGGCGCTATATGCGTGGTGCAGGCCAAGCGGACCACACAGCTGATTCTAAAAGAGCATCCAAGGCCGCCATTGCAAAAGCAGAACGAGAAGCACAGACTCAAAATATGACAACCTGCGCTATCACTGGAGCATCACTAGATTACAAAGAGGAGATCGTAACATGTCCGTTTGGAAAATTGTATGGTCGTGAAGCTGCGGTGGAAGCTTTGCTTAGGAGGAAGACGGAAGAGGCAAAAGATACCAAGACCAGCAATACCAGTGGTTCAAGGGACACAGTCGATCTGGGATGGCAAGTCCGCGGATTGAAGGATCTACACCCAGTACGCTTTCAACTTGCAAAAAAAGTATCCAACGGATGTAATTTACGTGTGCCAGTTTGTCCGATCACATCTGTAGAATTGAATGGTATTCAACCGGCGTTTGTATTGGTGAAAAGGAAAAATAGAAAGAAGGACGAAGGTAACGATGATGGTCATCCTAATGTTCTTAGCGAGAAGGCAATGAAAGAAATGGGCGATGATGCCCTGCAAGAGGAATATGGCCCATTTGAAAAGGAAGACATGATTAGATTAGCACCACCACCGGCCATGCAGAGTGAGATAAAGTTGACATTGAAGAAGACGCGACAAAATGAAATAGCAACCAAGGCATCCAAAAAGAAACGAAAAAGTTCAACTTCAAATAGTCACGAAAGTGGAGTGAAGCGAATCTGCATTGATTCCTCATCTTCAGGCAGATCTTTAAAACGAACACAACTTTCGACACCAGTCACAAAAGAAGCTCGTTCAATTGATGATATTCGCAATAATGTGGCGGCCGCAGTTGCTTCAAGTTCCGCACTCTCCAGTTTGTTCACAGGTACTCATTCTCATCTTTCGGACAAGGAAAAAGCAGATAAATTGTTTTCAACCAACTGTTAGTTGGTATAGTAAATCTAAAAAGTGCTGCTATTACGTGATCAATCCAAAGCACAACTACTGGTGCATTCTTTACTATACGGATTCATTTTATTGTATTTCTACCACTCCTGCACGCTTCTTTCCAGCCCTCAATGTAACTTCCTTGGAATCTCCAAAATCAGCGATTGTCAAGATTCCAGTTTCATCGGTAATCTTCGTATCATTCAACTTTGCTCCTCCTCCCTGGATAAGACGTCTAGCTTCCTTCTTACTAGATGCTAGCTTGAGGTCCAAGAACAAGTCTGCAAATTTAACACCCTCATTCAGTGCATCAGAAGCCACAAAGATTCTTGGAAGAGAATCTGTACTTTGACTTCCCTTCTTATTCTTGAACATATTATTTATTGTCTCGTGGATCTGCCCGAGGCATTCTCTTCCATGCAATAAAGCAGTAGCTTCATCGGCCAGAACAATTTTAGCCTTGTTGATATCAGCTCCCTTAAATTCAGCCAACTTCTCGATTTCTTCCAAAGGAACTTCAGTAAAGAGCTTCGTGAAGCGGATCACATCATCATCAGATGTGTTACGCCAGAACTGCCAGTAATCATATTCACTTAATCTATCAGAATTCAGCCATACTGCTCCATTCGCAGTTTTACCCATCTTCTTTCCATCACTAGTGGTAATAAGTGGAGCAGTCAAACCAAATAATTGATTTGAATCGCAACGACGTGCAAGCTCTGTACCTGCGATAATGTTTCCCCATTGATCACTGCCTCCAAGCTGAAGCTTGGCATCATACCTCCTGCTGAGCTCCAAAAAATCATAAGCCTGAAGAATCATGTAATTAAACTCCAAAAATGAAAAGGGAGCATCTCGAGTAAGACGTTGTTTCACAGACTCAAAACTAAGCATACGGTTGATGGTAAACTGAGTTCCATAATCACGAAGAAAATCCAAGTACTTGAGTGTCGAAAGCCAATCATTGTTATTCACCATAATTGCATCCGATGGTGCATCTTTTGCCCCCTCTTTTCCTTCAAACGTGAGGAAAGTTTCAAACACTTTGGAAATGCCCTGGGTGTTCTGCAAAATAATGTCATCAGTCAACAACTTGCGG
>Ga0136554_1000382_pt1 | contig 16344 bp, 12 predicted proteins | sample AntRauTorckE5431_FD_104637 | JGI IMG/M metagenome (GOLD analysis project Ga0136554, IMG submission 104637) | Saline lake microbial communities from Rauer Islands, Antarctica - Metagenome Torckler E5 #431 | ecosystem: Environmental > Aquatic > Non-marine Saline and Alkaline > Saline | place...
AGGCCACGCCGTCCATCGGCTGCAAGGCCGCCAGCACATCGGCAATCACCGGCGTGACGGCGATGGCCGGGTCGGTCAAGTCATTGCCAAGCGGGCGGATCGCCGCAACCAGATCGCCCAAGTCAGGACCCAGGCATGATGGGCGCGCGGCAGGCTTAGAAAACCGCCCGGCCAGCGCCTGAAAGACCGCCCCGGTCGATGTCGCCACGCCCGGATTAACCAGCAATAGCCCCAGATCGGTGGGCAGCGCGGGCGCGCGCGCCAAATCCTGCCCCACACCGCCCATCCAGGCGCATCGGCTTGCCAAACACACCGGCACATCCGCGCCCAGCTTGAGGCCTAAGGCCGCCAGCCGTCCACGCCCCCAATCAGGCCCCCAATCAAGGCCCCAGGTCGCGCACAGCACCCGCAAAACAGCCGCCGCATCAGCCGAGCCACCGCCGATGCCGCTTGCCATCGGCAGATTCTTTTCAAGGGTGATCGTGATCGCAGGCGTAATCCCAGCCGCAGCACCCAAGGCATAGGCCGCGCGCACGACCAGATTATCCGCCGGATCGCAGGCCCCCAACGCCGCCGCATAAGGGCCTGTGATGTCGAGCGTGACGCCGGGTGTCGCGGCGGGCGCAACCTGCACGCGGTCCCCGATATCCGCGAAGGCGACCAACGAGTCCAGGCGGTGATAGCCATCCACTTGGCGCCCAAGGATTTTTAGGCTGAGATTGATTTTAGCAGGCGCGAAGCCCGCCTCCACCCGCGCCGTCACTGGGCTGCGGGCTCGGGATCTGGATCGGGCTTCAGGCCGCTTTCCAGCTTCTCGTTCACGGCCTCAATCAGCTCGGCGTCGGGATCCAGGCTCAACACCCGCTCCCACTGGAAGCGCGCTTCACGCTCTCGACCGACCTGCCAATAGGCATCGCCCAGATGGTCGTTGATGACCGGGTCTTGCGGGCGCAATTGCACCGCACGCTCAAGATGGCGGACGGCTTGTGGATATTGCCCCAGCTTATATTGCACCCAGCCCAGGCTATCGACGATATAGCCGTCATTCTGCCGCTGATCGACGGCTTGGCGGATCATCTTTTGGGCGCGTTCGATATTCATGCCCTTATCGACCCAGCTATAGCCCAGATAATTCAGCACGTAAGGGTCGTCCGGCTTCAAGTCCAAGGCCTTTAAAAAGCTGTCCTCAGCCTCCGGCCAGCGGTCGGTACGCTCCAGCGTGATGCCGCGATAATAGTGGACCAGCCAATTTTGATCGCCGTCTTCGGACAGACGCTCCAACACCCGGTCATAGACGCTAGCGCCTTCGCCAAAGCGTTCGCGCAGACGCATCAAATAGCCAAGCTTCATCAGCGCTTCAATATCATCGGGGCGTTCAGCGGCCATGCGTTCCAGCGCGGCGGCGGCTTCGGCGTCGCGGTCCAGTTGGATCAGGCTGTCGACCGCGCCAAGACGCGCAGACCAACTAAATTCGGAACCCTCGGGGATTTCCTCAAGCTCTGCAATCGCCTCCTGATAGCGCCCGCGGCTTTCCAGAATTTCCGCAACCAACAGGCGCGACAACTCCATCGTCGGGTCGAGATAGGTGGCCAACCGCCCATAGGCGAGCGACAGAGCCTCCGCCTGACGCTGCACGCCAGAGGCCAGATAATAAAGCCCATCCGCCGCACCGGCTGCCGGATCGACGAGCAGGGGATCCAGCGCGCCGTCCGCTTCCAACGCGGAAATATCCTGCGCGATGAAGGTCTGGCCCGGATTGGCGTTCTGGAAGGCGTTTAGCATCGCCACCACATCCCCCCCCTCATCCCCGGCGGCCAAGCGGGCACGCGCATAGGCCCGCAACACACGCGCCGGCAGACGCGCCGTCGCCGCCGCGCGGCTGGCGATCGCCTCTGCGCTATCGCCTTCGATGGCGGCGATTTCGGGGGCTAAGCTTTCCATCGCCGCTTTCGGCTGGCCGGCGCGCAGTTGGATCAAGCCGGCATGCAGGGCGGATAGGTTGGCGAATCCCCCCTCGCCGCCGATTTCATTAATCGCGCCCATCGCCGCATCATTTTGACCGTCGCCGGCAAACGCCCAGGCGCCGAAAATCGGCGCGGCGAACCGGGCAAGGCTTGTACGCTCGGTCGCCTCGATGAAGTCTATGGCCTCCTCATAGGCGCCGCGCCGCAGCGCATCAGCGGCTTGGGTGAGGGTGGCAAGACCGATGGCGTTGGGGCCGTTGGGGTCGATTCTTTGGGCCAATTCAAGCGCGCGGTCAAACCGCCCGGCATTGATATTGGCCACAAAGGTGCGTTGGACCAGACGCGGGTCATCTGGGTTATCCTGCAAAACCCGGTCGAGCAGGGTGGCGGCGGCAGCAAAATCGCTTTGTGATTCGGCATAGCGGCTGGCGAGATAGGCGCCGTATTCGCTATCCAGCGCCACGCCCTCGGCCTGGGCAATCTGGCGCCCGGTCGCATCCGCGATGCGCACCTCCACCGACACCGCGCCGCCGGAGGAATCTTGCACCGTGGTGCCGTTTAACGTCTGCGCATCGGCAACAGGGCTTGGCCCCGCGCAGGCCGCCAAGCCGATCACCAGCCCAGCGCCCGCAAGCGCCGTGCTTATTCCCGTGCGCCCAATACCGTGCCGCCTTGCATATCTCACGCCGCCATTATCCCTTCAGCAGTCTGCTCAGCTGTCTGCCAGCCACCCTGTAACGCGTTAGCCGCGCTAAGGGATCATATAGCAAGCGATCACGCCCAAGAAAGGGCGACGGTCGAAAACCCGCCACTGCAGCCTAGACCACCCTCAAGACTTGAGGGCCCTACATCCCGGTATAAACCGGCCCTTCGCCGCCCTGGGGCGAAACCCAATTGATGTTTTGGGCCGGATCCTTGATGTCGCAGGTCTTACAATGAATGCAATTCTGCGCGTTGATCTGGAACTTCGCTTCGCCGCCATCTTCTTGCACCACCTCATAAACCCCGGCGGGGCAATAGCGTTGGGCGGGCTCGTTATAGGTTGGCAGATTTTCCGCGATCGGGATGCTGGCATCCTTCAAGGTCAGGTGACAGGGCTGGTCTTCTTCATGATTGGTGTTGGTGAAGGAGACGTTGGTCAGCCGGTCGAAGCTGAGCTTTCCGTCCGGCTTGGGGTAGTCGATCTTCTGGCACTGATCCGCCGGCTTCAGGGTCGTGTGATCGGGACCGTGATGGGCCAGCGTCCAGGGCGCGCGCCCGCGCAGGATGACGGTATCCAACGCCGAATAGGCGATCGCGGCGAACAGCCCCCATTTGAAGGCCGGGCGGACGTTGCGCACCTTATAAAGCTCGTCCCACACCCAGCTTTTCTTCATCGCCTCTTCATAGGCGACCAATTCGCGCGGGGCCTCGGCACCCGCCTCTTCTGGCTTAAGGGCTGCGAACAGTTGTTCGGCGGCAACCATGCCGGACTTCATTGCCGTGTGGGTGCCTTTGATCTTGGGCACGTTCAGGAAGCCCGCCTCGCACCCGACCAGCGCGCCACCGGGGAAGGTTAGCTTCGGCACCGACTGCCAGCCGCCTTCATTCAGCGCGCGTGCGCCGTAGGAAATCCGCCGACCGCCTTCCAGCACCTTGGCGATTTCGGGGTGATGCTTGAAGCGCTGGAATTCCATATAGGGGAAAAGATGCGGGTTTTCGTAATCCAAGCCGATGACGTAGCCGACCGACACCTGGTTGCCTTCCAGATGATACAAGAACGAGCCGCCATAGGTTTTGCTGTCCATCGGCCAGCCGCAGGTATGGAGGATGTCGCCCGGCGTGGATTTGTCGGGGTCAATTTCCCACAATTCCTTCATGCCAAGGCCGTAGGTCTGGAACTGACCCTCCTTCTGCAGCTTGAAATGGGCCATCAATTCCTTGCCCAGATGCCCCCGGCAGCCTTCGGCAAAGATCGTCTGTGTCGCGTGCAATTCCATGCCCGGCTGATACATCGGGCCCTGCTCACCCTCTTTGGTGACGCCCATATCGCCGGTCGCGACACCCTTCACCGAGCCATCCTCGTGGTAGAGAATTTCAGCCGCCGCGAAACCGGGATAGATTTCAACGCCCAGCGCTTCCGCCTGCTCCCCCATCCAGCGGCACAGATTGCCCAGCGAGATGATGAAGTTGCCGTGATTGTTCATCTGCGGCGGCGTCGGCAGGGGCATCGAGCCCTTTTCGGTCAGATACAGGAACCGGTCTTTCTTGGCCGGCGTATCCAGCGGCGCGCCGTCTTCCAGCGCCTTGGGCAAAAGCTCAAACAGCGCACGCGGCTCCAACACCGCGCCGGAGAGGATGTGGGCGCCCACTTCGCCCGCTTTTTCCAGAACGCAGACCGCGATTTCGCGCCCCGTTTCCTGTTCCAGCTGTTTCAAACGGATCGCGGTCGCCAGCCCAGCCGGGCCGGCCCCAACGATCACGACATCATACTCCATGCTCTCGCGTTCAGACGGCTCGCTCATGATGCTGGCACCCTTGCACTCTATCCTAATGATTGATCGACGATTGTTTTAAACGATCGGGCGTGCGGTTCCAAGCCGGGCCGTGTTAGGCTATGGACCGCGACGCAAAACGCGCAATTAACAGTAATGGCGAAGAGCCCCGTGGCAATGACCAGCGACGACCAAACCCTGCTAGAAAACGACGCGCGCCCCGCGATGCTGGCGGCGTTATCGTGGCAGATCACGATGGGGGCGGATGAGGCGATCCTGGAAGCGCCGGTCGATCGCTACGCCCTGCAAGCCCAGGCTGAGGCTGCGCGCCAGCAACGCCGTGCGGCGCAAGCGGCAGGTGGGGCGGCAGGTGGGGCGGCAGGTGGGCCAGGAAGTGGAACGACAACCGCATCCCGACCAACACCGGCCACAGCCAATTCAGCCCGAAACCTGCCCGACGACGCCCCGCTGGGCGCGGCGGAGGCCGTGGCCCTGGGCAAAGCGGCGGCAGAAAAATGCACCAGCCTGGAGATGCTGCGCGCGGCCCTGACGGATTTTGATGGCTGCCCCTTGAAGCAAACCGCGACCAACCTGGTTTTCGCCGACGGCCCCGCACAAGCCGATATCATGCTGATCGGTGAGGCGCCGGGCGCGGATGAAGACCGGCAAGGCAAACCCTTCGTCGGCGAGGCCGGACAGCTTTTGGACCGGATGATCGGCTTCATCGGGCTTGAGCGCGCGCAGGTGCATCTCACCAACATGATTTATTGGCGCCCCCCGGGGAATCGCACACCGCGCGAGGCCGAAATCGCCGCCTGCCGCCCCTTCATCGAACGCCAAATCCAATTGGTGCAGCCGAAACTGCTGCTGCTGGTCGGCGCCACGGCGTCGAAAACGCTGTTGAATGCCAGCCAAGGAATCAGCAAGCTGCGCGGGCGCTGGGTCGACTACGAAACTGGCGGCGAGACCGGCACGATTCCCGCCCTGCCAATGCTTCACCCCGGCTATATCCTAAAAAATCCCGCGATGAAGCGGCTGGCATGGCGCGACCTGTTGGCGCTGCAACGCCGCCTAAAGGAAATCGGGCTTCAATAACGCGCGCCCAAGGCTGGGTTGGCCCAACGCCGCATACCGGAGGCAAATTGGGGGCGCAAACGCCCGCTTAAGTCCGAGTCTGGCCCAAAGCGGATATAGTGTGTCCGATGCAGAAATGGCGGCTTTTGGACCCATATGTTGGTGATCATTTAATTCAAAATCGGATCAGCCCTTAGTTCCTGGGCCATAAAATCGACGAAAGCCCGAAGTTTGGCAGAAACGATCGTGCCTTCTTGGTGAAGGATGTGGACGGGCAAAGGGGGCGATTCAAACTCGCTCAGCAAAATTTTTAGGCGTCCATTAGCGACGTGCGACGCGACTTGATAGGATAACAGTCTCGGCGCGATCCCCCAGCCCCGATCAGCCATTTCTATAACGGCATCGTTTGTGTTCATGCGTAATCTCGGTTCAGCCGGAATTGAGATGGGTTTACCATTCTCATAAAATACCCAATCCTTGGCTGTTCCCAAACCCAATGGCTGGATCAATTTGTGGTCTAAGAGGTCCTTTGGGTGCAACAAAGGTTTGTGCCGCGCCAAATAATCTGGGGATGCGACCGTGACACGACGAACCGACCCGACGCGCGTTGCGATAAGCGACGAGTCGGGCAGGTCGCCGATGCGAATGGCAACGTCCAGCCCCTCATCCATGAGATTGACGACACGGTCGACGAACAACGTCTCGGCATTCACCATCGGATAGCGGTCTAGAAAATCACCCAAGATCGGGGTGACGAAGAGTCGACCAAACAACACCGGGCTTGTTATCCGTAACACGCCACGTGGTTCCGTATGCGTGCCCGTCGCCGCGTTCTCGGCATCTTGCAATTCTACCAAAATCCGACGGCCATCCGCTAAAAACCGCGCGCCGCTCTCCGTTAGGCGGACGGAGCGCGTGGTGCGGACGAATAAACGCGTACCAAGCCGGTCTTCAAGCATCGAAATAGCACGCGTCACAGCGGGCGGCGAGACGGCTAAGCTCCGGGCCGCAGCGGCAAAACCGCCACACTCGGCGACTTTAACAAACACCTGGATTGCATAAAATTTATCCAACGTATTATTCCGTTAATATGAATAGTCTATTCATATATATACCTATTCATTATTTATATAAAATAAATTAACTCTTTGGTGTTGGCTTAGGCCTCATAAAAACACCGGAGACATTAATCATGTATCACACCAATCTCACCATCCCGCTTGCCGATGCCTTAAGGGGACGATTAAGGCGCGCAGCGTTGGCAATCGCCGTCTTAACAGCCGTGGTCTTTAGCGGTGGCGACCACGCGCCGATGGCTGCAGAACAAGACACGTCTCAGGCCTTCTTTCAGACCTTGCATAAAACGATCACCGTGAACGGGCTTGAGATCTTCTATCGCGAAGCCGGTCGCAAAGACGCGCCGACGATTTTGCTCTTACATGGCTTCCCAACGTCGTCACAAATGTTTCGCAATCTGATCCCGTCTTTAGCGGACCGGTATCACTTGGTGGCCCCCGATTACCCCGGGTTCGGAAATAGCGCTATGCCAGCGTTAGATGAGTTCGATTACAGCTTTGATAACTTGGCCGCGACGATGGACAGCTTTACCCAAGAACTCGGCCTGGATCGCTACAGCCTTTATGTCATGGACTATGGGGCACCGGTCGGCTTTCGCCTAGCCGCCAAGCACCCTGAACGGGTCGAAGCGCTTATTATTCAAAATGGGAATGCTTATGACGAAGGCTTGGCTGAATTTTGGGACCCATTCCGCGCCTATTGGAAAGATCGCACGCAGGCGAATGCCAAGCCCCTGCAAGGGTTCCTTAACATCGGCGCCACGAAATGGCAGTACACGCATGGCACCCGCAATCCCGAAGTCATAAGCCCCGATACCTGGACCACCGATCAATACTTCCAAGACCGTCCTGGTAATAAGGCCATCCAGTTACAGTTGTTCTTCGACTATGGCTCGAACCCACCTTTATATCCTGTGTGGCAGGCGTATTTTCGAACCCATCAACCACCTACCCTCGTGGTTTGGGGCAAGAACGATGTAATCTTCCCAGCCTCCGGCGCGCACCCGTATAAACGCGACCTTGAGACAATCGAAATGCATCTTCTTGATACGGGGCACTTCGCGCTGGAAGAAGACGGCGGAAAGATATCAGACCTCATCCGTCAGTTTCTGACGAGACACGGCTCCTAGGGCGTGACCAGGAAGCAGCTTTAATTGGGCTGCTTCCTGGCACCCGACAACTGGCCCATGACGCCTCAAAAAAAGTGAAACCCTATGCCGAAATATGCAAGCGATGTCGCCTTTACACCTGCCGTGAAATCCATCCAGGACGCCAAAGGGTCGCGTAACGGCTATGCGCGGATGGAGGAAAACTCCGGTTGGGAAACCGGGATAACCGATCAATTAATCGCGTTCATAGGAGGCCAAGATTCCTTCTACTTCGGCACGGCCAGCGCCGATGGCCAGCCGTACATCCAGCACCGGGGCGGACCGCGCGGATTCCTAGAAATCTTGGACGAAAAGACGTTGGCATTTGCCGATTTTCAAGGAAACCGACAATACATCACGTCAGGCAACCTTAGTGAAAATAACAAAGCCTACATTTTCCTGATGGACTACCCCAATCGTCGACGCGTCAAAGTTTGGGGCCAGGCCAGGGTATCCGATGATCCAGATTTAATATCGCGCTTGTCAGCCTCCCACTACCGCGGAAAGCCGGAACAGGCGATCGTCTTTCAAATCACAGCATGGGACGTCAATTGCCCGCAGCACATTACGCCCCGCTTCAGCACGGAAGAGGTCGAAGAAATGGTCGCGCCATTAACGCACCGGATTGCAGAATTAGAGGCTCAGCTAAACGACGCAAAAGACAATACTTAAAGCGGAAGCCTAACGGGCCATACCGGCATATCTGCTCCTGAGCCAATTCAGACGTCCAGAGACCTGGGAAGAAAACGGGGCTCAACCAAGCTCGAAACACTCAGCCGCTTCGCATGCCTCTTTTTCCATTCAAAGCGCCGCTTTGTGGAAACTTTTCGACTGAGGGTTAAAAGTATCCAACGATTTCAGAAGGCAAGCATGAGACTCATTTCGATATCTGACAGGTGCAGCGCCGCCTTCAAAAAATTGAATCCTTTGGAATCAGGGGGTTAAAGAGAGGGCGGCTTGTTCGATCCGGGCAATTCCCTTATCTATGTGGCAGATTTTTGACAGACATGTGCGCCTTTACTGACAAAAAGCCACATCGTTCCGTCACCACTTTTCGTCGACATGCGACGGGCTAAAAGGCCTATGTCGCATGGTTTGGTATATCTGGGAGGTCTACAGTCGTGACGTGTTTCACCGTCCGATCCAACGGGTTCGGACTGCGCCGAGCTTTATCGAGCGTGGGCCACCGAGCCATGCGGGGATTGGTGCCTGTTTTAGCGGCAGTTATGCTCGGAAACGGCGTGCCGATCAGCCAAGCGGAGGATATGTCCAACCGCTATTATCTAACCGATAGCCCGGCCCAAGGGGCGACGCCGGGGGCGACCGGCCCGGTCGATCATGCCAGCCTGCCCTCAATCTTGAGCGAGGCGGACGTCGAGCGCTACGGGCGGATATTCGATCTGCAACGCGATGGGCGCATGAAGGCTGCGGACGCGCTGATTGAGGCGTTGGACGACGACTTGTTGATGGGCCATGTGCTGTTCCAACGTTACATGCACCCGACGGCCTGGCGGTCCAGCTATTTGGAACTTGCCCGTTGGATGGGGCGATATGCCGACCATCCGTCTGCAAACCGCATTTATAAGTTGGCGGTCCGCCGCCGACCGCCCAATTACAAATGGCCGCAAAAGCCAAGCGCGGTCGCCCTGCCGGCATTCGATCAGGCGGACGTACAGCCGGTTGATGGCCGCGATGTCGCGCGTGAGCGGCGCTTCGACCCCTTGGCCGGAAAAAGCCGATGGGAACGCACGACGACCCGCAAAGTGCAGCGCCAAATTCGGCGCTGGGTTCAGCGCGGTAACGTCACCTTCGCGTTGGAGCGTTTGGATCAGGCGAAATACCGCAAGCTCTTCACCAAAGAGGCTTTCGCGGAAAGCTTGGGCGTCATCGCGCGCGGCTATTTCCGCTACCACAAGGATACAGAGGCCGTCGCCATCGCGCGACGGGCGAACGAAATAGCCCCGGATTACGCGTCCCTAGCCCAGTGGTGGGGCGGCTTGGCGGCGTGGCGTGCGGGTGAGCATGAGGGGGCCTATCAGCTATTTTCGGATCTGGCCCGCTCGCCGCATGCGGAACGCTGGGAAGGGGCTGCCGGGGGCTATTGGGCGGCCCGTGCCGCCCTTGTCGGCGGCATGCCGGACAAGGTGAACCCGATGCTGAAACTGGCGGCAAGCGTGCCGCGCAGCTTCTATGGCCTGCTGGCGACGCGCTCGTTGGGGCAGGCCCCGGCGCTTGATTTCTCACTCCCCGCCCTGGAACGCGACGAGATTGATTTGCTGATGCAGGTGCCCGCCGCGCGGCGCGCCATCGCCTTGATTGAGGTGGGCGAGACGGAGCGTGCGGACATCGAACTACGCCGCTTCGTCCGCGCCCTGCCGACGACGATGGCCAATACCATGCTGGCGTTCGCCGATGCGGCCGGTTTGGCGGATTTGGCCTTCCGGGTTGGGCACGATTTGGCCAGCAGTGAGGGGCAGTGGTTCGACGCCGCCCTCTACCCCCTGCCGGGATGGCGACCGCGCAATGGCTTTAGCCTGGACCGCGCACTGATCTTCGCCTTCGTGCGCCAGGAGAGCCGCTTTCGGGCGCGCGCGCAAAGCTATGCCGGCGCCCGCGGCCTGATGCAATTGATGCCCGCCACCGCCGGGTGGATCGCGGGCGAACGCTATCGCGGCGCCAAGCGGGCCGAGCTTTACGAGCCCGCGCTGAACCTATCGCTTGGCCAACGCTATATCCGCGGGTTGATGCGCCAGCCCGATATCGCCGACAATCTGTTCTATACGGCCGTCGCCTATAATGCGGGGCCGGGGAATTTGAATAAGTGGCGCCGCAAGATCGACTACACCGGCGATCCGTTGCTGTTCATCGAAAGCCTGCCGTCGCGTGAGACGCGCAACTATGTGGAGAACGTGATGGCGAACCTGTGGATTTATCGCCATCGGATGGAACAGGCGACACCGACACTGGACGCCTTGATCGGCGGCGCTTGGCCGACTTATATGGGACTGGACCCGGTCGATGTCGCGGTCCAGAAGATTGAGGCCGATTAAGTCAAAGAGGTCACCATGGCGATCGACGAAAGCCTGCCCTTCAAGCCCGTGAATATCGCGGTCTTAACCGTGTCCGACACGCGCGATTTGGCCAGCGACCGCTCTGGCGAGACGTTGGTCAATCGCCTGCGGGACGCCGGCCACCACCTCGCCGACCGGCAAATCATTAAAGACGACGCCGACCTGATCGCAGACCAATTGCGCCAGTGGATCGCAGACGAAGCCGTCGATTGCGTCATCACCACCGGCGGCACGGGCCTGACCGGGCGCGATGTCACGCCGGAGGCTTTCAATCGCGTCGCCGAGAAAGAAATCCCCGGATTCGGTGAATATTTCCGCTGGATTTCCGCCCAGAAGATCGGCACCTCCACCATCCAAAGCAGGGCTATGGCGGTGCTGGCGAACGGCACCTATCTGTTCGCCCTGCCCGGCTCCACCGGGGCCTGCAAGGACGGCTGGGACGAGATCCTGCAAAGCCAGTTGGATTTCCGCCACAAGCCCTGTAATTTCGTCGAATTGATGCCGCGCTTGAAGGAAAAATAGGCGCGCGCCTAGGCCGAACGAAAAAAGAACTTTACTCGTTCTTTAAACGTTCTCATAATCGCCTTTATGAGCCAGTCCAGTCCCATCGATGAAGACGGCTACGGCCCGCATGTGCCGGACTGCTTGGGTGACCGGCCCGTGAAGGGGCGGGGGGCGGCCAGCAACCGGGATGGGCGGTTTGAGGCACGCAGCCATATAGGCGTCGATGACGGCTGGGGCAGCGCCGTGGCGGATGATGACCCGGACTTTCCGCCGGCCAAATTGCGCACCACCGTGGGCGTTGATGCCGCGCGCAGCATCATCAGCAAGAATACCAGCCCCGACGTTCCTTTCGACCGGTCGATCAATCCCTATCGGGGGTGTGAGCATGGCTGCGTCTATTGCTTCGCGCGCCCCAGCCACGCCTATTACGGGCTGTCGCCGGGGTTGGATTTCGAAACCAAGCTGTTCTGGAAGCCCAATGCGGCGAACTTGCTGACGCGCGAGCTTTCGAAGAAAAGCTACACCCCCCAAACCATCGCCATCGGCACCAACACCGACCCCTATCAACCGGTTGAGCGTAATAAGCGCGCGATGCGGGAGATTTTGGAGGTTTTGGCCGCCTTCAACCATCCGGTCAGCATCGTCACGAAATCGGCCCTGGTGCTACGCGACATCGATATTTTGGGGCCGATGGCACACAAGGGCCTGGCCCATGTCACCCTATCACTGACCACGATGGATCGGCATTTGGCCAATGTGATGGAGCCGCGTGCCAGCACCCCGACGCGCCGCCTAGCCGCCATCCAAGGGTGTGCGCAAGCCGGCATCCCGACCGGCGTGCTGACCGCCCCAATCATCCCTGGCCTGACCTGCCATGAGATCGAAGCGCTGCTAAAGGCCGCAGCCGAGGCGGGGGCCAGCAGTGCGGGCTATGTCATGCTGCGCCTGCCGCTGGAAATCGCCGATCTGTTCGAAGAATGGCTGGCGGCGCATGTGCCCGACCGAAAATCACGGGTCATGAGCCATGTCCGCCAAATGCGCGGCGGCGAGCGCTATCAATCCGCCTGGGGGGAGCGTATGCGCGGCACCGGCGCCTATGCCGAGACAATCCGCCAACGCTTCGATCTGGCCAAGCGCCGCCACGGCCTGACCCGTCGGCAAGCGGGCCTGGACACCAGTCAATTCAGCCGCCCGGTCCTGCCCGGCGATCAAATGCCGCTATTCTAAAGGGCGTCGGCGCAGCAATTGCTCGCCCGGCGTTTCGGGCCGCAATCCATCGCAGGCGCAGCCCGGTGGCTTGGTGCAGGTATAGCTGCGCTTGATGCAGCTATTGCCGCAGGCTTTGCCCTTGCGACAGGTCTTACAGCAGGCGGCGAGTTGCGTATCCAGAGCCGTTGATTGGTCAAGGCTGTTGGATAGCGCACTGGAAACAGTCGAGCCCCCGTCCAAGCCGCCGCGCGATCCATCCGCCAAGGGCGCCGCCATAAGCGCGGTGAGGCCGATCAAAAAGGCGAGGACGCCCGCCAGTTGCTTGATGGATAAAAACCCCGGCAATTGCTTGATGGATAAAAACCCCGGCAATTGCTTGCTGGATAAAAACATAGCGAACCCTCCATGGCTGGCGGAGTCATACCATGGGAATTGCTATTTTTAATTATAAAAATTTTCAACCGCAACTAAATGGGGAAACTAGCGAGCCTCCGTCACAGATAGCCGAACGGCTTATCCTTCGCCAAGTCCCGGGCTGTTCGTTTGGCCACCCGGCCCATCAGCTTGGCGCCCGCCTTGGAGAGGGTCAGTTGGTCCGGGAAAGGCGGGCCCTTGCTGGTACGTTCGATCAACCCGTGATCCGACATCACGATCAACAGGCGCCGCACGGTCTCGCGGCTGATGTCGAAGCGCTTCACCAGTTCGAATAAGACCGTTTGGCTGATGTTCGGGAAGATCGCGAGGGTCGCCGGGCTATCCAAATCATAGGGTTTCAACAACGCCTTATAGGCCTTTTGCGTCACATCCGGCGCCGAAAGCTCTTGCAGCACAAGCAGCAGGCGATAGGCCTGAAAACTAACAAGGCTGGCCGCTTCCGCCCCGGTGGGGGCGGCGTCCGATTTCTGGAACCGCTTCGTCAGCTCGGCCTCGAACGCCTTCATCGCGATCGCGGGCGCACGCAGTATTAGGTCCGATGACGCCGTCTTCATGGTCATAAGGCCACCCTTTTGCTTGAGCGCCGTCATGCCCCCCATGGACCGTGAGCGCCCTCATTCCATATGGGAGGGGTGGCGCGGCTTTTCCAGCGGCCCAAGCTCCTGTAAAACGCTAACGTAGCCGACCCACCCCCCTACCAATCGGATGTGCCGACGATGACCGATCAATCCCCCAGTCCGCAAAAGCCCAGCCCCAAAAAGCGCCCCAAGCCCACCGTCCTGTGCATTTTGGATGGCTATGGCGCCCGCGCGGAGGTGGCAGACAACGCCATCATAGCGGCGAACAAGCCGGTGATGGACCGCTTGATGGCGACCTGCCCGCATGCGGTCCTGGACGCCAGCGAAGACCATGTCGGCCTGCCCGCAGGCCAGATGGGCAATTCTGAGGTCGGGCACATGAATATCGGGGCCGGGCGTGTGGTGCTGCAGGATCTGCCGCGCATCGATGCGGCGGTCGAAAGCGGCGCCTTGATCCGCAATCCGGCGCTGCTGGATTTTGCCGAAGCGGTGAAAGCGAAGGGCGGCACCGCACATCTGATCGGGCTGATGTCGCCGGGCGGCGTCCATGCCCATCAAGATCACATCGCCGCCCTGGCCGAAGCGCTGATCGATCTTGGCGTCAGCGTTGCCGTGCACGCCATATTGGACGGGCGCGACACGCCGCCGCGCAGCGCGGAAGGCTTTTTGAAAAGCTTCCACCAAGCCGCCCCGCGCGCGACCGTCGCCACCCTGTCCGGGCGCTATTTCGCCATGGATCGCGACAAGCGCTGGGAGCGTGTGGCCAAGGCCTATCATGCCATCGTCGAGGGAGAAGGGGCGCGCGCCGCCGATGATTTGGCCGCGCTGGAGGCCGCCTACGGGCGCGATGAAAATGATGAATTCACCACCCCGACACTGATCGCAGATTACGCCGGGATGGCGGATGGTGACGGCGTGCTGATGGCGAATTTCCGCGCCGACCGGGCCCGCGAAATCCTGACGGCCCTGCTAGACCCCGCCTTCGACGGGTTCGAGCGCGGGCGCAAAATCGCCTTCTCAGCGGCTGTCGGCATGGTGGAATATTCAAAGGATTTGAACGCGTTTCTGGAGCTGTTGTTTCCCCCGGAAACCCCGCGTGAGACGTTGGGCGAAGTCATCGCGAACGCTGGCCTCAAGCAATTGCGCATCGCGGAGACGGAGAAATACGCCCACGTCACCTTTTTCTTCAATGGCGGTGAGGAGACGCCCTTCACCGGCGAAGAGCGCATCCTGGTCCAATCGCCCGATGTCCCCACCTACGACCTGCAGCCGGAAATGTCGGCGGCGGAAGTCACCGACAAACTGGTCGCGGCCATCGAAAGCGACAGCTTCGACCTGATCGTGGTCAATTACGCCAATCCCGACATGGTCGGCCATACCGGTGACTTCGACGCGGCGGTCAAGGCGATTGAGGTGGTGGATGAATGCGTCGGTCGCCTTGAAGCGGCCATCACCGCCGCCGGGGGTGCACTATTGATCACCGCCGACCATGGCAATGCCGATATGATGTCGGACCCCAAAAGCGGCCAAGCCCACACCGCCCACACGATGAGCCGCGTGCCATTGATTTATTGCGGGCGCACCAGCCAGGGCGCCAGCCTTGTAGAGGGACAATTGGCGGATTTGGCCCCGACGCTGCTGGACATCATGGCGATTCCTAAGCCCGAGGTGATGACGGGCAAAAGCCTGATCCGGCCCCCGCGGGCCACGGCGGCGGAGTGATGGCGCCGTGAACCGCCCCTTTCACCGTCCAACAGGCCTACCGGCAGCGCGCGTCTTCGCGATGCTGCTGGTGCTAATCGGCGCCTTAGCGGTCGGGCCGGTGGCAGCCCAAGAGCCCAGCGAAGCCGACCTTGAGAGCCTGCAACGTCAAATCGAGCAGACCCGCGCCAAAAGCCGCGCATTGGAGGCGGAGGCCCAGAAGCTGGCGCGCGAAATTAATGATTTGCGCCAGGACCTGATTACGGCTGCGCAATCAACCCAGCAGCGCGAGGCGCTGATCTCCGCGCTGGAAGATCAACTGGTGCGGCTGGAAAAAGACTTGGCCGAACGCCGGGCGGCGCTGGCGCTAAGACATGGGCAGTTGAGCGGCACGCTGGCCGCCCTGGCGCGGTTATCGAAAGACCCGCCGCAAGCGGTTTTCCTCTATCCCGGTACACCGACTGAGGCCGTGCGCGGCGGCGTCCTGCTGCGCAGTGCGGTGCCGGCCTTGGAAGGGCGCGCGCGGCTATTGCGCGATGACCTGGAAGCGCTGGCCGAGGTTCGCACCGATATCGACGGCAAAATCCGCGAGTTGGACCGTGCTGATTCCGCCTTGGCCGAAGATCGCGCGCGCATGGAAGATCTAATCGCGCAAAAACGCACGCTTTACCAACGCACCGCCAGCGAATCCAAGCGCACCCAAGATTCGTTGGAGCGGATGGTCAAGGACTCGCAAACCTTGCAGGAGCTGGTGCAGCGCCTGCAACAGGCCGAACGCGATGCCGAGCGCGCCGCCGAGGCAGCCCGCGCAAAGCCTGCCCCCCCTCAACCCGCCACCGAACCGACAACAGAGCCATCGCCGGCGGCACCGCCGCAACTGGCCCGCCTGCCGGCCGTGCGCCCCGAAGGCCTGCGCCCCTTCCCCGACAGCGGGGCGATCACCGCGCCGGCACGTGGCGAGTTACTGCGCCGCTATGGCGAAGGCACCGGCTTTGGCTTCACCGCCAAAGGAATTTTCGTGGCCACCCGCGCGCGGGCGCAAGTGGTCGCCCCCTTCGATGGAAAGGTGATGTTCGCCGGTCCATTCCGCGATTTGGGCCGTATATTGAT
>Ga0136554_1000388_pt1 | contig 16293 bp, 14 predicted proteins | sample AntRauTorckE5431_FD_104637 | JGI IMG/M metagenome (GOLD analysis project Ga0136554, IMG submission 104637) | Saline lake microbial communities from Rauer Islands, Antarctica - Metagenome Torckler E5 #431 | ecosystem: Environmental > Aquatic > Non-marine Saline and Alkaline > Saline | place...
AAACATATTATAAGCTTCTCGATAATTTACCGTAATCCAATAAGCATACATCTTAGCAACTGCATAAGGTGAGCGAGGGTAAAAAGGAGTCGTTTCGGATTGAGGTACTTCCTGAACCAAACCGTATAACTCGGAAGTTGACGCTTGATAAATACGTGTTTTTTCGGTTAACCCTAAAATACGTACCGCTTCCAAAATTCTCAACGTTCCAACGCCGTCTATGTCAGCTGCATATTCAGGTGCATCAAAACTTACCTTTACATGCGACATTGCACCCAAATTATAAATCTCATCCGGTTGAATCTCTTGAATCAATCGAATCAAATTCGTTGAATCCGACAAATCGCCATAATGTAGTTTGAATCTGACCTCTTTATCATGAGGGTCTTGATACAAATGATCAATTCTATCCGTATTAAATAATGAACTACGGCGTTTAATACCATGTACTTCGTAGCCTTTTTCCAATAATAATTCCGAAAGGTAGGCACCATCTTGACCTGTAACACCTGTGATTAATGCTTTTTTCATTATAAATTTTTAAATTTTTCTTATGGATTTAAACAAATATTAAGCATTAAAGCTTGATAAGATGGTACTTTGGATTACCATTTTAACTTTGATTGAACACTTAACTCTGCTTAACTAATAATTCTAATTCTATTTCAAATTGATTTAAAATAGCTTTTTTATCTAAAAATTGCTCTGCATATTGTCGAGCATTATTTTCATATTCAGAAAGATTTGTTTTGATCGCATTTTGAATTGTTGCTTTTAAAACGTCAACCTCTTCCGGTTCAATAATAAACCCAAGATTATGCATTACCATAACTTCATATAAAGCCGTTCCTTCACTTGCCGTAACAATCGCGCAACCGCCAACTGCTAAAATACTGGTTAGTTTTGAAGGCATAACTAAATCTGCTGCTGACTTTTTTTGCAAGACCAAGTGCAAATCAGCTATTGCTAAGAGTGCTGATAATTTCTCATAAGGCTGTAAAGGAAAAAACTGAATATTTGACAAGTTTCTTGCTTTAACTTCAGCTACTAATTTAGCCTTAGTTCCACCTTCTCCAACGATAACAAACTTTAAATTTGCTTCACTTTTTACAGCAGCCGCAACTTCAATAATTTGGTCTAAACCTTGTTTTTCTCCAAGGTTTCCTGAGTACAACACAATCTTATCCATTTCCAAAAAACCTAATTCCGCTTTCAACGATTCCGCTTTAGACAGCGGATAAATAACGGCAGAATCAACCCAGTTCGGAAAAAACTTAACCTTATTGGCATCAATTCCTTTTCCTTTGACTTTCTCAATCATTCCGCTACTAATCGTCGTAATAATATCAGTTCTGGATAAAATCCATTTTTCTATTTTCTCTAGGGTTGAAGATAATTTTTTATTTTTTATCATTCCCAAATCCCTTGCAGCATCTACTTGTAAATCTTGTATATGATACACCATCGGAACGCCTTTCAGCCAAGAAAAAAGGCGTGCAGGAATCCCTAAATGAAAAGGAGTCACCACACAAATAACTACATCAACAGGCTTAAACAATTGCCAAAAAAAAGTGACCATCGAACTCAACAAAAAAGAAAACTCATGTAGAATTCGATTTCTTGAAGTTACTTCCTTTGGCACATAAAAAGGACATCTTATTACTTCGACCTCATTAATAGTTTCCTTTTTCCACCAATTATTCTTATACCCTTTTTGAACTTTCCAATGCGGATAGTACGGAGAAGTAGTAATCATCGTAACCTGATGCTTCTTCGCCAACTCGAAACACATTTCACCAGTATATTTTCCAATTCCTGTTAATTCAGGGTAAAAATTAATTCCGTAAGTTAAGATGTTCAAACTCTTTCCTATTTTAATAATTCAATAATTTTATTATCAATCTCCGAGATTTTCATCGCTTGTTCGACTCTACTACTATCAAGTGTTTTTTGAATATCTTTAATCCACTTCTCATCGTATTTTACTTGGATAAAGTTTAACATACGTTCAATTTCATCCTTATCCTGCATTATCTTTTCCATATCAAATACCTCCATATTGTCAGCATATAATTCTTTATAAACTGCTTTGTATTCTTGACTTGCTTTATACACATCAACATGATACGCAAGAGAACCCTTTTTTCTGTGGATATTAGGGAAGTTCTTTAATTTAGGTCCGAATGGTAAATTATTTTCTCTTCTTAGCCTAAACATTTTAATCGTGTATAGAATAAATGATGGTAAGTCCCTTAATAATATTTGTTGAAATAAATTACGTGTGCTTACAGCACCGGGTAAATCTTCGGAGCCTGTCGATACGAAATATTTTTTTAGAATGATTGATAACTTAAATGAATCCTGCTTAACAGAACGCTTATAATTAGAGTGAATGCAACGAACAGTATCTCGTTCTACATAGACAATTTTTGCATCAGGAAATACAGCATGTACTAATGTTGGACGTAAAGAATTTATAGGTGATTTCTCTATAAACAACTGGTGATTATTTACATCAAACTTCTCCCTAATATTATCAATAATTCGAGGATCCATATCAAATTCTTCATCATTTAGGTAATGGAAGTTTCCTAATTTCCAAAGTGCATGCGGCTCGACTTCTATATGAGCATTAGGAAGACTGCCTAAAATATGAGAAACCAATGTTGTTCCCGAGCGAGCCATTCCTACTATTAGTATTGGTTGTCTACTTAACATTAAGTAATTGTTTTGCTTCGTCAACAGATATTTTAGGAAAAATATCAAGTTTTCCTCCAATTGTTGCATCATAAACTTTCCTCCCGTCCTCTTCAAACATACGTTTCGCTTCCATATAGCCCCTTTCTGATTTATCTAAATTCGGTACACCCCAGTAAGTTCCTTTCTGAAAGTAATTAGGATCGAAGTGATTATTATCTTCCGTTTCTCTCTTAACAATTTGATTAGGCCGAGTATTTTTTTCTGTTGCAAAACTGTGATCAACACCAAACAAAATGACAGGATTAGCCCCTAAATAATAGGCCATCTGAAGTGCTGTATAGGTAACAGTACCTCCAGCCCCCATTCCTTTCGTAATATCCGTACTAAAATCAATACTTGGTTTTTCCATGAAATAATTAACATTTGGGTTATTCTTACCAACTCCTAAATATTTAGCCTTATATCCTAAATAAGTTTTTATACCTGTTTTGTTAAAATACTCTTTATTCTGTTTCATTACTATTCCATTAACACATACCACTAAGGATGGTCTCCATTTAACTTTCTTATACAACATATCTATTTTATTCATTCCTATAGCTGGAATATCAATAAAATCATCCAAAGGAGTCTTGTTCAAACTAGGTCCATTTCCTATTATCAACATTGGCTTTCCTTCAAAGGTATTTTTTATTTCGTTTAAATGCTTTAACGAATCTGACTTTTGAAATAATAGTCGCTCAAAATAATAGCGAATCGGCTTAATTTTTTTTGTAATTATGTCTAACATACTTTTATTTTACCCATTTTAAATGGTTGCTATTAATATTATTTAACTCAAATATTCTCAAAATAAATTTTGAACATACAACTCAATCACTTACAAATGACACTTCTATAAAAACGTGAAGATATAAAATCTATATTTTTTTGAAAGTCCCAATACACAATAAGCCTTCATTGTTTCATGAAATAGTGTATTTTGCTATTCAATATAATTTCTATAAAAGCACCATTTATCTGAGATTAGAATTTACCTGTAATGAAAAAAGAAAAAACTCTTGAGAAAAACTCTTTAAAAGATTTAGATGTTTTAATGCCTATCATAAATAATTTGAATATGCTCAAATGAGGTTGAGGAATTGTAGCTTTATCCTTGTAAAGAAGAACTTTAAACTCATCATCGCGCTTAATAGGGTAACCTATAGCTACCAATCCTCCATTATTTAATTTTGTCATTTTGTCAATAATCTCTTTATCCTTATAATTTTTCCAATTACCGATTTTACCCTTTCTTACATGATCAGGATCTTTCTTTCTTAAATTATCGGCAGAAACATTTTGCTCAATGACAGCTAATTGTCCTTCTGAAATTGCAATTCCGAGATAGTCCGCTAATCGTTTTACTTCTCCTTGAAAATCTAAAAATAAATTTTCGAAAAAGATAAAGTGAACATTTGGTACTTTTGAATAACCTTTAACATGATTTGCCCATTTTATCATTATTCGCTCAAATCTGTTTTTAAGATAGTCTTCTGGGCTTTTCCCGGGATTATTCCATCTTTTATCTAAGCTATACGACTTAAACGCAAACTTACTTTTAGAAATAGCGACGTCTCTAGGATCTCGTACTAAGTATACCGTATGAGTCATATGTTGAGATAGTAGTTTTATCTTATCATCAAATCCTGAATGCGTCCAGACGTAATTAGTATTTTCAGCAAAACTAACCTCATCTTTTATTTCTTCAGAATATACCGAAGAAATCATTTGATACAGCTTTCCAAATTGAGTTTCAACAGTATCAATATAATGTTGATCCTTATAAGATAATTTTGCTTCCTTATACCTATCACCAATACCTAGCTTAGCCGAATTCCCATTTAAAGAGTCTATTCCTTCTAATAGTAACAGTTCCTTAATGATATTGAACAGCCAGTAATTTCCACTTTTTTCTACTCCTGCTTGAAGAATTTTCATCATTTCTTATTTTTTTTCTTTTTTATTTTTGACATAACCAATCCTATAACCTGCTGATCCTCAGCATCAAGCCCTAACTTGTACAATAATAAGAAAAAACAACTTGTTCCTAATGATGCAACAAAAGATAGACGAATAATTGGGTATTGATCTTGAATTATAGTATAATTTAGTGCTAAATATAACATTATAAATGTTATGGTAAATGCAATAATTCCTTTCCATATTTTATAATCATAAGGTGCCATATTTAGTTTCTTTTTAGTATAAATGACACCCAAAATAGGAAGTATAGCATTTACAGAAGAAACTGTTATAGCTGCACCTTTAAGACCTTCCGTTGGAATTAATAGAAAGCACAATATGATATTAACAACAAGTGCACCTATCGACATCCACATCCATTGTTTTTGATGTTCAGTCATTATCATTAATTGTCCAACCGCTCCTGATGCTGTATTTACTAATTGACCAACCGAGAGTATTCCTAATATCGCAGCACCTGCCACATAAGGTTTTCCAAATAAAACTACTATTAATTCAGAAGGAACTAACCAAAAAATTAAAAATATAGGTAAGTTCATATATAAAACCCAACGAGTACTGGTTTTATAGATTTTTTTTACTTCTTCGATTTTATTATCTTCAATTAATCTCGCTATCAAAGGTGAGAATATGATTCTAAGTGAACTTGGAATTATTCCCGCCGAAACAATATTCTGGGAAGCTGCTTGATAGACACCAACTGAAGAAGTAGGAACATAAGCACCTAAAATAAGAGCACTTAATCTATTAGTAAGAAATGAAAAAGTAACAGATAAGAATGTTGGCAAAGAAAACAATAATAACTCTTTGTAACGATTATTTGGTCGAATGCTCCAATCAAATAAGACAGGAAATAACTTATATAAAAAGTATATACTAACAAGGAAGGCTATAAAGTATCCTAAAACTGTTGAAATAACAGCAGAGTAGATTCCCAAACCTAAATAATATAATATTATTAAAACAATTAGACTAATAATTTGAGGTAAAAAGTCTTCTGCGATTGTACCATATTCCATTTTTAAACTAATTCGAGAAAGACTAGATGTAATAGTTAACAACGACAAAAAAGGAAAGGACAGAGAAAATAGTTTAATAATATTTGCTAACTCAGCATTTTTATAAACATGATTAGCAATCCATTCCGCTCCAAAGAAAAATATTAACATCATAATTACACCCAAAAAGAAAGATAATGTTAGTGCATTGAAAACAATACCCTTAAAAGAGGCATCATCCTTATCAAGGTATTTAATACTATACTTCGTTACACCATTTTGTAAACCTAATGTAGAAAAACTCCAAACCATCCGTGATATAATCCAACCAATAGCATATAAACCAAATATCGCAGGTCCAAAAAATCGGGCAATAAGAATTTGAATACCAACAAGTAATATTCTACTTAAAATTCTATAAAAAAAAGTAACAGAAGATCCACTAGCTAATGTTTCTAACTCATTTTTGTTTTTATTCATAATAATAACACATATATTTTGATTGTTACAGATTGCCATTTAAATATTAGTTTGAAAACATTTATAAGTTCAAACTGATTTCAGAGAATATTTAAAAATATGATGCTAGATTCTAATTTTAGTTTTTTACACTTTAATTAGATTTACGAAATAGTACTGTATTACCAAACTTGTACACTATCTTATTTTTCCTAAAGTTTGTATTCTTCCAGCTATTTTTAGTTTTTTAATAATTCTATGTGTTTTTTCTAAAAATTTTTACGACTAAAGTTTGAAAGAATGTTCAAAAAAATTAGCCTTACATGTTACCTAATACCCTTATTTTTTATGACTTATTGCAGATTTTTAGCACTACTGATTTTTTTTCTTATCGTCTCAACTGATTTATTTTCAATAAATTTTTTATTCACACAACAAACTGTAATGATTAGTTTATTGTCGTAGACAGCAAGAGTGCTGAATTGGAGCCGTAATATTCGTTATAAGAATGTAGTGATAGTAATAAAAATAAAAATAAAAAAAATACATCATCAGTATAATAAGACGGAACAGCCTCAGTAACTCCACCTATCATCATGACTAATAGAGGAATAATTGCTAGCTGGATATACTGATTAAAGTTTTTCAAGGTAAACTTATTGATTATATAAAAACTCTTCTTTATAAAAAAAAGTACAACAATAGTTCCTATTAAGCCTAAATCTATTATCGTTTGTAAAATGAAGTTATGACTTGTTGGACTTTCAACATCCATTACAATGATTTCACTAATCATTTTTTCTATTTCTGCATTTCTATTCCCTTGGAACCCATAACCAACTAAAGTATTAAGTTGAAATCTAATAGTACTCAGTGCAGATTTCCATATCTCAAATCTTAAAAATGAGTCTACATTCTGCTCACCCGGGCGTTTAATAAAATCTATTACAAAAAGACCATTACCAATGATAAATAGAAAGGGTAGTACTACTAACATTAAAATTATCCTTTTAGAAAAGAATATTAGTATCTTAAAACGAAGTATAAATAGTATTACCAATATTATAGCAATCAATATTACAGCTCGTTTATCGGAAATTAATAATCCGTAAAAAGATGCTATTAGAATTATTACTCGTATTAATATGTTAATATGTAACTTTACTGATACTATTGTTAATACAAATAAGCACGAGCATAGTATTGAAAAAGAATTGATATTAGAAGATAAAGGTAATTTTCTCCTCTGAATCTCTATATTCATAATTTCAGCTATTTTACCATTTCCTAAGTTAGAGCCTATACTTTCTTTTGAGAACCCTACAAAGTCTAAACCTATGTTCGTTAAAATAAAAATAGCTAGTGATATATACATTAATTTAAAGATTAAATTAGGGTTATATTTGACGATTACAGGTATGAATATTATTCCAAATAAAATAAGTGTAATGAATTCTAATAATTTCCCCACAATATATACAGATATTCCTTGAAAAGAAAATGCAATAATAAATGGGTAAATATAAACAAACCCAAGTAGTATTAACATAATACTATTTTTACTTATCTTGTCTTTACTTCGCTTAACCCCAACTAAATGATACGCCATAGCTAACCAAAAAGGTAATAAACACAATACAAATACGATACTGCTTCTTGTAATCGCAGGTAATTTTATTAGGGTGATAGAGAAGCAAAATAGAATAATAATATATTTTTTTAACATATTAATTTAGTGTTATTAAAGAAGGTTTTCCTACAGGAGTTGAATTGACAGAATTCTAATTTTACGTTTACTTCGCAAAATATCAAAAAATATAATTGTTGTTTTTTATGGAAAAATTGTTTGATGTGTAGAAAAGATTGAAATAATTGATAATTACCAAATTAGCTTTCGCCAAAAAAAGATAGAACTAAACTTACACACTTTTGTATTTATCTCAAAGTTATTATTGTTCTAAATAGTGACGATAAAAAATTAATTTTCTAATATTATGTTCTAACATTTTAGAGAATAAAAAAGATTTACCTACTAATTAGCTGCACCGATTTTTTATCGTAAGATTTAATCCCGAGGTTTTGCATACGCACCAGCACTAAATTTCGTAATATTTAAAATATTAACAATCAGCGTTTTAAATTATTGAAAAACGATTATTTTTCTGTCGGAATAAACGGTGTCGGTTTTGAAACCGACACCGTTTCAAAAGAGCGAAAATAACAATTTTATAAATGGCTATTCGTAATACTTTACAACTTTAGGAAAACGGGATCTTATTATAAAATATTAATTATAAATATAATACGTATTATAAATTTCAGTGTCTATGCGTATGCTAGGTTTCGGAACAAGTTTTTTCAATATGACTTATATTTATTTTTATTTTTGAGCTAACGTATCTATCAGGGAGAAATACAGCTTTGTAGGTATTTTAGTCACCTGTATAAAACCGTCTATTTTCTTTATAAAATCGTAGTAAGTTATTCTATAGTTTTGCTTACTTTCTTGATTTCTATTTCCAATATGAAAGGCGATAACCTACTTTATTTTCTATCCATCACTTATTTCTTTTCACGAAAGAACGCGGTCTATCTGAATTACTATCAATAGATTGTAAATTCACCTTACTTTTATCATTTCTATCTTGACTATAGGCTTAAATCCTCAGGTATATTAACGTATAGTCTTGATACATATGGAAGAAGCCACGATAAATAAATCTTGACAGCACTATAAATTACACTTAAATTAGTTAATTTTTAGTTAATTATGTTAAAAAAAATTTACAAAAGGTATTGAGTTTTCTGTACAGAGAAAGTGCACATGGATTGGAAACTTAGAATTAATTTTTAAAAGCGTTGCTGTATCTAAATATTGACTTTTCAGAATACTTTCAGTACCTCAAAAGCCTTAAATATTTGCAAGAAATAAAAATAATTTTGCGAATTTTTATATAACTTGAACTACTCATAAACGATTATTTATGCATATCTTAATACTTTTAACTCAACAATAAGCGCTTTAAAAAAAAAAAATAATGATTTATTATTCTTGTGTTAACAAACTAAGACTCCTTACCTATCGTTATATGTTTCTTACAATTCAAGCATTTTAATCTTTGCTTTGTTTTTTTGCGATTCCAACCTTTAGGCGGTGAATTTATTTCTAAGCAGTAAGGTTATTTTTTCTACACGCACAATCGAAGAACGAGACTTACTGCTTATTTTTTATAATTTTCACCCATTTGGTTTACGTTTATAGGACTTCTAAATATTTTTGTTTTAACATAGAATATGGCACAAAACATACTCTTCGTATGTGTCCAAAAAATACGACAAAAGCAGAAGACCACCGTAGGAAATCTAAAAAATCGGAAGTAACTTTATTGATTTTCATAATTATATTAGTCCGCTTAATTATTAGCTATAGAATTTACTTTAAATGAGATATTTGAAAGAATAATTAAACTCAAAAGAATAATTGAGGTTTCAATGGTATAATATGTTCCAATACTTGCTAAACTTCCAATTGATAAAATTGCTATTAATCCAATAAGTATGAATAATCTATTTTCAGTTTCATATATACCAGAGATTATTGATTCAATTAATATTTGAATTGTTTTATAAAAACATATAAAAATTAATAAACACCCAATCAGTCCAATGTCGATTAAATAAACCAGTACCATACTATGAGGTGTTAAAATCACGCTCATAGGTAAAATTTCTTTTAATTGTATAGATAACCTTGAGTACTCGTAGCCTTTATAGCCGTAACCAAACAGCTGATTAACGAACGAACTGTTTAAATAATAATTAATAGTCGATTTCCATATCTCTACTCGTAAGAGCCCACCTCTTTCCTTAAAAAAAGTAAGCTGCTTAAATAAAGGATAAGCTTTATAAATTAAAATTGGTAGAATCAACGGTATAAAAGATAAATATTTAAAACCTCTTAGTTCATTTGAACCATATTGATTTTTTATAAAAAAAAAGAAAGGAATTAAAGCAATAGAAAATAAATATATGCTCCGAGAATCAATAAGTATTATCGTTAGCAAAAAAATAACTAAAATAAATTTAGCAATTTTTTGTCTGAACCAAATAAAACTTGATACAAATCCAATAATTAATAGTGGCGATACTTTATCAACCCCTGAATTTAATAATAAAGATATTCTCGGAATTATGTAGCCAAATTTTTCTAACATAATATTGTCTCCTAAATCTCGAAATCCTACTACAGGTAACAATGATAAATTGAAAACTATATAAATTATAATTGAGTTTAATAACCCTTTTAAAATAAATTGCTTTCCTTTTTCTGTACAATTTTTACTAATTATACTTAATAATAATGCAATAGAAAATAGTATAATAAACAGTTTTCCAGCTACATCATATAACTTGATATCGTAGTTAAATACAGAATATAAAAGTGGAATTAATAAATAAATACATGTAATCCAATATATAATATTCGCTTTTTTAGGCACTAATTTCAAGCATAGTTGAATTCTATTCTGTTTTCCTGTAACAAATAGGTTAATAAAAATAATACTTAACCATAATATTAAAATTGCACAACCAACTATAACCTGTAAGACAGCTTCAAAAACAGATGGTAATCGTCCTAAAATTAAGATAGAACTCAATACAAGGAAATCAAACCATTTTTGTTTGTCAAATAAGCGAAGTTCCTTTAAAGTGATAAACATTTTAACCTCTTAATAAATTCAATAAATTTTCAACAGCCATGGTTCCTTGTCTTTCAACGCTCTGAAATGTTCGAGAACCAATATGTGGTGTAATAATTACATTTTTAGCACCTTGTAACGGATGATTTTTAGGCATTGGTTCTGTTTCCAAAACATCGGCTAAATAACCTCCTACGGCTCCACTTTCTAATCCATCCAATACAGCCGCGATATTAATCAATCTTCCACGAGCCGTATTAATTATAATTATCCCTTTCTTCGCTACATGATTAATTCGATGTGCATTAATCATTTCTTCTGTTTCTGTTGTATGTGGCGTATGTAAACTAATGACATCTACAGAAGCAAGCATCTCATCTAACGTTTCACAAATCTCAAGGTTATGTTCTTGTACAAATTCATGATTCAAGTATTTATCAGCTACTTTCACCTTAAGTCCTAAAGCTTTAGCTTTTTTTGATAGTTCTTTTCCAATTGCACCTAAACCGAAGATTCCGATTGTTTTACCTTCTATTTCATGCCCAACATAGCGATACCATTCACCTTCAGAGGTAATATTATGTTCTAAATGAATATTTCGAGAGAAACAAAGTAACAATCCCAAAACATGTTCCGCAACCGAAACTTGATTCACACCGGGACAATTTGTTACCGGGATACCATATTTTTTGGCAGCAACTAAATCAATCTTATCTAAACCGACACCGTACTTTGAGATATACTTTAAATTACCTTCTTTTCCTTTCTTAATTACGGCTTCTGTATATTCGTCATCACCACAAATTACAGCATCATAATGTGCAATAATCGGTAATAATTCAGCCTCCGTAATAGGTCCTCTTACTTTATCAATTTCAAACCCTTGCTTCTCCAATAGTTCTTGATGCTTACCAGAAGTATCTTGAAAAGAGGTAGTCGTTAATAATATTTTCATTGAAAGTTAATTTTTTGTTGTAATTCGCTAAAATCAGAAAATCTAATTCCTGTATAATTTGCAAAAAGTTCTTTATTTTCATCATAAGACCTTAATGCAAAGTAAAGTTTAGAATGAATTGATGCGTTATAGTCTGATGTAGCATCACCCAAAAAAAGGGTTTCTTCTCTTTTTAAATTATACTTATCTAATAAGTATTCTGTCCAAATAGGTTTTTTAGTAGGAGAGCCGCAAATTTCCTCAAAGTAAGTATCAATACCCCTTCTTTTGGCAATCTTTTTCATCTCCTCCGTAGGCGTTCCTGTGATGATCCAGTACTTAATTTTTCCATGAAACTTTTCTAAAAAAGCTTTTGCACCTCTAATTTCTTCACTATCCACAACTCCTTGCACCACTAAAGTGGAAAACTGTTGTGCTAATTCTTCCACCTTAAATTCATTAATCTCTTGATTAAGAAATTCTTTATGATATATTTTGAATTTTTCAAACCGGCTCATCCCTCCATTTGTCCTATGATGTGCAACTACTTTTTTAGCAATTTCACTTCCATATTGAACATACAAATCATGGAACGCCTGTGTCTTAACATTTACAGATTCTGCTAACACACCGTCGAAATCAAAAAAAATATTTTTAATCGTCATTTGTATAATTTATCTTTAGAAATATGACTCTTAATAATGTATATATAAGTCGTTTACATTACTTTCGGAGTATATTTTTTTAATCGGATATGAATCAGAATAGCTATCGTCGTTCTTAATTTTATCAAAAATGATGTTTTTTTCTAATCCTCCAAACAAAACCAATCTTTTTCGAGCATTTAATATCGTTGGATAGGTTAAAGTTATTCGGTAACTATTTAATTGCTCCAAAAAAACACCAGCAACTGATTTTTGAACTTCGCCTAATACATCGGTATTAGGAAATAGAGAGGCTGTATGTCCGTCTGTTCCCATTCCTAATAGTACTAAATCAAAATAGGGAAATCCGTTTTTTATTGGCAAGTTTTTTTTGAGTAATTCTGAATAATCTGCTGCAGTACGTTTTGCATTAGATTTTGAGGTATCTATTATATAAAAACCTTTCGCATTAAGCGAATTTAATATTTTGAGTGCATTTCTTGCATTATTATCTTTATCGTCAAAAGAAACAAAACGTTCATCAACCCAATAAAAATTTATTTTATTCCAATATTCGAATTCTAAAGTCAATAGATACCCGAATATATCAATAGGCGTACTTCCTCCTGATATTGCAATATTTATTATTTCCTTTTCTGATCCTAATAACTGCAACTCTTCAAGGAAATACTTTCCTGCCACTTCTATAAAAGTAGATTTATCATCGCACTTAATTTCCTTATGCTTTTCTTTATTCATCTGATTTATAAACAGCTTTTATACAATCAAGTAAGCCTTGTCCCATGTCAATATGAGGATTTGCTACTAATTTACGGCTTCTTGTAGGTTCAAATGAATAAGGTGTCATCTTATAATGACCTTTATATTCACTATGTTCCAGAGTAATCTCTACTTCATCATTTAACATTTCCTTGATCATTTTAAACAAATCAAGGCGTTTCATTTTCTCTAACCCAGTTAAAATGACATGTTCGTTTTCAAACTGCTCGGATTCAATAACATCTACTGATAATTTTGCAGCGTCCTGTGCATGAACATATTCTCGAAGCTCTTCTCCATCTCCATTATGATTAATAGATTGCTCTTTAACTGCTTTTTTAACCAACTGATAAATATAATTATTATCAAAATTCATTTCAGAATAAACAGAACCATACCTCAAAATCGTATAAGATAAGCCGTAACGTTTTCCGTATTCTTCAACGATTTTCTCAGAAGATAATTTACTTATACCATAAAAAGAACCTTTATTACTCATTGCATAAGCAGAACTGGCATAAACAAACCGTTTGATACCTTTATTCATACACCCTTCTAAGACATGCATGTTACCAATAACATTCAATTCAATCGCTCTTATAGGATTATGAATAGCCGTATCTAAATTTGCAAAGCCTGCCAGATTAAAAACAAAGTCTATATCTGCTGTGATAATATCACTGACTTTACTTCTATCCATTATATCACAATAAACAAAATTAGGATGATTTTGAGGATTATAAATATCACAGGGTAAAACCCAATATCCTCTTTTTTCAAGTTCTCTAACTAAATAGCCACCTAAAAAACCTGTTCCTCCAAAAACAACTGCTTTTTTCATTATCCTTAATTATAATTTTGCCATCTCATCTCTTGCGGTATCACCAAGAAAAAAGAAATCTAAACTAAATGCTAAAAATGTATATCCTTGATCAATTCGTTCTTGCAAAAATTCAATTTTAGATTGAATAACGTGAAATCCTAACGGCTTATTCATTGCTTTCGTTACCTCATTTATCTTATCTAAAGCAGCTTTAACTTCTGGCAGGTGATATTCACCAGGGACGCCCATAGAAGCACTCAAATCGTAAGGTCCAACAATTGTCCCGTCAATTCCCTCTGTATTTAAAATATCTTCCAAGTTGTTAACCGCTTCTATATGTTCTATCTGAGCAATGATAACAACTTCATCTTTTACCCATTTTTGATATTCCACAAATCCAGTTCCATACTTTTGAGCTCTATTCAATCCTACTCCTCTCTTTCCAATAGGAGGGTACTTCACAAAACTAACCGCTTGCTCAGCATCTTCCTTATTTTTAATCATTGGAACGATGATACCGTCAGCACCAGCATCCAGAACTCTTTTTATAATCACCTCCTCGTTTTTACTCACACGAACCAAGGCTTTCATTCCATTTCCTTGTATATGACCAATTAGGTTCATTGCAGATTCAATACCTATTGCAGCATGTTCAAGATCTATAACAAGCCATTCAAAACCGGCTGAAGCTAATATTTCAACTACTGATTGATGTGGAATAGTCAGCCATGAACCAACTGTTAGCTCGTTATTTTGTAATTTTGATTTTAATGATTTCGACATATTTTTTATACTTGATTTCTTTTTTTACAAAAGATTAAAATAAACTTTGATGCACTTTAAAAACAACTTTACGAATATTTTGAATATTATTATTTGGTGCAATTTGGGTTGTATGAGCATCTTGTGGATGAAAAACACCTATTATACCAGGTATGAGTAACATCGAAACTGAAGGCTTTTTAATTGGCAAATTGTAAAAAATACAATCAATCTCTGAATCGTAGTCATCTTTCACCTCTAAGGTACTCGCCTCAAAAAGATTAATTATCTCTTCGCCTCTCAACAATATTTGAATATCGGTATATTCTTTATGTGATTCGGTTATCCAATCTTCATTTTTGGTATTATAAGAAAGTACTTTACAAAAGAGTTTACCATTATCCATTAGTGAATATTCCCCATCTAAAGTTTCTTCACTAATTGTATTTAGAAAATCAAAGGCTAATTTTGCCCAATCATCTTTAAAATAAACATTCCAGTTTTTGATTGTATCGATTATCATTATTTATTCATCATTTTATGAAGTAACTCAGCAATTATAAAGTCCTCCGGATTATCAATATCAATAGCCTCTAATTTATCAACTTCAGCCATCATTGGTTTACTACCAATCCGTTTTTTATCTTTAAAAAAAGTTTTTTTTGAAAAGATATAAAAATTAGAATTTTCCTCAAAAACAGGAGGTAAATCTTGTGTACGAAGGAGTTCCTTAGGATTATGGTTAACCGGAGAAGTATCTTGCCAATATAAACGAGTTTGCCATTTTGTAACGGCAAAAACAGAGTCACATTGATTTAAGTTGGAAAAATACGTTTCTATCGCTTTATTGATAGTTTTTGTTTGAAGAAGAGGATTTGTGGAATGTGTTTGCATAAAATGCTCTCCTTCGGAATTCTTTAAATCATAGTTTATCACCTCATTCATTGAAACGAAGTCTCCTTGTATACTTACAGGTCTGTCAATCACCCGCACTTTCTCAAAATTGATTAAAGCGTCGTCTTTGATAATTTTACTATCCGTATTAATAACCACCTCTTTTACATAAGGAGAATTTAATACGGTTAAGACAATCCAATGATATAGAGGTCTTCCATTAAACAATTTCAAATTTTTATTAGGTACTCGCTCAGAGTGTCCTTTCATAGGAATAAGTACTACTATTTTAGTTTTCATCACTTATTTTATTTAAAATTATCTACTTATCATCTTCATAATAACCATAACCATAACCATAGCCATAACCATAACCATAACCAGCTCCACGTTTTACTCCGTTCAACACAATCGTAGGATTATTAAATTTACCTTCTTTATACAATTTATCAATCAATTGTAACTGCCCTTTTTTGGTATAGTTAAAACGAGAAACATAGATAGAAGCGTTCACCATAGATTTTAGTAATAAACTATCCGTAACCAAACCTACCGGTGGCGTATCAATAATGAT
>Ga0136554_1000393_pt1 | contig 16225 bp, 16 predicted proteins | sample AntRauTorckE5431_FD_104637 | JGI IMG/M metagenome (GOLD analysis project Ga0136554, IMG submission 104637) | Saline lake microbial communities from Rauer Islands, Antarctica - Metagenome Torckler E5 #431 | ecosystem: Environmental > Aquatic > Non-marine Saline and Alkaline > Saline | place...
ATGGAATTATTAAAACCTGTCTTGGATCGATACGAAGCACATTTAAAGGCAAGCGACAGCATCGATTTCAACGACATGATTGGCAAAGCGATTGATTACGTGGAGTCCGGACGTTTTAAGCCCACATGGCGCTATATTTTGGTGGATGAGTTCCAGGATATATCCCGTCCACGCGCGAGATTGGTTAAAGCGTTACGGGATAGAACAAAAAATTGCTCAGTGTTCTGCGTCGGTGACGATTGGCAGGCGATTTATCGATTTGCGGGGAGTGATGTGACTCTCACCACTGGATTCAAGGAAGAGTTCGGTCCGACAAAAACAACATCGTTGGACAAGACCTTTCGGTTTAACAACCGAATTTGCGACGTTGCTTCACAATTTGTCATGAAAAACCCAGCTCAGGTAAGGAAGCAACTTACAACTCATTCGGTAGTTTCCCAGCCAGCTGTGTCGGTGCTCCGACGGGGGCAATCTCAGCAGGGGCAGATTTCTGAGTTGGAGGAAGTGTGTCAGGCGATATCCGATCGAGTGGAGGGCGGGGCGACGGTCTATATACTGGGAAGATTTTGGTTCCGGCTCCCCGATAACTCAGTCGTGCGAGGACTCGAGCGCAAGTTCCTAAAGCTGAAAATAGAGCGGCTCACGTTCCATGCCTCTAAAGGCAAAGAAGCAGACTGCGTCATATTAATGGGACTCGACGTGGGGTGTAACGGCTTCCCTTCGACCAAAGAAACGCACCCATTGCTAAACGCTTTGCTGCCATCCGAAGAGCCTTACGAATTTGCAGAAGAGCGCAGGGCTTCTTTACGTGGCATTGACCCGCGCTCGTCATAGAGCCTATTTAATAACGGATATGAGTGTTGCATCGGGCTTCGTCAAAGAACTTATCAAGGAGAACTACTCAGTGGAGTTGGATGAGTTCACCACATCCATCCACCAGCTCCAGGTAACTGAGCTGTCATGTCCCGCATGTAAATCGGGAACCATGGTGCCGAGGATTTCAGGTGCCTCAACGTTCTTTGGTTGTTCGAATTATCCCCTCTGCACAAACACAGAACCGGGATGCGCCTTATGTGGCGGTGCGATGAAGAAGCAGGGTGGTTACAAGATTTGTATTAATGAAGCTTGCCGAACCTGGGTTCCACTTTGTTCCGTCTGTGGTGCTCCAATGAAAAGACGGCACGGACAATACGGTGAATTCTGGGGCTGTAGTAACTATCGAAGCACTGGGCATAGCTGCTCTAATACGATGAATCATGTATCGCCGCCATCCAAGTCACAGGAGGCTACTACCCAAGTAGGTTTTCAGTCATAGGGGTGGAATCCCGGCGTTTAGGCCACGTTTGGCATTCAGTTCATTCTGTGCGTATAGTTATATTCATACGTTTGCCCGGGGAGAGGTTTATGGTTGGTCCCAGAGTCTACTAAATCGAATATCAGGAACGGTCGCAGTTTCGCTGTGTCCGGAGCGCCTTGCAGAACTCGTGGGCGTTTGAGGCGCGGATAAAATGGGTTTTGGCCGACCAAGGAATATGACAAAGTCATGCGATATGGCGGTCTGGAGTGGTCAAGCACTTTGTGACAGCCCAGTTAAGCGGCTTTCCTCAGTTCGACACGCGCTGCTTCGTAACCCATGGGGCTGATATAGCCCAGCGTAGAGTGCAGCCGTCGACTGTTATAAAACATCACAACGTAATTCAGAATGTCCCGCTGTGACTCAATGCGAGTCTGGTAGCTTCGCCACTGCACACGCTCCTTTTTCAGGCTCGCAAAAAAGCTCTCAGCAACCGCGTTGTCCCAGCAGTCGCCTTTGCGGCTCATGCTGCCAACAAAGCCGTTCGCTTGCAGCAACCGCCGATAAGCGTTGCTGGCATATTGAGAGCCCCGATCCGAATGGACGACTAAACCGGGTTTCGGTTGCCGCTGCCAGATGGCCATGTTCAGGGCGTCTGTCACCAGCCTGGCGCTCATCCGCGATCCCATGCTCCAACCTACTATCCGGCGGCTGAATAAATCGATGAACACCGCCAGATACAGCCAGCCCTCCCGGGTCCAGATGTAAGTGATGTCACCGACGTACGCCCGATCAGGCTCAGCGGCGGTAAAATCTCGTTCCAGTACGTTGTCGAACACCGGCTGTTTATGGTCGCTGTTGGTGGTTACCTTAAACTTCTTCCGATACCGAGCTTTAACGCCTGCTTCGCGCATCAGCGACCGCGCCTTTTGCCGGCCTACTGGATAGCCCAGAGCGTTCAGGGCGTGCTTCATCCGCCTGGAGCCATAGCTCTTGTCGCTACTTTGAGCGACCTCCTTCACAGCCTCAATCATCGCCTCGTGCTCCGCATCCGGCAGCCTGTGGCGTTGACGCTGGCAATACCGGTAATAGGCATTGCGACTGACACCCAAGAGCCGACTCATTACGTCGACTGGCCAGGTCTTCTTGTGCTGGGTAATGAACGCATACTTCAATGCGTTTCCTTGGCAAAGAAGACCGTCGCTTTTTTTAAGATGTCTTTCTCCATTTTCAGGCGACGATTTTCTTCTCGCAACTGGCGAATTTCCAACTGTTCAGCGGTCAGTTTGCCGTTCCCTCTGAAGGCCTGCCCATCGACCGACTCATGCTCTTTAATCCAACGCCCCAGCATGTTTGGATTGATTTCCAGACTGCGCGCCGCGTGGGCTCTTGAATATCCCTGTTCCAGCACAAGGCTGATTGCGTCCAGCTTAAATTCCTTTGAGTACAGCTTTCTTGTGGTCATGTACGTTCTCCAGTTTCAGGGTATTATTCCTTAACTGGGCTGGTCACATCCATTCAACCACTTCAGTCAGCTGGGCAATATGTTTGCTGTAATGAAGGGCGAGAAACTACCTGCCGGGAGTCGCAGCGTCGATTGGGCTTTCTAAATTTGAAGGTATTTCCCCACCGTTAATCGTTTGGATTTAGTCGCGTCTACTTTTTCTGCACCTTCTGTAAAAATACCTATCGCGCCCGATGGCATTATCGTCGCGAGCATGAACCAGTCCACCTACTAAGGGAGCTACAATCAGAGTACGGAGTTAGCTTTCTTCGGTCTTTCCAAGAATTTTAGGATAATATTTTGATATTAGGAAACTAACTACTAAGACTGCGACAAAGCCCGCAACACCAATATCAACCATTCCCCCCTGCGTAACCAATGCAAAAATTAGAAAAAAACCGACAATGAAAACCAGCGTTTGTTTCATTTATGCTCCTTGGGGTGCGACTATATAGTTAGTTAGGAAGCTGGCGTAAAAAGTAAGACCACAAATATTTAACTACATTCGCAAGGTTAGTAGACAAAATGGCCCTTCGCACCATTCCAATTGAACTTTTAAATCAGCCCATCCTGATATTGTTTAGTTTCATCCGGGTCGGCAACAGTCGTCCATTTTTTGATGTTACCGGGGATGGGAGTAGTACCCAAACAAGGAGCCGTTAGAATGACGATGAACAAATTTCTCGCCCCACTCTTGACCTTCGGTCTCGCGATGTCCGTGACTGGTTGCTTCGACCAATCCGGTCAGCAGGTGCGGCAATCATGGAAGATGCATGAAGTGAAAGGCACCCCAATTGTTGTCAACGAGCAAACTGGTGAATTTTTTGCCCTCAATGATGGCAATCTGATCGAGGTGCCAAAAATCAGCCAAAAGGATCTTGCAGCCAGAACCCTTGGGCTTAAGAGTCTTTTGAGCCTACCGATGGATGTCCATGCATCAATGAAGTATTCGGCGGATGACCTTAAAATGGTTCTCACCGTCGACCCTCATACTGTTACAAATGAAAAGCTAGCTGTGACCGCCCCGACTAAGGCTGGTCTCGATGCCGTTCGACGCCTGGCTAAAATTGTTCGTGATGAAGATGATGAGTACACCAAGGTTGTCCTTTCACTTAGGGATGACATGGGCATTGAAGTGCGTGAGATCGACTTATCCGACGGCGAGCTAAGAACTATAGTCGACAGCAAAGGCAACATTACTGGATTGGTATTTAATGTGTCCAAACGAATCAAACCACACGACTACGCCGCGATAGATAGCCTCGGCTACTTCTGGAATAACTAGTAAGTTCGCACCAGGCACCTGCCGAGCCCCGGTTTGTAGAGGATAGAGACATTGCCGTCGACTCGATAGTGATGCATCGTTTATTGGCGATATTGGCTCACTTCCTTTGGGGCAAGTCCTTAGACTATTGATAGGCTTCTTCGTTCTGAGTGATCTTAGCCTTTACAAGTCTCGCCCAGTTAGCCCGTTTGTTTAAATACGACGGCAGGATTTTGGGCCAACTCAGAGGCTATAGGGAATACCTTAAAAACAGAGGAATGGATGATCGAAAACACTAATTATTATGGGCCCACGGCGTTTTTTCGCAAACACTTGAATGGAGATTATTCGCTAGCGCGCTCATATTGGGTAAATACACTTCTGGTTTCACTCTTTGCGCCGGCGCTTGGCCTTCTATTTTTCCCCCTCGTTCAAGACTTACCCGCTCGGTACTCTTCGGCAGCGGTTCTTGCCCTCACAGTGCTTGGTTTAGTCATCTGGGTATGGGCGATCAGCGGAACTTGGGTTTCAGCCAATAAACATGTTGAACGAGGAGGGAAGCCGGGCTGGGCGAGCGCAGCAAAGCTGGTAATTATTCTGAGCATCATCCGGACCATTGGTGATGTGGGGGACTTAGGCAAGAGTCTTGAAGAGCATTGGCGGGTAGCTTTGGGTGAGCAAGCCGGACCCCAATACTCCGTCCAAGTGAGTGCTGATGGAAAATCAGTTGTCTTCAGTGGTGGAATGAATGACGGTGCTTCCGACGCTCTGTCGAGCGCCCTTGATATGGCTCCCGCCGTCAATAATGTCATTTTCAGTTCAATGGGAGGTTGGGTTCGAGAAGGGAATCTTGTAGCGGATATTATCTCGCGACATAAGCTCTCTACCTACGTTGAAGGGGAGTGTACCTCTGCATGTACCATTGCGTTTCTGGCAGGCAAAGATCGAGTCCTAGGTCCAAACGCAAAAGTTGGGTTTCACCAATTTAAGTCTGTAGGTGAGACTTTCGGTGAGAATAACGATCAAACGACGGCGCGCGACGTTTACGAGCGGTCAGGTATTTCGAATGAGTTTATAAATAGGATTGTCTCTATCCCTTCGGATGAAGTTTGGTATCCAGAGAGAGAGGAACTCTGGGCCGCAAATGTAATTACTCATGAGAGTAGGAAACAAAAGATTGCATCCGTTGTGTCGGGTCCGCCCAAGAGAGACTTTGAAAATCAGGACATTGAAAGTGGGTTAATCGAAGGTTTCAAACAGGCAGCTGAGAAGATCAACCAAAGCACGCCTACTATGGTTGATAGCGAAACCCGTCTGGACAGAGCAACGGTAGGTCCCGGAGCGGCATTGACCTATCACTATACTTTTCCGAACTACACATCTGACGGGGTGGACGGAGCATGGATAAAGTCTCAGCTACGTGAGAGCGTGACCAGCAATGTCTGTAAAAACGAAACGATGAAACCTGCTCTCGAATACGGTGGCATATACATCTATTCTTATGCGGGCAGTGACCAGAATGTTATTGGGTCATTCCAGATAACACGACGAGACTGTGGTTACGGGCCTAAAGCTTCCGCTTCCAAGAACTTCTTACCAGTGAAGCTTCCTCATGGGCTCCAAATTGAACTTCCTAAAAACTGGGTAGTTTTGAGCGAGAATCAACGTATTACCCTCGATTCCGCCGTGCAATCGCGAGAAGAGCTTGCGGGCGAAGTGTTCGTCGCATCTTCTGATTTGAATTTTGGTGCGAACTACTACGATGATGCAGGGAAAACGGCTGCAATCATAAATGTTCGATACTACCCAAATTCGGAAATATCACAGGCTGACGTTCGCGCCTCCGGCATTTCTGATATAAGCGAACTTGATAGCGCAATACGTGACTCTATTATCGACGCAGGCCAGATTAATGGGTTTTCTGTTCTGGCATGGAACGGAACATCCAAGAAGACGATCAATGGTATCACCGCATTTGTTACGGAATATCAGCGATCTTCAATGTACACTGACGGCAATTTCAAGGTCCGCCTCGTGCGGGTGTTCAATAAAGAGAGGTCTTTCACGATGACTGTTTCGTATCGAGAAGACCAAGAGCATCTCTTGCGACCGATTTGCGATCGTATTATTTCCTCGCTCAGCATTTGAACTATCCACTGAGCCTCTTCGGTACATTAGAAACACTTGTTCTCTGTTCCAGGCTAGGGCATGTCATGCGTATCGGGGGAAGTCCAGCCTCTTTTTAGGAATGTCCGCAGTAACGGGGTAGAACCCCACTTTAGGATTTTCATTTAAAACACACTCTCTGACAGCTCACACTTAAAGCTCTGAATTAGCCTAACGTACCTACCGGCCCCAATTAGGGTTCTCCGCGCGCAACCTTTTCTCTCTTTCCACATCATCGGGGAAAAGCCTGTCCAAGAACCCTGGAAGCCACGGTAATCCCCCCTAAAAACCAAGGTGCTCAAAAGTAGAATTTTCCGTAAGCTAAACGCAGGGTAAGCGCCGATAAACCGCCGTACTTCCATCCCGCACTGGCAGCCTGAACACTAGTCCTCGTGATCAACCCAACCCCACGAGGCACATATGACCCTTCCCGAACAAGACGCACCAGACCATTGGCCGCAACTCATCAGACAGTGGCAGGACTCCGGACTGAGCGGGAAGCAGTTCTGCCGCGACCACGATCTGGTGTATCACCGCTTCATCTACTGGCGCAAGAAGCACAGGCGGCAGTCGCCGGTCGTGCCGCCGCAGCCGGCTGGGCCATCAGGGTTTGTGAAAGTGGCCAGACAGTCTTCGCCTGCGCGAGACGACCGTCTCACGCTTTCGCTGCCAGGCGGTCTGGCACTCAGCGGCATCACCGCAGGCAACGTGGGCCTGTTGCGTCCCATTCTCGAGCAGCTGTGAAGGAGGCGCGCTATCTGCGCCCGTCGCTGGACACGCCGGCCATCTATCTCTATCGCCCTGCGGTCGATTTCCGCAAGCAGGCGTTAGGGCTGGCGGCTATCGTCGAGCAGGAGCTGGGGCACAATCCCTTCGAAGGCGGGCTGTACGTCTTCATCAACCGCCACCGCAACAAGATCAAGTGTTTGCTGTGGGAGACCAACGGCTTCGTGCTCTGGTACAAGTCGCTGGCACAGGAGAAATTCAGCTGGCCACGCCAGGGCGAGGACGTGATCTCGCTCACCGGCGAGCAGATCAACTGGCTGCTGGATGGCTACAATATCTGGCTGATGCAGGGGCATAAAAAGGTGCAGTACGAGTCCGTTTTCTAGCGACTTGGCAGGCTGTTTTTGTTAGAATCATGCTATGACAAAGCAGCCAGAAACGCAGCAAAAACAGGACGATATCAGCGGAATGACCGCTGAGCAGTTCATGGCGGCGCTGGCTGATAAAGATGCCATTATCGAGCGAGCCGCCGCGCTCAAGGACGCCGAATTCGAGCGTCACACCGCCAGGGTGAATGCCGGCGTCAAACGTCTCCTCGATGAACGCGACATCTACATCAGGCAGCTCGAAGCCTTCCTCAAGCTGACTACCCTGCGCAAGTTCGCTTCGTCCACCGAAGCGCTGCCCGGCCAGAACGGCCTGTTCGACGAAGCCGAACTGGAGGCTGCGTTTGAAGACGCCGGCGCAGAGCTCCCCGAGCAGGAACCGGCCAAGCCACGCAGCAAGACCCGCCAGCGCGGCTTCGCGCCGTCACTGCCACGTGTCCGCATTGAGCACAGTCTGCCCGATGATGTCCGGGCGCAGGCCATTCGATGCTTCTTCACCAAGGTAAAGGAAGAGCTCGACTTTGTGCCTGCCATACTCAGGGTACTGGAGCACTGGCAGGAACAGGCTGTCCTTCACGAGCAGGGCACCGAGCGTATGGTGGCCGCCGCGCGGCCAGTCCATCCACTGGGCAAATGTTCAGCCAGCGTCGCCCTGCTGGTCTACATCATCGTCTCGAAGTACGCGGACGGGCTCCCGCTCTACCGCCTCAACGGCCTCATCAAGCGCTACGGCCACGACGTGGACCGAACGGTGATGGCCAACTGGATCATCCGGCTCGGGCCGGTGTTCCAGCCGCTGCTGAATCTGATGCGTGAGGTGCAGAACGGCAGCCCGTACCTCAATGTCGACGAGACCCGAATACAGGTGCTGAAGGAAGACGGCAAGACGGCTCAGTCCGACAAGTGGATGTGGGTCGCCCGCGGCGGCCCGCCAGGGCAGCCATCAGTCCTGTTTGAGTACGATCCCTCGCGGGCCGGTGTCGTACCCGAGCGCCTGTTCGATGGCTTCAATGGCGTATTGCAGTGTGATGGCTATGCCGGCTATGCCAAAGTCTGCGCCCTGCGCAACTTGCCGCGCGCTGGCTGCTGGGACCACGTGCGCAGGAAGTTTGTCGAGGCCGTCAAGATTGCTGGCGTGAAGCATGGCCAGAAGAAGGTGCCTGTCGCAGTGATCGCCGTCGAAAAGATCCGCAAGCTGTACGCGGTAGAACGCAGGATCAAGGATGAGAGCGACGACGAAAAGCGCCGGCTGCGCCAGGCGGTCAGCCTCCCGCTGCTAGAAGAACTGCACGCCTGGCTCAGGGCTCGTGCTGGAACAGTGATGAGAGGCTCGAAGACTGAGCAGGCCATCAGCTACGCCCTGAATCAGTGGGACACATTGACGGTCTATTGTGACTATGGGTATGTGAACATTAGCAACGCTGCGGCGGAAAATGCAATACGGCCGCTTGCAGTCGGCCGCCGTGCCTGGCTGTTTGCCGACACCTCACGAGGTGCCCAGGCCAGCGCCACCTGCTACTCGCTGATTGAAACGGCGAAGGCCAATAATCTCGAGCCATCGGCGTATATCGGGTATGTCCTCAGCCGCATCGCTGACGCGACGACAGTGGAACAGATCGAAGCGCTGCTACCCTGGAACGTGGACCGCGACCAGCTGCAGTCGGGATCACGATAGGTCTTACTCCGCAACACCCCTGATTTATGGGCGCTTACCCTGCAATCTCATTATTGCTGCTGGCCTACACCAATCGTTTTGTTGTGCTCGCCCAATTGATCCGCCAGCTTAAACAGATGGATACAGAAGAGGATCATGCCCTGATCGCACGGCAGATCACCATGCTGCGCAAGCGCATTGTGCTGACCAAACGAATGCAGACTTTCGGGGTGCTGAGCTTTTTCCTCTGCACCCTGTCCATGTTCGCGCTGTTTCTGGGTGTTGAGCTCGCCGGGGCAATCGTGTTCGGAATCAGCCTGATTCTGCTCTCGATCTCTTTGCTGTATTCGCTGTACGAGATCGTTATCTCCACCAATGCCATCAACGTTGAGCTTGAGAGTTTTGAAGCGAGAAATCAGGGCAAAAGGGGCGGGGGTGGTTCATAAGGAGGTAGATCTTGTCCCACTTTCAGCTCGCGTTATTACTTGGTATGACAGTCGCCCTCGGGCTAGCTCAGTTGGTGGCTGCTCAGTTTCACACTGAATACGCCACAACCCGCTTGCACCAGAATGAAACATCAATGGGGTGCGCGTGCTCTATTTTAACGCTCGCCACTCATGAACCCGGTCATTTTTCGCCGGTCGCCGGCCAAGATTCACTTCGCAACTGATTGTCTCTACACCCATTCTTCACCTTCCGCTGCATTTTGGCACAGATTCCGCTTTAACCTCACAAACCAGTGGAGCCCCAGCTACCGGGCTTCCACTCTTACTTGTACTTCCGGGACGACCCGGACGGCTTTTCAGCTGCCTTTCTGTCTGGACGACCAGATGACCTTTTGACAATGTGAGGTTATCGAAATGCCAGCAACAACTCCGGCACCTACTGGGCACAGTGCGTTCCAATCCCTACCTGTCGTTGATGTTTCCGGGCTCCGCTCGCCCGACGCTGAGGTACGCCGCGACAGCGCTGAAATATTGGGTCAAGCCGCCCGCGAGGCAGGTTTTCTGTACATCACCGGCCATGGCGTGCCAACCCCCGTAATCGATCGTTTCCGTTCCAGAATCCGTGAATACTTTGAGCAAAGCGTTGAAAAGAAGATGCGCCACTACATTGGCTACTCGCAAAACCACAGCGGCTATGTTCCGGAGGGCGAAGAGCAATTTTACGGCGCGGCAACACCCGACCGCAAAGAAGCGTACGACGTGAATTTCGACATGCTGGAACCGGAACATGCCCGCCCCATGCTCGGCCCCAATCAATGGCCCGACCTCCCCGGTTTCAAAACCGACGTGAAGGCCTACTACGACGAGGTATTCGACCTGGGCAAACAGCTTTTTCGGGGTTTTGCGCTTGCCCTCGGGCTCGCCGAAGACAGTTTTACCCAGCTCCTGAAGCGCCCGCCGAGTCAACTTCGGCTGATCCATTACCCCTTTAACCCGGACATCAAAACGGACGCACCCGGCCTTGGCGCCCACACCGACTACGAGTGTTTCACCATCCTTCTGCCCACCGCTCCCGGACTGGAGGTAATGAATGGGGCCAGGGAATGGATCGATGTTCCGATGGTCGAAGACGCCTTTGTCATCAACATCGGCGACATGATGGAAATCCTCAGCAACGGCCGGTTCATTGCAACCTCACACCGGGTGCGCAAAGTCGCCGAGGAACGCTACTCCTTCCCTATGTTCTGTAATCTGGACTACGACGTCCGGATTGAACCACTGCCACAGCTGGTCAGCAAAGATCACCCTGCCCGTTATGAGGCCCAGATCTGTGGCGAGCATCTTTTCGCCCAGACCGCCCAGACCTTCCAATACCTGAAGAAGCATCTGGACAGTGGGGAACTGCAATTGCCCGAGGGCAGCCGAGGGCTCTATTCCTTTGGCCGGGATGCCGGGGGGCAGCAATGACCTTTCAAGAACTGATCACCCGCGCCGCCCACTCGCCGGGCCACAGTGTGCCTGACTGGATGCTGGGCTGCTTTCGCCGCAGCTGCATCAGCTTCGCCAACGGCGAGTCGGACAACCAGACCATTGTTTACTGGTTCCAGAGCCGGAACTTCACCATCGACCTCCGCCTGCCCCGGCCAGCCGAACAGGTGCACTCAGCGGCGCTGGAGGATTACAGCGCCTTCGAGCTGGATGTACTGGCAAATTACGAGGGCTGGGTGGCTTCGTGCGACTGGAAAGACAAGCAAATGTCCTGGCACGGCGGCACGGCTCTGCAGGTGACTGACCGCTGGCCCGAACCGGCCCAGCTGCATCGCACCGGCAACTGCATGATCGAATTCGCACCCAGCGGTGCCTACGTAGAGGACTGGCGCCTGCAGCCGTCGCAACCGGGCCCCCTGGTAGGCCTTCGGTTGATCGAAGAATATAAGGCGGACATCGGCCAGCGGTTTCCCCGCACCGGTGGGCTGATTGTCTGCGGGGATCACGCTGCCTGGGTTATCGGGCGAGCTGAGCCCATGACCGATTCCGGTTCGCCTCTGCCAGATTTGGCCGCCTCTGCGGTCGGCGACGGTCATCGTTTACAGCCCCTGTTCGACTTTGAAACGTCCGTAGCCTCAGGGTCTCTGGCGCTGGGTTACACCGTTCGCCATTCCACCCGGCCTGACCGTGTGGGCAGAACGTTACTGGCCGATGGCGAGTTCGAATGGATCGAGGACACCCGGCAGGTAGAGCAGACCCTTTCCCGCGATGGACAAACCTGGGTTCGGGTGTTTGAGGTGGACGTCATCGAAACAGACCATGACTTCACAATGGCCACACCCTCAAACCAGAGCGCTGAGGAATGGTTCCTGCGTGAATCCACTACCCTGCGACGCTACACAGAGGTGCTGTCATGACGACCCTGATCGCCCGCAAAGACGGCTTCCGACCGCTGCCTGTCGATGGTTTCCAGGTACCCGCACTCTGGCGTGGTGAGCAGGTTCTGCTGGTTCCTGCCCACCCGGAATGGGTCGATCTTGATTACGCGGCCGTCATCGAGAGCCGGAGCAAACTCAAACACATTTTCGGCCCCCAGGACGACTGGCCGCCGGAAGACCTGAACCCGGAGATGGACGAGTCTGACCTGGCCTGGCATGCCCGCGAATTCGAGCGACTTCGTTCCTTTGCCTACCACCTGCTGAGCCACGGCCGGCAACGGTGCCTTGGCTGCCTTTACCTGTATCCCTCAGCGAGCCAGGAACACGACGCCGAAGCCTATCTGTGGACGCACATATCAGTCACCGAGACACAGGCCGCCCTGATTGAAGCCGAAGTCATCAACTGGGTAAACCAGGAATGGCCCTTCAAAGCCGTTGCATGGCCGGGGCGATTCATACCCTTCAGTCAGTGGGAGGAAGCCGACATACCGAATTACTACGCCAGCACCCGGATGAACGAAGACTCATTCGTTTCCGGGATCTGACTTGAACTTACCGCGGGCAAATCAGCTCGCTCGTGTGCTTTATCAACTCGAAACCAGGAGTTTAACCATGAAATCGATGTACCGAACGATTACCGCTACCGCTCTCGCTGCGCTGTTTGTACTCGGCGCTTCATTCGTTCAGGCTGAAGAAGATCGCACCAAGTTCTCTCTCGCCTGGTCGATCTATGTTGGCTTTATGCCTTGGGCCTACATGGACGAATCCGGAATCATGGATAAATGGGCCGACAAGTACGACATTGAAGTCGATCTTGTGAAGGTCAACGACTACATCGAAGCCATCAACCTCTACACCGCAGGGGAATTCGATGGTGCCACCATGACCAACATGGACATGCTGACCATTCCGTCGGCATCGGGTGTTGATACCACCGCACTCATTACCGGTGACTTTTCCAATGGTAACGACGCCGTCGTCCTGAAAGGTCGTGACAGCATGCAAGACATCAAAGGTATGAATGTTTACCTGTTGGAGCTTTCCGTGTCCCACTACACACTCGCCCGTGCGCTGGAGATGGCTGGCCTTAGTGAGCGCGACATAACCGTCGTTAACACCTCGGATGCCGACATTGCCACGGCCTTCACCACCGACGACGTGCAAGCTGCCACACTCTGGAACCCGCAACTCCAGACAGCGATGAACGAACCCGATGCCGTCAAGGTATTCGACTCCACCCAGATCCCTGGTGAAATCCTCGACATCATGGGCGTCAACTCCGATACCCTGAAAAAATATCCAGAGCTGGGCAAGGCAGTAACGGGTGCCTGGTTCGAGGCCATGAGCGTAATGCATGCCGACACTGAGCAGGCCATCGCAGCCAAGACCCTTATGGGCGAGGCTTCCGGCACCGACCTGAACGGCTTCGAATTGCAGCTGGCCGCCACCCACATGTTCAAGACAGCGCAGGAAAAGCTGGACTATCTGACCACCAAACGCGTCCGGGAGACCATGGACTTCGTGACCAAGTTCTCCTTTCAACACGGCCTGCTGGGTGCTGGTGCCCAATCACCGGACGTGATCGGCATTGAGCTGCCTGATGGCTCCATCTGGGGTAATGAGAGCAACGTCAAGATGCGTTACGACCTCCAGTTCGTGCGCATGGCTGCAGAAGGGAAGTTGTAACCCATGTCTGAGAGTCCACGCAAGAACCGTTTGATCGACGCTGGCAGTCCGTCTGCCGGCGTTGGCCCCGATCTGCAAATCGACCACAGCCGGGTGGCCGCCATGAAACAGTCTCTGATCGAGGCGGGCGTAAAATACTGCTATGCCTCTTTCGTTGATGTGCACGGCGTTCCCAAGGCCAAATGCACCCCTATCGATAAATTCGAAAAGATGTGTGCGGGAACCGAACTGTTTACCGTCGGCGCCCTCGAAGGAATGGGGCTGACCGGTCCCCAGGAAGACGAGTGCGCTGCATTACCGGATCTGGATACCTGTACCATTTTCCCCTGGGATAAGACCCAGGCCTGGTTCTGTGGTGAGCTGTATTACCATGGCAAGCCCTATGCAAATGACAGCCGCAATATTCTCAAGCGCATGGTCGCCAAGGCGGAGGCGCGTGGTTATCGCGTGAATCTGGGGATCGAGCCCGAGTTCTACCTTCTTCGCCGGGATGAAGACGGCAATCTGAAGCCACTCGGTTCAGATTTCAAGGGCGTCTGCCCGGCCTACGACCTGAATCAGACCACGGAAGTGCTCGATACGCTGAATCAACTCGCCCAGTATATGGACGAGTTGGGCTGGAACCTCTATTCCTTCGATCAGGAAGGAGGCCGGGGCCAGTACGAGTTCGATTTCGGTTACACCGATGTACTGTCCAGCAGCGATCAACTGACCTTTCTACGGCTGATGTTAAAACGCCTGGCCCGTGACAATGATGCCGTGGTTACGTTTATGCCCAAGCCTTTTGCCGATGACTTCCGCAGCGGCGCGCACTTCAATATTTCACTGGAAGAGATCGAGACCGGCAAGAATATCTTTGCCCCTGGCCCGGACGGCCCCGGCGAGATGGGTGAGCGTTACGGATTGAGCTTTTCCGACAAGGCGCTGCATTTTACCGCCGGCCTGCTCAAGCATGCACCGGCGCTGACGGCACTGACCTGCCCCACCTACAACAGCTATCAGGGCCTGATTGCCCAGGGCGATATGGCCGATATGAGCTGGGCGCCAGTGCTGATGTCCTACGGCCAGAACAACCGCTCCGCCATGTTACGCCTGCCTGCCAACCGCTACTGTGTTGAGAACCGGGTACCGGACATGAGCTGCAACCCTTACCTGGCTGCCGCGTTTCATATTGCCGCCGGCCTGGAGGGCATCGACCAGGCCATGGACCCGGGGGCGCCCCACAACGAGAACGCTTACGCCCTGGGGAACACGCTGCGTGAAAAACGACAGCACCTGCTGCCTCGTACCCTGCTTCATGCCCTGGAAGCCTTCGACGATGATCCCCTGGTGGAAGAGATCTTCGGCGACTTCAAGGAGATTTACCTGAAACAGAAGCTGGGTGAATGGGAGTCCGCGTTCTATGCAATCAACAAGGAACACCGGGAACAGAAGCTGACGCACATCTGATCCAATACACTCAGCGGAACATTAGTCATGTCTCCAACCTTAGCAACCGAAAACTGGAACAACTGGGAAACGTTTTATCAGGCCCAGCGGGAGACCGAATTGCCTGCCGGTTCCGTGGCCCACGTTCCGGTAAAGATTCGCTATGTTGATGCCGGCACAGCCAACGACAAAACCGTTGTTCTGCTGCACGGCATCCCTACCTGGGGCTACCTTTTCCACCAGACCATTCCGGCTCTGGTGGAGGCCGGGTTCCGGGTGATTACACCCGACCTTCTGGGCCATGGGTTTTCCGATCGGCGCGACTGTTTTGACCGCTCCTTCCAGGATCAGGCGCGTATGGTAGTTGCGCTGCTTTCTGACCTAGGGCTCTCCAGAGTCGATCTGGTGGGGCATGACACGGGCGGGGCTGCAGGTTTGATCCTGGCCATTGAACACCGCCATCTGATCGACCATCTGGTGATCTGCAATTCGGTCTGTTACGACCGCTTTGATGACGACATGCTCGACTTTGGTCATCCCCTGCGCTGGAAACCGCGACCGCTCTCGGATTTGCTAGAAGCGCTCGAGGAGAGCCTCGATATGGGCTTGTCGGATTCAACCCGACTAACGCCAGAATTCCGCGCCGGCATGCTCGCGCCCTGGTCCAGCGAAGAGGGCAAGCTCAGCCTGATCCGAAATGCCTCTGCACTCAATGCCAACCAGACCATGGCTCTGGTGGATCGCCACGGCACCATCGAGGCTCCGACACTAATTCTTTGGGGTATGGAGGACCCCTGGCAGAGCGCCGAAGACGGCCAGCAATTGGCCAGCGAGATCCCTGGTGCACGATTTCAGCCAGTGGATAGTGCATCCCACTGGCTTCCGCAGGATGCGCCTGATGCCTTCAACAAGGCATTGCTGAATTTTCTGCTATGAGGAAAAAACATGCGCATTGCCGATCGATGGTTTGAAAAAAACGCATAGACGACTGCATTATCCTGCTGTGGGAACCCCATGTTGCAAGACTGGCCCAATGCAACACGGGGCACATAAAGGGCCGCGATGCTAACATGCTGGTAGACCGCAGCATGGGTATCAGCAGCCTGAAAGAAGCAATGGCTAAACTTGCTCGACAAGTCACTCACTGCCGTTGCTACGCACAGCCACACGGATTACGTGGGCAGCCCATACGAATTTGATCATCGTCTTGTCCACCCATTGGAAGCCGAATAACTGAACCAGCCG
>Ga0136554_1000397_pt1 | contig 16137 bp, 14 predicted proteins | sample AntRauTorckE5431_FD_104637 | JGI IMG/M metagenome (GOLD analysis project Ga0136554, IMG submission 104637) | Saline lake microbial communities from Rauer Islands, Antarctica - Metagenome Torckler E5 #431 | ecosystem: Environmental > Aquatic > Non-marine Saline and Alkaline > Saline | place...
AAGATAAACTTCTGTGTTTACATTATTCAAGTAAAAATTCATAATAAAATAAAAGTAAAATAGGCCTAAGTAGACTTGAACTACTGACTTCGTGCTTATCAAGCACGCACTCTAACCAACTGAGTTATAAGCCTTATTTCAAATACCATGTATAATAATACAAGAGGAACGGGACTTGAACCCATAACCGATGATTTTGAAGACCACTGTTCTACCAATTGAACTATCCTCCTTTTGATTACTATTTAATTTAAAAAATTTTATTAAAAAGTAAAAAGAATAAGAAGAACAACCATCATTGCCAAAAGTGCAATTGATTCTACTAATGCGAATCCTAAAAGTGCTGAACGGAAAAGTTCATCTTTTTCATTAGGATTACGTGCTGTTCCTAAAACTAATGCTCCGAAAACGGTACCAATACCTACTCCTGCCCCTGAAAGACCAATAGTAGCTGCTCCTGCTCCAATTAATTTTGCTGCTGTAACTAACATAAATTATAATAATTTAATGATTATTTGAGGTGATTATAAACTTGTCTTTTTAAACCTATGTATATTAAAAAAAGATAATTTTCTATAAAAATTTTATAAACCTAGACGTTGGTAAAAGTTAACCAAACTGTAAAAGTAACTTGTGCTAGAACCTCCCGTAAGAGAAGCTTCTAGATTAGGAAAAGAAATCATTAAAGCTCTAAAACTTACAAAGTCGAATTCGATGCTCGAAGGTAAGATAAGGAGAGGTTTTACTCGAATATTTGTAAACTTAATTTTTCGCTGCTTGCGTATTTTATTAATGTTAAGCAATTTAGAGCGCCATTGATAACTTTTTGTTAATACAGAATTTCAGTTTCATCGTTGTCGATATCAAAAAAATTTTTTGTAGCGTTTTAATTTATTTCGTTTCATAAATAAACCGTAAAAAATGTCTTTCTGTTTGGTAATATTAGAAGTAAACATCAATTTTTTATTCTTTGTGCGTTCTCACCATTTTTTATTTTTATGTCTGCTTTTTAAAGAATACTTCATAGAAGTTTCAAATCTATTTTTAATTAATAAATTATACAAATCTCTATTACGTAACTTGACCGTATTTAAATCGTCATTAACCTCCAAATTACGAGAAATTAAACGGGATTTTTTTATAAAAGTATTAGAACCTTTAAGCAAGCTTTCATATGAAAGAATATCGTTAAATAATAATGATTGTCTTCTAATATTGTAAAACATTTTAAGTTTAAAACGTATTTTATCTAAACGCTTATAAAAACGAGATTTATAAACTACTGAAGCATTCACATCAAATTCGTTCATATTGAACTTTAGTTTGGATTTCTCTCATAAATAATTGAACAAATACTTTTCTTTATGTTTATTATACTTCTTGTATGATGAAAGCTTTCTTGACTTTCGGTGGCGTTTCATAGTTTTTTTTAATCTTCTAAAGCCGAATTTAAAGCGATAACGTTTTATGATTCTGCGACGTTTTTTTACTAAAAACTGAAATTTATTAAATAAAAAAGAACTTGAAGGTTTTTTTAAAGTGCTTTTGAGAAACAATTTAAATCTTTCTGGTTTTTTTTTTACAGATAAATTAAATTTTAATAGTAATCTTTTGGATTTATGTATGTCCGTAGAATAAGTCGACTCTTTATGGTAATCTTTGCGTATACGTGAAAATAAAGAAGGTATTAATCTGTTATAACGTTTAGCAAACCAATAACTGGAAAAAATTTTTGTGTTATAATGAAGATAACTTGTAGAGCTATTACCTCAATAAAGAAATCTGTACTTTTTCTTTAAAAAACTCAATTTATAATTTGAACCAAAAAGTTTTCATCTTAGATAATGGGATTTATAGAAGAAGTCGTTGTGTGAAAGAGAATGCTTATAAAAATGTGTAGCATTATAGTTAAAAATTCTATTATATAGTTTCTGTTGTTTTTTTAATTTTCAACTAAGCTTCTTGCCTACTAGCTTAAATTTCTTACTAAATAAGTTTAATCTAGTATAGAGAATGCCTCTATTGTTTAATAACTTTTCTTTTTTACCGTATAACAAAATTTTTTTATATTTAACTAAAGTATTCTTTTTATATAGAGAAAACTTTTTATTAAATTGGCGAGGCTTGGACGTTCTTAATTTCAATCTACTATTATGACTAAAAACGCGTTTTTTATAACCTTTACGAGATTTTATAAACCCTTTTTGTAAGATATTTCTAGGTAAATGGGCAGCTCATTTAATTAATAGGTTATGCTTAGTTTGATAAAGTTTTTTTCAATAAGCTATTAAGTTCTTATTAAAGAATCTTTTTATTGAATGACGTTTACCTTGAAATTTTACCTGCATTTTTGTAACTCTTGGTTTAAAAAAATTTTTCAACTTTAAAGGTTTCTTTATTTTTAATTCAGGTATAGATTTTTTAATAAAAAATTGGTATAATTTATTAGCAACCTTTGAATTATAATGAAGTCCTTGTAAAGAAGTTCTGAATTCTATAGACGGTTTAGAATTTTTATCTAAAAAGTTCAAATCAAACACATTGTCATAAATATGATTAACTTTTAAACTATTAATAGCAGATTTTAATATAGATGAATCAATACTAGGAGTACTTTTATGTGTAAAATCTTGTTGGTTTAACAATAAAGACTCTATGCTCAAATTATCTTTTATTAAAGTTAAGGCATAATTATATGAAAATACCTGAATTTTTCAACAAACTCTTTTTAATATTTGAAGAGTCATTTTACTTAAATCTTCTAAATCGAAAAAACTACTTAAAATATTTAAGATATTCTCTTTTTTTAAATTATTTTTTAAAATTTTAAAACTGTAATTGTTGAAAAAAAACGTTAAAGAATATTCGTAGAAGAGTAAAATAAAAGGCTTTAATTCTGAAATTTGATACTGCTCTAACAATTTTAAAAAAGTATCCACCTTAAAATTATCACCAAAATTCTTATAATAAGTGTTATACCTATAATTAGAATGGTCAAGTAATTGTATAGATTTCTGATATGAAAACGGTAATAAAAAGTTTTTCAATAGCTTTATAAAAGGCTTTAAATTTTTATTAAGTGTAGAAAATAACCCATCAATTTTATTAAAAAACTGAAAACGTAAGCTAAAGTATTTAAATAAAATGTACTTGGAATTTTGTAAATTATTTTTAGAAGTTAATAAAATTTTCAAACTAAAAGTAAGCTTTAACAAACTTAACAAAGATTTGAAAAATGTGCTATAATTACTATAAAATTTATTAACTTTATGCCAAATTTTTAAAAATAAAAATCTATGAGAGTTCTTTTTAAAAAAAAAATTTAAAAATAAAACTTCTAAAAATACTTTAAAATTTTTCATAAAACTAAAAAAAGAGGTTACGTTTATAATGAGTCCACTTCTTTTTAGATTACTTAAATGACTAAAGTAACTTAAGGATCCTTTTAAACCATTTTTTTTTGAATTACAGTACTTTCATTTTGTTTCTAAGATAAAGTTTTTATCACTAGGTTTAGAAAGTACGTGTGGTTTTTTTATAGTTAAAAAATCTTTCAAAGTTCAGACAATGCCATCAACTTTCATCTTATTTTTATAAAATTTTTTGTAAAAATAAAGGATTTTATAACTATTATATAAAGTCAGCTTAACGTTTTTCTTTAGAGATAACGTCAAATAATAAATTAAAGTATGATTTTTAGTTGATTTGGAGAAGCTTCCTAAAGATTTTAAAAGCCTGATATAATTATTTAGTTGACCAGACTTTAAAGTCTTCAAATATAAAATATTAAATAAAAATATATTTGTGCTAAGTTTAGCCTTGCTTACAAAAGATTTTGAAGCGTTTTGTGGGGAAACTGTTTCGTTTATTTTTAACCACCAGCTATTATCGAATAAGTGAGTGTACTTCTCTGCGTCAGACGTTGACTTAGTATGACGTATGTTACTATTTTTATTTAACAATTCGCGGTAAAATAAGAATTTTGTTTTTTTTCTGATCAAATTTAAATCATTAAATCTATGTCACCTTTTTCATAATTTTTCCAGAAATTTATTTGAAAAAAATCTCCATAAAGAAGCTTTTCCAAAACTTAACATATCCCCTAACTGTAGCATATAACTAGGTACGTAAATTTTGGATTGATTTACTGATAAGCCTCGAGATTTAATGTAGCTGTTTGCCAAAAAAATCGTAGGCATAAGTTTCAATCTAAAACATATAACGTCCAAACGTGATTCAAAGATTCTTAAAAAATTTAACATTTTGAAAGATTTACTATTATTGTAATGCTCTTTAAACCATTTTCTTACTTTAGAATCATCAAATTTTCTAAAAAAGCTTAAAAAGCCTTTTTTTCTATCTAATCCAACTTTATATAAACTATTATGGTGAAAATATCTTACTTTTCTACGCTTTTTTGTAGAAAAATTAAAAAATTTAAGACCAAAAAAAAATCTCTGTTTATACCATTTCATAGAGCTAAATCCTCTTAAATGCCTACCTACACCGCCTTTTTTTCATCTCAGAAAACGTCTCACTCGACGGTCTGAAAAGAAACGGTAGCGTCCTAAGCGTGAAACAAATGTTTTATCTTGTAACCTATAAATAATTTTATAATGTGGTTTGTATCAATTAGCCATTCACTAATAATTTTTTTAATTTTTTAAATACTAATATGTAAAAAAGGTCTTGTTCTCTTCTGTTACTACTCATACTACTTTTATCTAATAAACTAAACAGAAATTCTAATATTCCTAGAGAATCATCGTTTGAAATTATGTTAAAATCCGATGAGTCTAAAGATTTATTCGAATCTACTAAGCCTACTGTCAAAATTCTACTAGAGCTTGCTTCTTTTATTAAAGTACTATCTATTGATAGAGCTATAAGAAAATCGGGAAATGCCGGAGTAATACCCCTATTACCTCTATCTATCATTTTTTGAAGTAATTTTTCTTGTTTTTTTGACAACTTAGCATTTTTACTGAGTTTTTTAAAACTGGTTATAACAAATAACCATAATTTGTTTCAATTTGACAATAAACCTCCTGATCAATTAGAACCTATATAACCTAAGAAAGAAGGCAATTGAGCCTTACTTAAGTTTAATTGAGAATCTAATAGACTTCTTAATCATAAATTGGGTATATTAGGATTTGTCCCTAATATAAAAAATTTTGCTTTAATTAAAAAAAGATTATTAAACAATTGACTAATACGTTCTCATGATCATAATAAATAATCACTATTAATTATTGAAGTATTTTGATAATTTCCTATTATGAATGAATTCATTGTTTTATTTAAAGATTTAGTGTTGTGCCCTATATGAGCTCTTAAATATAAAAATTTATTAAGTTTAATTTTTTGTAATAACATTTTTTATAAATTACTTTTTTTACCTTCTTTTCTTATCAAAAATTCGTTTAAATAACGTAAACCTTTACCTTTGTAAGGTTCCACGGGTCTATAATTTTTAATTTTAGTTAAAAAATTATTCAATATCTGTACATTATCAAATGTAAAAATGTGAATAGAAGAACGATCATTTAAACGCTTGAATTTAAGTCCTGGCAATAATTTCAATTTAATGTCATGACTAAACCCGAGTTTGAGTGTTAAATGTGCTTCTCTATCGGCCTCTAATTTAAAACCTACCCCTATAACTCGTAGACTTATAGAATGACCTAAAGTTACGCCCATAAAAGAATCATGAAAATTTTTAGATAAAAATGATATTTTACTGTAATCTTTATTTTTAAAAATGAAATAATAACGTTTTGAAGTTATAAAAGACTTCAATGAAATAGGCTTTATGAAATATAAAAAACTATAATTTCCTTGGAAGCCTATCCAATTCGATCCGAAATGATTTTGAAATTTATTAAATGACTTTGGGTAATTAAAACTAACTAAATTATACATACAAAATTTTAATTGATAACTAAAAAAAGTTTTCCTCCTACGTTAAGTTGACGAGCTTTCTGATCAGTAATTAACCCTTTAGAAGTGTTTAAGACTAAAGTGCTTTGACCTTTATTCTTTTTTCATAAATTTGTTATAGAAATAAAAGTAGCATCTTTATTATTACCTATAAGTTTGATAGAATTAATGATATTCTTTCTCATGCTGTTAAACCTAAATTTAACTTGTGTTTTTAGAATGTCTTTGACTTTAGATTGCTTGTAAAAGCAAATCCAACCATTTTCTTCTAATAAATTTAATAATTCTTTAGTACTTTTAGAAAGCTCCCCTGATAAGATTATAAAACTATGTTTTCGTTCTACGGCTAACTGTATTTTATTTATTAAATTAATACATTCTAGCATAGTTTTTTATTTTATCAAGTAGATAAATGTACTCCGGGTAAGTAACCTTGAGTAGCAAGTTTTCTAAAGACTAATCGTGAGGTTTTTGTTAGTCTAACGACTCCACGATTTCTCTGAGTAATTAAACATCTTCTGCGAACTCTATTGAACGAGCCTCATTTTTTCTTGTTCGTCAACTGTAAAAACACTTTGTGTCTAAGCCTTTTACTCAGACTTATTTCTTCGAATAAACTACGTACTATTTTTGTTTTGATTTCATTATGCTTAGCAAAAAGACGTAAATTACGATCTCTAAAATATTTACTTTTCATTAGAAAAACTACTTGGAGATAATCGGATTCGAACCGATGACCCGATACATGCAAAGCACCTATTCTACCAACTGAACTATATCCCCTGATAGGTTATGGGCGGAATTGAACCACCTTTACGAAATTTGCAATTTCATACATTACCAATATGTTACATAACCGAAACAAATATTAATAATATTGTATCTTATTAATATAAGTTTGAATAAGAAAAAAAATAAAAAAAACTTTGTTCAAATACTAAAGGGAAACAAAGCAATAAAGGTATAAAAATAAATAAAAAAGATAGTCTTATGAATAGCCAAAACTTCTCTACGTTTAAAGGATTAAATAAAATAGGCTCAAAATTTTCAAAAGTAGCTATTTTGAGTAGACGTAAATAATAATAAAAGCTAGCTACAGTAATGAGTAAACTTAAAAATAAGATAAAAAATTCATTACAGTTTATAAGTATAGATAATACATCAAATTTTATGTAAAACCCTGCCAATGGAGGAATACCACTCATTGAGAAGACTATAATAATAAAAATGAAATAAAAAAATGAGTTTGTTTTTATCTTTTTCAGTAAATTAGTCAAAAAATCTATCTTTGTATTATTGAAAGTCACTAGATACCACAATAAAATAGTTGATAAAATGTAAATCAATAGATAAACCACCAATAAAGTACCATTTTTAAAAGAACTTTGACTAATAAAAGTAAATAATAAAAAAGCTACATGCCCTATAGAACTAAAAACAAAAAATTTCTTTAATATTTTTTGGTCAAAAGCTCCTAAAAACCCAAAAATTAATGATAAAAGACCTGCAACCACGAAAATTTGAGAGAATATTATTTCGTACATTGAAAATATTGAAAAAAATAATTGGAAAAAATATAAAGAGAATATTAAAGTAAAAGTGGTTATTAAGATTACCATAGAGCCTGTAGGCATACGTGTATAAATAGTAGGTGCTCATATATGGAAAGGTGCTCCTTTAATTTTATATAAAAGAGTACCCATCAAAAAACTTAAACTTACTACTAAAACGCCAAAAATAAAAGAATCTACGAAAGTAAATTGATAATTCTGTGTAAAATAATTACCCCAATTCAATAAATGGGAATCCATAGTATCTTTCTCCTTCAAAATCATAGCATCAAGAAAAGAAGCATTAAAAAAAAAGTCGAAGGAAGGCCCATCGTAAGTCAATTCCTTAAATATTTGTCAATCAGTTTTACCAAAATAAGGGATACTAGAAGTAGGTAATCTTAATGAATTATAGATAAACACGCTACCTTCCACATGATCTAAAGACAATTTAGGTAAATTTATAATATTATTAAATTTGTTTTGTAAAAAATTTTTAGTTAAAAAACCATTAACGTTGAAATTCACTGCAAAATCTGCATATTCATTAAATTTTTCAGTGTATATTTGAGTGCTTGAGTCTAAATCTGTTTTTATTCTAGACGGTAATTCTGATTTTTTGACTTTTGGTATTAGAAAAACTTCTGAAAGTCCTTGATCAAAATTTGTGAGAAAGGCATGTTTCAAAGAGTCTCCTGACCCAATATCCACGGGAGTTATAGGAGGAAGTTTAGTATATATGGGATTTATATTCTGTAAAAGACCTGTAGATCATTGTGCACTTAAAGCTTTAAGAGATTCGTTAAAATCTATAGGAGTCTCCGCCTGTTTTAAGAAATCGGCCATCCAATCAGAAGCTGAAGATTCTGGGGATTCTATTACGTCAGGTCAATCTTCCATTGAGAGTTTTTTTTCAGACTCCTTAATAGCCAAAGCTACTGTAAAAAAAGAAGTTATTTCTTTTTCAGTTTTTTCTTCAATGTATAATTTATAACACGTTAAATCTTGCGACTCTAAACTTTGCGATAAATATCAATTATTTAAAGGAGCATTTCAATAAGAACTATTTTCAGAAAATAATCAAAAAGAGGTATGCCCATCTGCTAAATTATAAAAAAGATTTACGTGAGTAAAATCGAACTCATTTAAATAAGAATAGCCTAATCAATCTTTCATCGGTTTGTAATCCTCTACAAACATCGAGGCACTCGGATTAAAATCCATATTCAAAGGCTTTCAAAGAGATTCCTGAAAAATATTGTGGCTATTATGTATATTAAATAAAGATTCTGATAAATATGAATTAGATGCTTCTAAAACATTTTTAGTAGTGTCTATGGTATTAAATGTACAAAAAGTAGAGTGTTCTAATTCTAACAGTAAATTTGGTTTATCTAATACGGAAGAAATACTACTTAAATCTAAAATAGATAAATTAAGCAGGGACGTTGTGCTGAACTGATAATAAACCAATAGTAAAGATAACACTAAAAATATAGAAGAAATACTACCTATAATCAGATACTGTATCCCCACAGAAGCTGCCATTTTGGTGTCTTTTTCAAAACCTGCTAAAATGTACGCAATGAAACTTAGGCTTTCTATAATTAAGAAAGCTTCAAGAAAATCGCGTATTTTAAAGATACATAAACCTAGAAAAAATATAAAAAAAAATAAGGTGCCAAACTCCATTTTACTATTTTGTCTGGTAAAGAATATCTGTCAAAAATATATACTTATAAATAAAAAAATAAAATTAAATAAAAAAAAATAGAGATTATTATTAGTTAATATGGTAAAGTTTATGCTATTTAATAGGTTCAAATCTAAGAGATTTAAAAATAATAAACTTGAAAAAAATACCATTAAACATAAAGAAGATACCGCAGAACTACGTAACTCTACAAAAAAAGTAAAAAGTATGAAAATAAATAATAAAAAAGCTAATTCTATCTCTCAAAAATATTGTCAAAGAATTAAACTCATAGATTATTTAAGCATACGATAATATATTATCATTAGACATTGAAAAATGCCTTGGAAGTAAAGAAACAGTCACTGGAGCATACTCAATAAAATTAAGTACATTGCTGTAAGATACTTCTAGAAATCCTAAAACAGGAAATTCTTTTCTTAGTGGGTGGCCTTTAAAGCCATAATCAGTCAAAATACGACGTAGATCGGGATGGTTTAAAAATCCTAATCCAAACATATCTCAGATTTCTCTTTCTGACCAATTGGCATTTAAAAAAATGCTGCAGGCAGAAGAAAGTCAATCTAAATCATGTGAAAACGTTAACAACTCAAAACGAAAACTAAAAGAATGACTTAATAAAGAATATACAACTAAAAAACGTTCCTGTAATTCAATATAATCTGAACATATGATATCGGCCAAACATTCTAACTTTAAAATACTATTAGTAGCTAAGAAAGTTAGAGTAGGGTATAATAAATCCTTGGTTACGTAACCGCATAAACGGTTAATGTTAGTTAAAACTAAACGTATTATAGGAATCAATTTAATTAAATTAGAGAAAAACCCTATTTCAAAAACTTTGATGAAAAATGTAGCGACACTTAATAACTTACGTTCTATAAAAAATTTGTTTACATAGAATAAATCATGCATAAAAAAATATGCCCAAAGGAGGAATTGAACCACCGACACAAAGATTTTCAGTCTTTTGCTCTACCACTGAGCTATTTAGGCTTTTTAATGTTTAATCTTGAGGAAGGTTGGATTCGAACCAACGTAGAATTAATTCAATAGATTTACAATCTAACGCTTTTAGCCACTCAGCCACTGCCTCTGTTACGCTACACCCTATAGGAATCGAACCTATAACCGACGACTTAGAAGGTCGCTGCTCTTCCAATTGAGCTAAGAATGCTCTTGTATTAGTCCTCTTTAGGTTGGGATTGAACCAACGACCTCATGGTTAACAGCCATTCGCTCTACCACTGAGCTACTAAAGATTAAGTTTTTCGGGACGGTGTGATTCGAACACACGACCTTTTGTTCCCAAAACAAATGCGCTACCTCTGCGCTACGTCCCGTTTAGTACCATATTTTATTATTTATAACTGTAATGAACTTTAAACTTAATATTGATGAGGTTTAAATTTATAAGTCTACTTAAAAGTAAATGAATTTTCTCAAGAGAAACTTTATTTGAATCAAAAGTGAACGAATATGTTTTGCTATATTCTATTTTTGAGAAATGTTGCTGAGCTTTTTTGTTAACATGAGGAGATTTAAGTAAAGTTTGTAGTTTACAAGTTTTTTTGAGAGGGTAGCTTTTCAATAACACGTTATCTATATTAAAGAATGTTTTATAAGTTTTACTGAAGTTTCTATCCATGTTGTATAAAGATTTTTTATCAAAAGTTACTAGAGTAAACGAAAGGCTTTTTTTTATCGAAAGATACCAAGAAATATGAACTTCCTTAAATGAAGTATTCTCATTGGAAGTGTACTTGCGAATTAAAAAATTATAGAAAAGCTTGTTCCGTATTACTTTCCCTTCGGGTATTAACACTTTTTTTTTTATAGAAATATTTTTACCTATTGAGATGTGTCTAAGATCTCATTTATGAAAATACTTTTTTCGTTTGGGACTCAATTTTTGTTTTAAAAATTTTAGATTATTTATCCTTTTAAAACTTTGGATTTTTCATAATCTTTTCCCTTTTTTATTCAATAAACCTGGAGGAGAATTTTTTTTATTTTTACTCAAATTTCCTTTAAAAAATCTTTTCTTTAACCTCTGTAACTCAAGAAACTTTAGTTTTTTTTTTCTTTTTAATAAAAATATTAAAGATTTATTAAAAATAATACCTTCCTTAACTTTAATATCAAATAGATTATTGTTTATAAAAAAGTCTTTAACTCAAATGTTTTTTTTAGGGAAACCTGGTAGAAAATTCAAAGATAAAAAATTTCCCTTTACTTGTCTGCTTGTTTCAAATCTAGTTTGAGAAGGTTTTATTTTGAAATATAAAGGCGTCCTTGAGACGTTATTATACCTTTCTTCTACTGTAGTATTTAATTCCTTTTTTTTAGAAGCTATTTTTCAGTTTCTAGTTTTCGATGCGCGTTTTCAAAAATCGTAAAGTTTTATGGACATATTATGCTGAGTTTTCAATAGAGATACTCTTTTAGAAGATAACTGCATAAATGTAAGTACAAAATTGTTGCCAAAATTCCTAGTCAAGTCTTGTTTCAGAAAATCTTTAAAAAAATTGAATGTGTATTTACGTTCTGAAGTACTGTCCAATCACTGTACACTTTTTTTCCCTCGCTTACTGCGGCGTTTTCTAAAAATAGGATAAGTAGTCTTAAGTATTAGAGGAAAAGGATATAAGAAAAAAAATCTGTTGATATTACTTATTAAAGAAAAATTTGGGTAATGCTTCCACAAGCTCAATAAAGATTTAAAGGTTAAATTTTGTAATCGTTTAGACTTACCATCTCTAATTAAAAATGATTTAACTAATTCTTTATAGCTTTTAAGAGTGGCGTTACTTCTTTTAAAATGATTTATTTGCAAAATATTATTATTAAAATTTATAGGAAAATAATTTCTTTTTTTATATGATTTCTTTTTTTTAGATTCTATTTGTTTAAAAAAACGTTTTTTTGAAAATGGTTGGAATTCTAATTTACTAAGACAAAATTTCATTTTTATGAATTATTTTTGACTTCATTCCAAGCCTTTTTTGAACTTGTTTAAGGCCTGTTAACGCTAATTTGATGTCAGAAACTGTGAGTTCAAATAAGATTATTCCCGGTTGTAAAGAGCATTCTCAATACTCCACGTTACCCTTACCTTTACCCATACGTACTTCTAAAGGTTTTCGAGTTTTGGGTATCATTGGGTAAACTTTCAATCAAATTTTTCCTTTGCGTTGCAAATAGAAATTTAAGATTTTTTTTAGAGCGTTCAATCTAAAATGAGAAATTTTACCAAACTCTAATACCTGTATTCCTATATTACCGTAAATTAAAGTTTTATCTTCAACAATTTTTTTTAAACTTAAATGCTTATTAAAATTTTTTCTATATTTTTTTTTTGGTGGAAAATGTTTCATTATTCTATGTGATGTTATTATACCAAAAATGGTTAAAAAGCTCTTTATACTTTTGATGATAGTTTTTGCCGTACCATACTCATAAACGTATACCATAAATACCTTTTTGAACTTGCCCATGAGATGAACCATATTCTATGTCTATATCCTTTCTTTGAAATGGTATACTACCACTTGTATAAATAATAGATTTCGTACGGTTTCAACGGTCGAAACGGCCTTTAAATTGAATTCGAAGACCTTTTATTTTAACAAGGCTTCCTCCTAAATTAGATATAAGTCTTATTAACAGCCTTACAAAAGGGACTTGTCTTTTTGATTTTGCTAACATTTGAGTCTGATAACTTATAAATTTAAGTAAAACTTTAAAATTACGTGTAATCAATGCTATTAAGACTAATAGTACAAAATCTTGTAAAAAAGGTCCTAATCTTTTATTTCTACGTTCTATAAAAAACGGTTGATGAAGTAAAGAACGACCTTGACGATTTACGTTAATTTTGTTAAGCCTTATAGATTGTCAAAGTAGATTAAAACCTAATTTTCTCGCAGTTTTTTGCGTAGTAATTCACAAGAATTTTGATTGAAAACGTAAGAGACTTACAGAATTTATAAAGTAAATATCTAAAGGATGTAATAATATATTCTCTAAAGCTATTTTTAAATCATTCAAACTGAAAAACTTATTTTGCTGTATTAAACTACTCTTTGAATTTAAATTTTTTCCATATAATTCAGAAAAACTTTCATTGTTATTGTTAATAGCAGCTAAAGTACTTTTTCTTATGTTCACTTTTTTTTTACTTCTAATATATAAAAAACGACTTACATGTTGTAAAAACGAATCTAATATTCTATTTTTCTGAAAAGATAAAGATCTTTTACCGTAGTTTTTAAAAGAATATAATGTAGGTTTTAAAAATTTGTGTCAAAAAATAGATTGAGTCTTATTATTTCATCGCTTAAATTTTCTATCCAAAGCTAAAAATTTAATTTCACTCAACTTTTTATAATTGATACGGTTATAAGGGTTTTTATTTTTTAACTTTGTCTTGTTTAAAGAAGAGTTTTTTAATTTCTTATATGACATTAAGTCTTTATTTAATATAAAATATTCACTAACTTTGGAATTGTTAGCTTGCAATTTAAATCTACTTTCAATATATAAACTATTTTGCAAAGGCAGTATATTTTTGTCTAATGAAAAGAAAGAATTTTTAAGTATACCTGTATTTAAACACTGGAAATAACCCGACACTACATTAAATTTTTTTAATAAAAAGTTGGTCTTATTATAGCGTAGGTAAGAGAAAGAATTCAAGTATAAATAAATAAAGCTTAAGTTATATTTAAAATTAAACGAGTTTAGGCTAAATAGTGCATTGAAATTATAAAAATATTGTAAGTTACTTAGAATTAACTTTTTTAAAAGTTTTACGAAAAAATTTGAGAAAGGTAATAATTTAATTAAAAAAAGTAACTTAGTTTGTAAAACATTTAACTCAAATAGGCTTAAAGACCAATTTAAATTAGAAATCTTTTTAATATTATTATAACGTCCTTTAGCAAATAGAGAACTATATAATACACGAACGGATTTATTTTTTGTATTTTTTTTTTTTCCTTGGAAATTTTTTGCTAGTGATAAAACTTCTAATAAGTAGCGTTTTTTTGAACGTAACTTTGCGGATGAAAATGTATTAGTTTGACCGTAAGCCCAAGATTGTTCTATTTTTTTAGCTTGTTTTTTTTTTTCAAAATTTCATAATTTGTATAAAGTTTTAAAACGAGCTTTGAAACCTAACTTTTTTCTCTCTTTTTTTATACTCTCACTCTCCTCTACGCGTAAATTATAAAAAAAGATTATAATAGTGAATTTATTCAAGCCTGTATTTATTATGATAGTATTACAGTTTAAAGACGGGAATCTTTTATATAATAAAAAACTCTCTATAATAGTATTTATTTTCAATGTTTTATTTAACATTAATCCATAATTTCAACTTTCTGTAAATCAATTTGATTTTCACTTTCTATAGAAGCCTAAACGTCAACCAATCGGATTAATTTTTTGTCCCTTGACTCCCATATATTAAATGTTATTTTTTCCCATAACGGAACGTTTGACGAGTTCTCACAAACTCTCCTAGTTTATGACCAACCATATGTGATTTAAAACTTACTTTAAAAAAAGAATAACCGTCGTAAACTCCTACACTCATATTTAAAAATAAGGGTAAAACAGTACTTCCTCTAGAGAAAACTTTCATTACTTTTATTTTTTTTTTTAGAAAATGTGCTTTAAACAAATCTTTATGTACATAATTATATTTTCATTTAGAACGTTTTAATAGCATTTAATTTTTAAAAAAAATTTGTCAGTTAGTACGTTTATTATTTCTAGTTTTTACTTTTTTAGTTAAACGACCTTTTGGAGTCACTGAAGGACGCCCTCCAGAAGTTTTTCCTTCCCCCCCACCGTGGGGATGATCTATGGGATTCATAGCAACACCTCTAACAGAAGAACGTTTACTTAATCACCTGTTACGCCCAGCTTTTTTTACCTTTTCATACATCGAAGTATGATCTGATAATTGATGACCGAAACAACTTTGATATTTGTTGAATAGTTTTTGTTCTCCTGATGGTAATGAAACTAGCATATAATCTTTTATTCAAGTATAACGTTGTAAAACTTGAGCATAACTTCCAGGAGCTTTAACGTAAACGGAGTTAGAAGTTTTCTTGTTGATAACTAAATTGTTACATTTATCTCCTATTTCAAGTACAGATAATTTTTTGCGTAAAGAATTCTTTATATTAATCCCATCTAAAATACTAAAATTTTTAAATGAAGGGGTGTAATATATAGAGTTTTCCTTAGTATTATATCACTGAAATAAAGATATTTTCCCGGCAGGATTATATTGTAAACCTACTAGTAAACTATTTTTAGTATCACCTTCTCAATTGATGATCCGTTTTAAGCGCTTATGACCTCCACCACGATGCCTCACAGTGATACGCCCTAAATTATTTCGACCTACTCTTTTGTTCTTAGCTATTTTATGTTTGTTCGAAATTTTTATTGAACTCAAAAACATAAGTTAAATTTTTAATTAACTCTCTTTCATAAACGTTTCTTAGCTGTTTTACTATTTGAACAAGTACGCTGTCCTCTAACGGGAAATCCTAAATTTTTACGAATATTCCTTAAAGAGATGCTACTTTGAAAACGAGATTTTATAAGTAACTTTTTTCCGTAATGGTTTAAAGATAAAAAGCTACTTATAATAGGTTTTTTATAATTTCTAAACTGTATGAATTCTTGATACAAAAAAATTTTTTTGGATAAATATTTCTCTTCAATATTAGGTAAAATTTTCATATTCTTATTACCGTACGTTTTTTTTTACTTTGTAAAACCCTTAACTTTTTACAAAAATACTATTTATTACAAATTCAAATATGCACTATCTTACGTTCAACCTAAGAGTTGAAGACTTTTTATATAAATTTATGTATTTACTTATATTATTTTTACCTTTGT
>Ga0136554_1000411_pt1 | contig 15791 bp, 18 predicted proteins | sample AntRauTorckE5431_FD_104637 | JGI IMG/M metagenome (GOLD analysis project Ga0136554, IMG submission 104637) | Saline lake microbial communities from Rauer Islands, Antarctica - Metagenome Torckler E5 #431 | ecosystem: Environmental > Aquatic > Non-marine Saline and Alkaline > Saline | place...
AGTTTATTGAATAAGGATGACTTACCTACATTAGGTAATCCTACTAAACCACATTTAACCACTATTTCTTATTCCGGAAGTTCTTGTGTATTAGAGCGTCCAGGGACTCATAGCAGTAATTGATATTATCCTGCAAGATTCCCCATTCCTCTGGTGTGTGCTTTTCAAGTACGTAATCACGTAATGGTGACCGCTTACCTACGCCTACTCTCAGTCGAGCATACTCGCTGGTTCCCATGACCTCAGTAATATTACGCAGACCGTTATGTCCTTTGGAGCTACCACCGAATTTAAACCTTATCTCTCCATAAGGTAACTCAACATCGTCATGCACAACTAATAAGCTATCTAACGCGCTTCGGTGCACTACTTTAGCAATACCTATGCCACTGGAATTGATGTACCCTGTTATGATACCTAATCTAGTCACTTCCTGGCCGTGCCTGTACTCTACTAAGCCTTTGTTAGGTAAGTTCAGTTTACATAGTAAGCCCAATACTAGATCTCCTCCAGTATTGTGGCGTGTGCGAGCATACTGCTGCGACATCGCAGGGTAATTACCTAGACCAATTATCCATTGGTACATGCTATAAAATCCACATGTAGGATCTTTTGGCTAACAGGATGGCGCTGTACTTCTTTTAAGCGTACTTCATAGAGCTTGTTATCTACTTCTAGTTGATAAAAGTCATTGGTAGAAGAGCGTATTCCTTTTTCAAAGTTTATATATTCCGTTAAGGTCAACATTACGCTTTCTTGCGCAGCCCTATGTAGAATGGCTGGTATATGATTATGCTTACGTAAAGCTTTCATCCTAGGACGTCCTATTTCTACTCTAGGATGAGTTTTTATAATAAAGTTCATATTATTTAATTTGTTCGTGTTTATTCCAGATATAAAACTGGATGACTGAATAGGCTATAACCATCATGGGAGTTATAGCAGTTTTAAACCACAACCATACTGGCGGGGAAAAGCTAGATGCGATCCAGATGTTCATAGCGAAGATACATAGAGTAAAGAGTCCACTGACTACATTGATTTGATTGTAGGTTTTCTTTGAGTGTTCTCCCAGTAAACCTGCATATATCAAGTAATGGGGGGGAAGCTCCATATAGTACGGCGACAGTAATATAGTAGCTGCAAACACATACGAGGCTATGATAATCTTTGCTTGTAAAAACTTGATGTCATGAAATACGAGGGTAGATAACAGAAACAACATGGCCAGCAGATAGCTCCCCATCTTGAGGTGGGAAAAAGACCTATTTTTTCTGTAATCCCATAACATTTTAAAGATCAAGTAACTTAACAAACCAAAAGTTATCAGCACAATATTAGAGGTAAGTGTACATACTAAGGTAGTCACCAAGGTCTCTATGAACAACACCCTAACAGATCTATTATTTTTTATAAGTTTGGTTATGCGCTTAAATAGCAAAGTTAACTTTGTGAGCAAGGTATACATCCTTATTTAGGTAAATAATATTTTCACTTTATGAAACTTACCTACAGCTAGTAAGATCTCTTGTTGTTCATCTGACAGCTCATAGGATAAAGATTCTACTACTTGGTTCTGTATTCTACAGCCACCCTGTGCAACTATACGGCGTATATTAGATCTACTTTCGTTAGGTAACAAAGTCGCAATGATATCTACTAAGTTAATGCTTTTACTATATTTCCACTCAATAGTTGGTATGGCTGCTGCCTTATCGAAGCTCCTACGCTGCTGATCTGCTTCCTTTTGACCTAGATATCTATTGGTTAGAAAGTGTGCTAAGGCACGTTTTAGATGACAAAGGTTGCCGCCCTCTAAGGGCTGCGGTACTTTGTAAAGTGCTATTAGCTCAGGTAAATCCACCAGTAATTCTCTAATATACTCAAACATCGTTTCATCTTTAATTGACATTAACTTCCCAAACATATTGAGATCGCCTACAGCAATGAAATTATTCAAGGACTTGCTCATCTTCTGCACACCATCTGTCCCAGTAATGATATTGCAATACCACACTAATTGCGGCCGCTGCCCATATAGTTTCTGCAGACTTCTACCAGCTTGAGTGTTAAACAACTGATCTATGCCTCCTAATTCAATATCAGAGGCGATAGCTACCGAATCATAAGCTTGTAGCAAAGGATACATAATTTCATGCAGCTTTAGCCCGAGCTCCAAGCGCTCCTTAAAGTCGCGCCTCTGCAGCATCTGCGATACAGTTATGTTAGACATCAACTCCAGGGTATTTTCTAAGTTGAACTTGTCAAACCAGGAGTTGTTAAATACAAACTGGGTTCTAGTGAGATCTAATACACGTCCTATTTGCTCTCTATAAGTCTCGTAGTTCAGTGCTACTTCTTCTGGAGTCAACTTAGGTCGTTCTGCAGAAGCATTAGCAGGGTCTCCAATCATTGCAGTAAAACTTCCAATGATTATAATAATTTCATGCCCCTCCTCTTGTAGAAACCTTAGTCTCTCTAAGAGTACGCAGTGCCCCAGGTGTATAAGAGGGCCAGTAGGATCAATGCCTAACTTTATCCTTAGTGGACGCTTAAGCTCTTTCCGAATCTCTTTATACTCTACCGCTACATCATCATTTGTAGAGCTTATAGTATTTCTTATAAATAATGCTTGTCGATCTTTCATATTATAAGTTTATTCTTCCTAAGGGTTATCAGTGTACCAGCTAATTTATTCATTACAATATTATTATAATTCTATAAATAAAATTCTATGTTACTGTATTGCTTAGTAACAATGCTCGTTTTATAGACTCGATATTAATTACCGTTCGTAGTTATCGTGCGTAACTTTCAGGTATATTGCCGCCAATGGTGTATGCTTACTCTATGCGAAGAAAGCTTATTTACTCGCAATTCACGCAGGCCTTTAGAACTGATTAGCTAGAGGTTAAGAGTGAGGAAAGTGATTCAGTGGCTTACGAGTAGTTTGTCATTACTAAACCAGAGGAAGTTCCACATCTTAGTTATACAAGGAGGGTAAAAATTTTTTCGGGGCTAGGATAGTTTTCCAACAAGCTTCTAATAAGGAGGGATATACTGAGGGACAATTTCATCTCCACCCTCTCTCATCTGCGTTCGTATCGAGGTACAATGGTGTAATTACCAAATATACTTCAGTGCTCACCATGTCTACACTATTCCACGAGCTAGAACGTTTGTACCCCCAACCTAAGATTGAGTTAGTTTACAATAACCCCTTCGAGCTACTAGTTGCAGTAATGTTGTCAGCACGGACTACCGACCTTGCAGTTAATAAGATAACGCCGGCCCTCTTTCATGCTGCTCCCACACCTGCAGCCATGCTAGTACTAGGTCTAGACGCGGTGAAACAGTTAATAAGCACTATTGGGCTGGACAATATCAAGTCTAAGAACTTGCTTGGTTTATCACGTTTGATAATATCTGAGCATGGAGGAGAAATTCCCACTTCCTTAGATGACTTAATGACTTTGCCTGGCGTCGGTAGAAAGACTGCACAAGTAGTTCTGAATACACTATATAACGCCTCTTATATATCAGTAGATACACATGTATTCCGTGTAGCCAAACGTCTAGGCTTAGCAGCGGGTAATACTCCTCTAAAGGTAGAGCAGAGCTTACTAAAAGTAGTACCTCCCAGCCATATACCTAAAATCTCCAGGCGCTTGTGGCTACATGGCCGATATGTATGCATCGCTATAAATCCTAAATGTCAACTTTGCCCATTAGTACAATGGTGCTCTTTTTATAACAATAATGTCTAAGTATAGAACTTTTAACCTGTCACACCTCACCCAAGTACCTCTAGAATCTTCCCTAAAACTAGCCGGATGGATTAAAGCTATACGCAACCACGCTAAAGTCTTATTTTTAGATCTTCAAGACGGTACTGGCGAGCTGCAATGTGTAGTTAAATTAGGCGATAGCTCTGAGCTCTTTGAAAGAGTAAAACACCATAAAATCTCCGACCTTGTAAGCTTACAAGGATACTTACGTGCTCGTGCATCCAAATGCGTCTCTACAGGCCCTTTAGGACACCTAGAGTTCACCATACAAGACATAGAGCTTATTAGTAGGCCTCACTGTACGCTAGACACCAAGGCTTCTTTACAAGAACATACCCGTTTTACTTATCGTTACCTAGATTTACGTAACCCTGAGTCTATAAAACCTATACTCTTAAGATCCTGGTTGATTAAGTTTATTCATAGGTTTTTCGATAGATATGAGTTTACTTATGTAGACACCCCTATCTTGACTTCCTCTACCCCTGAAGGAGCTAGAGACTTTTTAGTCTTAAGCCGTAACTATCCAGGGCAAGTCTATGCTTTAGCACAATCACCTCAGATGTTTAAACAAATGTTAATGACTGCTGGCCTAGAGAGATATTATCAACTAGCTAGATGCTTTAGAGATGAAGACCTACGTGCTAATCGTCAGCCAGAGTTTACTCAGGTAGATCTAGAGATGGCATGGACCGAGCCTGAAGAACTGAGGCAGATAATTACTACCTTTATTACCGAGTTAATATTTGAGGTTACCGGGGTGAAGCTTGCAGATATTGCTTCTATTACTTATCAAGAGGCATTAAGTAAATATGGCTCTGATGCTCCTGACCTATCTATTGAGGGTTTACTACTTCATACGCATGATGGCTGCGTATCCTTATGTGTTGAGCAACCTGTAGAAGACACTAGTGTCTACCTATCTCTACTTACAAAAGGCGTAGCTTTGCAAGTCTCCCAGGCGTATACTGAACATGAGCACGCACTGGTCCAGGCTCATCAAGCTTCCGAGGGAGCAACTATCTTCTATAGCCCTACACTGACTGGTATGGATAAACTCCGTGCTAAACTAGCTCAGGACTATCAGCTTATAAAGCCCGGTCTACATCCTATCTGGGTTGTGGAGTTCCCTATGTTTGAACAAACGGAGACGGGCCTAACACCTGCACACCATCCCTTTACTCAATACCACCGACAAGGACAAGACCCTAGTAAATGGATAGCTGAAGCTTATGATATTGTGATCAATGGACAAGAAGTAGGAGGCGGCTCCTTACGTATTACCGATACAGAAGAGCTCAAAGAAGTATTTAAGCTTATCGGGTATACAGAAGATTACGTAGTGGACAACTTTAAATTCTTTTTAGAAGCGCTAGATGCAGGTACACCACCTTCTTGTGGTCTAGCCTTAGGACTAGAGCGCTTACTAATGATCCTTCTGGAAGAAAAGAGCATTCGTCAAGTGATCGCTTTCCCTAAGAGTCAAAGTGGACAATGTTATCTAACTGGGGCGCCTCTGACAGTTACTACAGAGCAGCTTAGGGAGCTAGGCTTAAAGCTCAGTAGCGAAGAGTAGCGAAGAACTTAGCGAGTAGGCGTTGTGATTCTTCCATCATGACACCTTGGTATACGAGTAAATCCCTATATCTAAGCTCATTTATAAGGTGGTTAGAAAATACTCCGTGAAGCTGAGAGGGGGCCGCGTAGCATAACTCAGCTACACGTGCATGTATTAGGGCTCCAAAACACATCATACACGGTTCTAAAGTAGTGTAGAGTACACAGTCCAACAAGACTGCCTCTCCGTATTTTAATACGGCTGCTCTAATCGCTAAAATCTCTGCGTGAGCTGTGGGGTCGTTATACTCTCGAACACGGTTATGTGCGCTTGCTATAATGTCTCCGCAACTAGTAGCAATCACAGCCCCTACAGGAACTTCGTTTTTGTTATACGCTTGGTAAGCTTCTTCCAGAGCTAATAACATTAATTTCATTCTTATATTCATACATATGCCCCATAGAAAATCACAACTTGCTAGGTTATCTGCAGTTCAAGCCTTATATCAGCTCCACTTTATGCCCCAGGCAGGTATAGTAGATATAATCGAGCTAAATGGAGCAGCTAATTTAGACATAGATCTATTACGCTGGGTAGTAACAAATGTACAACAGCAACAACAGAGCCTGATGGCGTTAGTAGCTCATTTAAACCTACGAGGGGAGCTAGTAGATATGATCATTCTGAGGTGCGGTCTTTTTGAACTTACAGCTAGTAAGCTGCACTACAAGATCATTATCGGTTCTTATATGCGCGTAGCCCACCTCATAGGATCGCGCAGCTTTAGCTCAGTCCTGAATAAGGTGCTAGATAACTTTGCTAAGTCCCAGGATCAGACTAAGCTGCTTTCCAATTAATGAGATCTCTCTAGTCATGGAAATCTCCACTCCATCCTCTATGGTACATAAGGTCGCTCTACCTTCTCTTAGAATAAGTAAGTACCTTACTCCCGTAAGCTTAGCATGTTCATAGTGCTTTCGAATCGTAAGACTTTTATCTAGGGTTCTCAGTACGCATGCAAGCTTTTGCTGCTTGCACCAGTTAACAATCTCTGTCCCCAAACTATCAGTGGCTTGTGACAAGATGACTATAGGGGGAACATAGATGCAGTTTGGTAAAACTAAACGATCTGCTCTACTATGTTGTAACACTACACAGGCTAGCAGGCGACTGATGCCTATACCATAACAGCCCATAACTATAGGCTTATCGGCTTTATCCAACAGAGACATAGGCCTAGAAAACCTATCATATAGCTTGAAGATATGTCCTATCTCAATCCCTCTCTTCCCTGTATAAGCAGTACCATCTGGAGATAGATCGCCGGCTTTGGCTAGTCTTAAGTCTCTCAAAATCCCGTGCTCCAAAGCCTGCCAGTTGCCCTGTCCTAAGTGACATCTGAAGCAGGGTAACGTAGCAACGCTATAATCTATGTAATGGTAGCCTGCTTGCAACGTACCCACTTTATCGGGGCTAATGTCATCTTTTTGTAATACCCATAGGTAAGCGCCTTGGTACTCCGTCATGCGTACTTCTGGTAGGGTTGCAGTAACACCTTTAGTAGTAAACTTGTTTAGCTCCTTACTAGGACTAAACTGGTAGCACGGAGCAATTTCTCTGTTAAAGGCCTGGCCCTGTGTGGAAACTAATATGAGGTCTTCTCCTTCAGGATGGAGCATATGGAACTCCAGCGAGGCACCACCTCCCATAGGACCACTGCTAGCCTCCACCTCCAGGTATTCCAAGTCCAAGCTCGCAAAGAGCTCTCGGTATATTTGGCGGACTTCCTCAAAAGTAGCATCCAGACAAGCAACATCTGTATGAAAGGAATAAGAATCTTGCATCAAAAATTCTTTGCATCTTAAGAGCCCACCCCTGGGACGTAATTCCTTACGGTATTTATTCTGCCACTGTATAAGGTGCATAGGTAAAAGATGTGAGCTCTTACCCTGTTGCATAAATATATCCTTAAACAGCTGTACTACGGGCTCTTCGTGAGTAGGTCCTAGATAGTACTTATTCTGCTCTAAAGTAAACACAGTATTGCCAAAGACTTTAATACGATCACTCTGCTCCAACAAACTGGTAGGTAGCAGAGCGGGCATATATACCTCTTCGCAGCCAATATCTAGCATTGCTTTACGGCAATGATTTTCTAGGTTACGTAATAAACGTAAACCTTCCGGGAGGTATGTATATACACCTGCACTAGTCTTATGAAGCAACCCAGCCCGTAGCATTAGATCACCTAGTTTATCCTTATGAGTAGTGGTACGGTACGCTATTAAGCTTTTCATAACTAACTTAACTCTTAAACCATTCAGAAAGTTTAGAAATAAAACTTTTAGATTCTTGTTGGAATAAAGGCTTTAAGCCTTCTAGGGCTTTTATCTGTTCAGAGGTCAGCTTCTTAGGAAGCTTCACAATTAGTTTGCACAGTAGATCGCCATACGATCCTTCGCGGTTCAAGATAGGCATACCATGTCCACGCAAACGCTGAACTGATCCCGATTGAACCCCGGGCTTAAGCTTAATAGCAGTGGTCTTATCGCCCATTATATTAGGTACCTTAACTATCCCGCCCAAACAAGCAGTAAACATGTCTATATGTACCTGACAGATTAAATCATGTCCTTTACGAACGAAATGCTTATCTGTAGCAATGTCTACGGATACCATTAAGCTCCCTGCTTGCCCAGATCTGGAAGCATTTCCTTTACCAGAATACTTCACAAAGTGTTCGCGATCCATACCTTTAGGAATACTAACTTTCTGGGTCTTACGTTGTTTACGTACTCCGTGACCTGTGCAGTCTCTGCATTTACGGGCATAAACTACTCCACTACCTGAACAATGGCGACACGCCTGACGTATCCCAAAGATACCAGAGATGTAACCCTGCCCTTTACACTGTGAACAGCTTCTAGGTTCAAACCCCCCTTTACCTCCGCAGGCACTGCAGGCAACTAGCGCTTCATATTGAATATCTTTGGAGACCCCTACGTATAACTCTTGTAAAGTTACGCTAACTGAGAGCTTTATATCACTGCCTACAGCCCCTTCTGCACCACGAGTGCCTGCGGACTGCTGAAATAGGTCTTCGAAGAAGGACTCGAAGCCTTCTGCGCTACCACTGTGAAAGCCACTAAAGCCTGAGTCTGCGCCATTCATCTGTTCCGCCTGAGTACCGTATCTATCGTACGACGTACGTTTATCAGCATCTCCTAAAATATCATAAGCATGCTGAACCTCTTGAAATTTCTCTTTAGCCTTTTCATCGCCCTGATGACGATCTGGGTGATATTTCATAGCCAACTTACGGTAGGCTTTCTTAATCTCTCCTTGGGAGGCGCTTGTAGGCACCCCCAGGATTTCATAGTAACTTTTCTGGGACATTAATCTTCCTCAACGATCTCAGCCTCTTCTGCTTTAGCTTCAGTTGTACCTTCCTCACTAGCGGTATCAGGACTAGGCTGTTCACTTTTAGCCTTGTAGCATCTCTCGCTAATAGGAGCAAACACTTTTTCTAAGTCGCTAATAGCCGTCTCAATTTCAGCTGCTGGTAATTCTTTTTCTTCTGACTGCTTCAGGATAGCTTTAAGAGCATCATTTTTCTCTGTTAGAGAGTTTTTGTCTTCTTCGGTTAAGGTGTCAGTATTTTCTGCTATGAACTTGTCAATAGTATGATTGTAGTTATAGCCGTTGTTACGTACCTGAATTAAGTGTGCAGCGATACGGTCCGCTTCTTCATTCTGCTTAGCTTCATGAATCATCTGTTCAATATCCTTTGGAGTCAAACCGCTAGATGCCTGTATAGAAATACTGTGACTCTTATTGGTCTTCTGGTCTTTAGCACTTACATGCAAGATACCATTAGCATTGATGTCAAAAGTCACTTCAATCTGCGGTACACCCCTAGGAGCAGGCGGAATGTCATTTAGGTCAAATCTACCTAAGGACTTGTTACCTGCTATTAATTCACGTTCACCCTGAGCTACGTGAATAGAAACGCTGGTCTGGTTATCTGCAGCAGTACTAAATACCTGAGACTTTTTAGTAGGAATAGTAGTGTTTCTAGGAATAATACGAGTAAAGGCACCGCCTAAGGTTTCAATACCTAAAGATAGTGGGGTAACGTCTAGAAGTAGCAATTCTTTAACATCTCCTGATAGTACTCCTCCCTGAATAGCAGCACCTAGAGATACAGCTTCGTCTGCATTTACATCTTGACGTGGGGTCTTCTTGAAGAAATCAGTAACTACTTGCTTTACGCGAGGCATTCTAGTCATTCCACCTACTAGGATCACAGAATTAATCTCTTCAATACTTAGCTTAGCATCTGCTAGGGCGCTAGCACATGGCTTAATAGTTTTCTGAATTAATTCCTCTACGAGAGATTCGAACTTAGCTCTACTGATTTTAATATCAATGTGCTGTGCTCCCTGTGCAGTCGCGGTAATAAAGGGTAGGTTAACAGTAGTCTGTAGCGTACTAGATAGTTCGATCTTAGCTTTTTCAGCCGCTTCCTTGATACGCTGTAGCGCTAGAGTATCTTTATGAAGATCAATACCGGTCTTAGCCTGGAAATCGTTCATAATGAAGTCGATAATAGCGTTATCAAAGTCCTCTCCACCTAAGAAAGTGTTACCGTTAGTCGCCATAACCTCTACAGCATTTTCTCCATCCTGGTGAGATATTTCGATAATAGATACGTCAAAAGTACCACCACCGAGATCGTAAACAGCTACTATTTGGTTTTCTTCTTTCTTATCTAGGCCGTAAGAGATAGCTGCCGCTGTAGGTTCGTTGATAATACGTTCTACAGTTAGCCCTGCAATCTGTCCTGCATCTTTAGTAGCTTGACGCTGAGCATCATTAAAGTAGGCTGGTACGGTAACGACAGCAGAGGTAACGGGGTGTCCCAGATAATCTTCTGCGTTCTTCTTCAGCGTACGTAGTATCTCGGCACTAATTTGCTGTGGAGCATATTCTTTATTACCAATTTTAATCCACGCATCTCCGTTAGGAGCTTTTACTACCTGGAAGGAAGACTTTCTAACTACGTGCTCCTGGATCTCGGGGTCATCGAATTTACGTCCCATAAGTCTCTTTACCGCGCTAATAGTGCTCTGAGGGTTAGTAACTGCCTGACGTTTAGCAGGGCTACCTACAATAATGCCATCTTCAGTAAAGCTAACTACAGAAGCTGTAGTACGAGCCCCTTCGGCGTTTTCGATAACTTTAGCAGTACCTGCCTCCATTACAGAAAGACAGGAGTTAGTAGTTCCTAAATCAATACCGATAATTTTGTTTTTATTCATGGCTGTTATCATCCTTATTATGGTTTACGGCTACAATTACTCTGGAAGGTCTGAGTAGACGATCCTTTAGTTTGTAACCTGGCTGCAACACTGAAGTTATTGTGTTGTGCGGCTGTTCCAGGCTTTCTTGCATAGTAAGAGCCTCGTGTTCATGGGGGTTAAAGCTTTCGCCTATATTAGGCTCGATAATAGAAATCTCAAACTTGTTAAACACTTTCATAAAACCCTCCAGCACCATACGAGTACCCTCATCTTCTTTTTGTTTTAGGGCGTAATGAAGGTTATCAATAGATGGTAGAAGTTCAGTGACAAATTTTTGTAGAGCAAAATGCATAGCTATAGCTTTGTCTTTAACATGTCTGTCAGTTAAGTTAGCTATCTCGGCTTCAGCTCTTAGCCACAAGTCTTTGTACTTCTGTACTTCTTCTTGGGGTTCAGTAACATTTACTTCTGACCCTTGGTTTTCTTTCATGTCAGTCATAGGCTTTCCTTATGTTAGTCTATTAATAAAGATGTTATTTCTCTTTTATAAAACAACCTAGCCTTATAAGTTTTTACAGGTGTAATGCTCGGTTGATAATTTCATCTTACCAGTAATGACTACATAGAATCCCAGAGTTTCCCTCTCTAGAGCCAAGGCCCAAAGCTTGGGGTCTTCTGTTTTCATTATGATCACACTAATGGGGACTTCGTCTATATAGCTATCATAGAGCTTATAGTAAGGATTAGAGGAAACCGTATTTCGCAAAAAACAGTGACGGCCTACGAATTCTTTTTCCTGAATAGTAGGAACCTGGTAGGGATCTTGCTTAAGAAAGGCAAGTATGCCTGGCAAGATATTTAACTGATGAATAAGCCCCAGAGTAAGTAAAATAGTTACAACTATAGAGATCATAAAAAGTAGAGATAAGAAAGCTATCAAGTCTTAACAACGTAGCCATACCCTTGTGAAGCTAGGACTATGTGCTTGGCTTTTCATAGCAGTTATAAATGACAGAATACTAGAGAAGGGATTCGAACCCTTACGGCCATAATGGCCACCACCACCTCAAGGTGGCGTGTCTACCTTTCCACCACTCTAGCATTGGTTCCCTTATATTAAGGAATCTTTATAGACTTGTCCATGTACGCAGACCCACAACAATAAAGAATATGTTGAAGGCTAGCATCCCTAGAAAAGCGAAGAGCACAACTTTCTTTACCAGGGAAAAACTCCCCGAAGATCCAAATATAGGATCTAACAGAGAAGAGCTAAAACTGTTAGCGTTACTAACTCTGGAAGGAAATAAAGTCACTAAGGCGATAACAGTTAGTGCTAGTAATGCGTAGGCGATATATGAAATTATCATGTTTACTATTTAATAATTGGTAGGTCTTTAATAACAGCTTCACTTCTATCATCATTCTGATCATTGTGCACACTATCTATGTCTTTATCAGCTGGAGATATGGGCCTACAGATGCTCAAGATCTCTTCCTTGTCTAAGGTGTCTTTTAGAACAAGTTGGTCTACTAGCTTATGCATGATGTCCATATTAGCGCTAATCATTTCTTTAGCGGCTTCGTAGGCATGCTTTAAGAGAGCCTGTACTTGGTGGTCTGCTTCTGATTTAGAGGTTTCCGCATAAGCAAAAGGGGTTCTTTCATCCATAACGAAGAAACCATACTCCTGAGCCCAACCGTAGTACTTGACCATTCTATTAGCCATATAAGAAGCTTCCTTCAGATCTCCTGAAGCTCCAGAGGTAACATTATCAGCTCCGTAAGCAATTTCCTCAGCTACGTAACCTCCAAAAAGTACCTGTAACTGACATATAGCTTCACGGTAACTCAAACTCACTACATCTTTTTGAGATCCTTCCATAATGGTACAGCCCAAAGATCTACCTCTAGGTAAGACGGTTACTAGTAGAGGATCGGGGTGCTGCGTTATTACTGCAAGTAACGCATGTCCAGCTTCATGATAAGCTGTGAGTTTTTTATCTTCCTCACTGAGTTCCAAGAAGTTTCTAGCAGCTCCACCACCCACTATAGTGTAGTAGGATTCTGTTACGTCTCCTAAGTCTATACTGTTCTTATCTGCCATACCTGCACCTAGCGCTGCTCCGTTGATCACCTGTCTAATATAAGCACCAGACATACCGGAAGTCATAGCTGCAATTTTCTCAGGCGATACTTCTTCATTCATGCTGTACTCGCGCATGATCACCGTAGCAATATCTACACGTTCTTTATAGCTAGGCAAATCGATATGAATAATACGATCAAATCTGCCAGGACGCAGAATAGCTGGATCCATGATTTCTTCTTGATTGGTAGCACCAATCACAATAATATCGCCCCTATCTGTAAACCCGTCCATTTCTGTGAGGAGTACGTTGAAGACGTTATCACTTTCATTAGAGGTAGAAAACTGGCTGTTACGTCTACGTGCTATAGCATCTATTTCATCTAGAAATACAATGCATGGCGCTAGACTACGAGCTTTAGCAAAGAATTTACGCACTTTACGTCCTCCTTCTCCTATAAAAGGACTGCTGAAAACGTCTGCTGCACCGTAGAGTAGTTCGTACTTACTTTCTGTAGCCAATGCTTTTACTAATAGAGTTTTACCAGTACCCGGACCACCCGTTAGTAGAATTCCTCTAGGACAGGTAGCTCCTAAGTGTGCAAAGCGATCTTTATTTTCTAGGAACTTCATGATCTCTCTCATTTCACTCTTAGCTTCGTAAAGTCCACCGATACTATCGAAGGTAACAGGCTTGACCAATCTCTTAGGTTCTTTTGCTTCTTGGTCTTTTTCTGCCTGACAAGGAGAATCTAGAAGACCGAAAAAGGCTAATGTAAATATCCAATACTCTGTTAGAGTTTTTAGGATGTTAGAGAATACTCTAAATATCCTTTTTGATAATCCCTTGGACTGTTTAAACAATAGCCATAAGCTAATGCCCAGTACTGTATACCCCAAAAAGTACTCAGGGAAGGTCAGGATAAAGCTACGAACTAGCTTTTCTATACCCAGAATTAGTGGAGTTACTGCCTGCCTAATTAATACTCTAGCATATAGAAAAAGCAAGAATAGTGCTCCCATCAGCAAGTAACGTCCTAGGTTCTTCAAGAACTTTTTGATTTTTTCCCAAATTGACATGTATTGCTCCTTTCATGCTGCTTGAAATTGTTACTCCTCTAAAATATCTTAGGATACGCTCTATTTAGAGGATTTGGTTTTGATGATATAGTATAATCCTATGGAAAAACACAATAGCGCAATATAATTACCACGAGGAAACTAACATGGCAGTAAAGTCAGACGCATGGATCGCCAAGATGGCTCTTGAGAAAAATATGATTGAAGGCTTCATACCCCACCAAGTTAAAGTAAATCAGAAGGGGGAACCTGGGCTTTCCTACGGGCTTTCCTGCTATGGATACGATACTCGTTGTATTGACGAATTTCATATATTCAGCAACGTTAATCCCCAAGCAGCAGGCTTCGTAGATCCCAAGAACATCCAAGCCACTTCTAAACATTTTATTGTTCACAAGGGGGATCACTGCATTATACCACCTAATTCTTATGTACTCACTAGTACGGTAGAATATTTTAGGATGCCTAGGAACGTCACTGGTCTCTGCTTAGGTAAGTCTACCTATGCTAGATGTGGGGTACATTTGAATACAACCCCTATAGAAGCAGGATGGGAAGGACATATCACCATAGAAATATCCAATAATAGTGGGCTACCTGTAAAGGTATATGCTCACGAGGGTATTGCTCAGATTCTCTTCTTTGAGTCAGAGGACTGCGCGATTTCTTATGCTGATCGTGGTGGTAAGTACCAAGGACAACGAGGTACTACTCACGCCAAAGTATAAACACATCACATAAATTAAATGTCATACAATAAAACCACCTCGCTCAGAAGCGAGGACAATCCCAATAAGTGGATAATAATTGACGCTAAGAATAAAGTTCTGGGTCATTTAGCCGCGGAAATTGCCAGCATACTACGCGGTAAAACTCATGCTGGTTATACACCTCACGCAGATACGGGTCGATCAGTTATAGTTATCAACTCTAAGCAGATACGTGTAACGGGTAAAAAACTTACTGACAAAATGTATGTGCACCATACAGGTTGGATGGGCGGACTAAAGGAAGTAGCTTACAGAGATTTAATGAAGAAAGATCCTACGGCCCCTCTTTTAAGAGCAGTGAAGGGCATGTTGCCTAAAAACCCCCTAGGTCGTGAGTTACACACCAAGCTCCGCGTATATCCTACTCATGAACACCCACATGTTGCGCAGCAACCTATGCCCTTTATAAGTAAAAGCAAATAATTATGATAAATATAGTTAATGGTACCGGTCGCAGAAAATGCTCCACAGCTAGAGTATATCTATACCCACAGGGAACCGGTAAGTTTACAGTCAATAACAAGCAACTTGACAGTTTCTTTATTCGCCATCAGGATCAAGAACTAGCTCAGCAGCCTTTCTCTATCTGCGAAGACATCACACCAAGTACTTGGGATGTTAAAGTCAGAGTTAGTGGAGGTGGAACTTCCGGTCAAGCAGGAGCTGTTAGGTTAGGCCTCGCTCGTGCAATGGTCCTAGTCCATCCTGAACTAAAAAAGGCATTACGTACACAGGGTTGGTTAACCAGAGATGCACGTATGGTCGAGCGTAAGAAACCTGGACGTGTGAAAGCCCGTAAAGTACAGCAGTTCAAGAAACGTTAGTTTTACGCTTGAACTATTGAACTATACTATGACTATACTGTAGTATTACAGTTAAGTTGAAAGACCGATGCGGATGTAGCTCAGTGGTAGAGCGTTACCTTGCCAAGGTAAAAGTCGCGGGTTCAAATCCCGTCATTCGCTCCAAACAAATTTTTGGTTGAATGGCAGAATGGTTATGTAGGTGCCTGCAAAGCTCCCTAAGTGGGTTCGATCCCCACTTCAACCTCATTTCACTTGAGTCCGAATGATGGAACGGTAGACATAGGAGATTCAAAATCTCCCGGCGCGAGCCGTGTGGGTTCGAATCCCACTTCGGATACTCTTCTCTTGCCCGAATGATGGAACGGTAGACATAGGAGGCTTAAAATCTCCCGGCGCGAGC